>VAPE01015708.1_pt1 | contig 19008 bp, 12 predicted proteins | sample 3393911 | NCBI WGS metagenome assembly VAPE01 (sample SAMN08290436, study PRJNA428436) | hydrothermal vent metagenome | isolation source: Deep-sea hydrothermal vent chimney | place: Atlantic Ocean: South-mid Altantic Ridge
ACTTAGGTTTAGACCTGAGTTGCAAAAAAATAAATCAAGTCTATTGGGATGCCTTGTGGTTAGGCAAAATTGCCAGTTGAAAAATTAACGGAGTATTGATAACAATACCCCGGTAATAATTCTATTGACCTGATTTCCAATCAATTGTAGATATTCCATAATAAGTGTAACTTATTGTGGAACAAGCTTTGCGTCTTTGCGAGAACGAAAAATTACCGAACTATTATAATTATATAAGAAAAATAATTTCATTAGAAATGCTGGGCTTATTCTCTTCCTCCGGCTTTATTGTAATATGCCAAAATCAGAAATTTATTAATTTTTACAAAGTTATAATATTATATTTTACAAGGATTTAAACAAAGTTAATGATTGTTAACGATTATTAAGCCCCCGATTTGAATCAGGAAAATCATACGGTTTTATGGCTGTATATTTTGTCAGGTAATTACCATCATGTCCAATCAAAGAACTCCCGCCGCCATCGTTTGCAAAACAATAATACCGGCAACAGCATGCAATGACCGCCCGGCAAAAGGGAATTCCTTTCCAAAAACTGCATCGGCACTTCTATTTATCTTATTTTTGAACTTCCAAACGAAAATTCATCATTATGAAAACAAAGACACTCCTGCTTGCCTTCATACTATCACTAAGTTACACTTTTTCGTATGCTCAGAAAATTCACGTGAACCGCGTGGATCCGCCTTCGTGGTGGACAGGCATGCATGATTCGAATTTGCAACTGCTTATTTTCGGTCCGAAGATATCGGAAACACATGCTACTATTGATTATCCCGGTATCCGGCTTGCAGAAACTATTCACGTGGCCAGCCCCGACTATCTGTTTCTGAACCTTGTTATTTCTCCAAAAACAAAACCAGGAACGTTTACCATTCATTTCAAAAAAGGCAAAAAAGAGGTCACAAGCTATGCATACACACTCAACAAAAGAGATAAAAACCCCAAACTTCATCATGGTTTTGACAATTCGGATGTGATTTATCTGCTGATGCCCGACCGGTTTGCCAACGGCGACACCACCAACGACAATATGCCGGGAATGCTGGAAAAAGCCAATGTTAAAAACCCAAACGGACGGCATGGAGGAGATATTAAAGGTATTGAAGAGCATTTGGGCTATTTGAAAAGCCTTGGTGTTACTACCATTTGGAGTACACCACTGATGGAGGATAACATGCCACGCTACTCCTATCACGGATATGCTCAGACAGATTACTATAAGGTAGATCCGCGTTTTGGCACCAACCGCGATTACCGGAACATGGTGCAGGAAGCCCACAAAAAGGGGCTGAAAGTTATTCAGGACATGGTCTTCAACCACTGTGGCACAAACTATTTCTGGAAAGGCGACCTGCCCACTCCCGACTGGTACAACCAATGGCCAAAATTTACCCGTTCCAATTACCACGGCGGGGTAGTTTCCGACCCGCATGCCTCGCAGTACGATTACCACCACATGGTGGCCGGCTGGTTCGACACCAGCATGGCCGACCTCAACCAGGATAACCCTTTGGTAGCTAATTATATTATTCAAAACAGTATTTGGTGGATTGAGTATGCAGGTCTGGACGGCATCCGGCAGGATACCTATCCTTATCCGTACAAAGATTTTATGGCCAAATGGATGCAGCAGATACTGCAAGAGTATCCTCATTTTAATGTGATTGGTGAAACCTGGTTTTCCTATCCGGCCACGGTGGCTTACTGGCTCGAAAACAACCACAATGCCGACGGTTATCATTCGCATCTTACCAACGTGTTCGATTTCCCTTTGATGATGGCCATCAACAAGGCTTTTAATGAGAAAGAAGGCTGGGACACCGGACTGGCGCGCCTCTACGAAGTGCTTTCGCAGGATTTTGTGTATAGCGACCCCATGAAGCTCGGTATTTTTGCCGGCAACCACGACAGTAACCGTATTTTCTCAACGCTGCATGAAAACCTGAAAAAATGGAAAATGGTCATGGCTTTCCTGATGACCACCCGTGGTATTCCGGAGATATATTACGGCACCGAAATTCTGATGACAGGCGAAAAATCAAAAGGCGATGGTAACCTGCGGAAAGATTTTCCCGGCGGCTGGCCTGGCGACAAGATAGATGCTTTTACACCTCAGGGAAGAACCGCAGAACAAAATGATGCTTTTAACTTTTTGAAAAAACTGTTGAACTGGCGTAAATCCGACAAAGCAGTACAATACGGCAAGTTGACCCATTACATTGTCGAAAACGGTGTGTATGTCTATTTCCGCTCTTACCAAGGCAAAAAAGTGATGGTTCTGCTGAATAACAACAACAAACCTGTTACCGTTGACCTGACCCGTTTTGCCGAAGACACACAGGGCTTTAGTAAAGGCAAAACCGTGATGACGGATAAGATGCTGAACCAGCTTAAAACGATTACTTTACCGGCTAAGTCACCGACAATTGTGGCGTTGATAAAATAAGCGCGCAAAGACGCAAAGGCGCTAAGGCCCTGGAATGCAGAAAAAAACGAAAAGCATTTAATTATGACTGAAAATGAGCTATCGAAAATCATTGTCAATACCGCTTATCAGATACATATTGGCCTTGGCCCCGGTTTGTTTGAATCCGTTTATGAAGAGATACTCTATTACGAGTTAACCAAAATCGGTTTGTCCGTGACACGCCAGCAGACTATCCCTGTGATTTGGAAAGGAATATTAATGGAACAGGGATTTCGTGCAGATTTGATCGTAGAGAACAAAGTTCTCATCGAAATAAAATCTGTTGCAACCCTCGCTCCCGTCCACCAGAAGCAAGTGTTAACATATTTAAAATTGACAGAACTTAAACTGGGACTGTTGATAAATTTCAGTGAAGCCTATATCAAAAACGGAATTACAAGAATTGTAAATAATCTGTAATGTCCTTGCGCCCTACACTCTTAGCGTCTTTGCGCCTTTGCGTGAAATATTCTTAGTGCCTTTCATAATCTTTCTATCTTTGACTTATGAAAAGCCAATTGCATCTTTCTTTTATTATGTTTGTGGCACTCCTACTGTTTTCCGGACAAGCCGAAGCGCAGTATTACCTCACAGGGCAAGACCCTGCCTCCGTTAAGTGGCGGCAGATCAAAACGAAAGAATTCCGGTTGGTATTCCCCAAAGGGTATGAAAAAATTGCCAACTACTACATGAACCTGTTGCAACTTTCAGCACCATCCATCAATACGCCGTACCATGCACGTATGCGACGGCTGAACATCGTATTACACAACCAAACCACTACCTCTAATGCCATGGTGTCGCCGGCGCCATTTCATGCTGACTTTTTTGAGATGCCTTCACAAAATATGTATGCACAAAACTGGCAAAAGCAACTCACGCTTCATGAATTCCGTCATGCCGTCCAGATGGACAAAATGCGACAAGGCTTCGGTAATTTCATGTACTATCTGCTGGGCGATCAGGGCACAGCAGCCCTCTTCGGACTTTATCTTCCCATGTGGTTTATCGAAGGGGATGCCGTGTGGAGCGAAACCGTTCACAGCAACAGCGGACGGGGACGGCTCCCGGATTTTATCTATCCGCTGAAAGCACAGATACTTGGTAAGGAAATTTACAAATACGACAAAGCTCAGTTCGGTTCATACCGTGATTTCGTCCCAGATCATTACACGCTGGGCTACCAGCTGATTTCAGAAGGAATAAAAAACTATGGTACAGGTCTTTGGAATGATGTATTAAATCAGGTTGGCCGAAAAGGTTACACCTTCGTCCCGTTTACTCACCGGTTGAAAAAGAATACCGGAAACAGAAAGGTGAAATTCTACCAGGCAACCATGAAGGAGCTTAAAAATCAATGGCAGGCACAGGACAGACCACCGGAAAATCATAACGGAAATGCTGTGTCCGACCGATTTTACACCAGTTACCTTTTCCCTCAGGTACTCTCCGACGGGGGCATCATCGCCGAGAAAACCTCCATCGATGATCTCAACCGGTTTGTAAAAATAAGTCCGAACGGGAAAGTCACCCGCCTCTTTACACCCGGTTTCGATTTCAGAGAGTCGCTTTCGGCCAACGACAGTCTGATTTGCTGGAACGAAAAGACTTTCGACCCACGTTGGTCGAATCGCGACTATTCGGTCATAAAAATTTATAATTACAAAACCAAAAAGTTGAGACAGCTAACCAGCCACAGCCGCTATTTTGCTCCGGCACTGTCGTCCGATGGGAAAACCATAATAGCCGTCAGGGTTGATTTGCAGCAGAATTATTATCTTGATTTCCTTAATGTTGCCACCGGTAAAAAGATAAAGGAATTTCGTACCCCAAATAATCTCTTTTTTATGACACCACACTGGTCGGCTGACGGGAAAAATATTGTTGCCACCGTCCTTGGCGACAAGGGCAAGTCTATCCTGTTGCTCAACACGAAAACCATGAAATACAGGCTGCTCCTACCCTTTTCGTTTACGGAGATAAAATGGCCAATCATGTACGGTAACAGGGTCGTTTATACAGGCACTTACGAAGGCAAAGACAACCAGTATGCTGTCGATGTGCCAACAGGCAAAACTTACCGTGTTTTTGATAGCCGTTTTGGGGCCATCGCACCTGTTTTCGCTCCCGACGGCAACAAGCTTTATTTCAGCAACTACACTGACGATGGCTACAAAACCGCCTCCATGGCTTTTGACCCGGCAGTATTAAAACCTTTTGATGTTACCAAAGCACATCACGAATATCTTGTGGACAAAATTCGTGGGAAAAACACATATAATCTGGATGATTCCATCGTCCCAAACAAAAAGTATCCCGAAAAAAAATACAGCCGGCTGGGGCATCTTTTCAACCCCCATTCGTGGGCACCTTTGTCGCTTGACCTGAACAGTTATACCATCAAACCCGGAGTTATGTTGCTTTCACAGAATGTGTTGAGTACAGCTACAACAACCGTGGGATGGAGTTACAACCTGAACGAACGCACCGGACAATTCAACTTCGGCATGCGTTATCTCGGCTGGTATCCGGCCATGGGCATCAATGTAACGTATGGCAACCGGCGCTCCTATTTGGCGGATACCAGTGGCCTGTCGCACGAGATTTTCTGGCATGAAACACAGCTTTCTTTCAACATCAGTGTACCGTTAGACTTCACCCACAGCAAATGGATTAACGGACTTCAGCCCTACATCGGCTTTTCCGAAAAATTCCTGAAAATGGGTGCCGGCTACCCATACAAATTTAAGGAAAACCGCATAATGACCATGCACTATCAATTTTATGCATACAACCAGCTCAAACGGTCGCCCAAAGATATTTTCCCAAAATGGGGGCAGAATATCCGCATTGATTATGAGAATACACCTTTTTCTGATAGCCCCGCCAACCAGTTTGCCGTACAAAGTCATTTATATTTCCCCGGATTTGTCCGACATCAAAGTATCGTGCTGTATGCCGGGTACGACAAACAGCAACAAGGTAATTATTCCTTTAGCACACTAATAAGTATTCCACGCGGATACTCAGGTATTTACGAGGACGAAATGTCGGTTATGAAAATAGATTATGCTTTCCCCATTGCCTATCCCGATATGGACTGGCAGGGGGTGATGTATCTGAAACGTATTTACGGGCACGCCTTTTATGATTTCCTGAGGGGCGAAACCTCCGGCATCGTCACTGATTATGCCAGCGCCGGACTGGAACTATACACCGATTGGAACTTTCTAAGTTTTTTTCCCAATGTTTCTGTCGGATTACGCTGGTCATCTGCCATTAACCGCAAGGCCCAGACTTTTGATTTTCTTTTCGGAATAAATTTTTAACTTTTAAACAAAAAAATTATGATGTACTCCATTTTGGAATTCCTGAGCACAGTAGTTTCCATTCTCATTATCGGGGCAATACTTCCCGGCATTCGTATCAAAGGCTCTACGTTTTGGACAGCAGGTCTGATAGCACTTGTACTGGCCATGCTAAACTTTCTGGTCTATCCGCTTCTGGTAATATTGACATTACCCATTACGCTGGTTACTTTTGGCCTTTTTCTACTGGTTATTGACGCATTGATTATCCTATTTGCCGCCTGGATAGTCCCCAACTTTAAAGTGGCTAATTTCTGGTGGGCGCTGCTTTTCAGTATCCTGCTGAGTCTTGTGACGCTTTTCTTTGAAATGTACCTCTTCCCAACAGCTATATTTTCCTAATGCCAGGTTTTTACCAACCACAGAAAGTATGGCAGTTAGTTGCAACCAGAAAAAAATGATAAATGGCCACCGTCTGACTATCGTTTGACAACTGAACAACAACTGCTTTACCGCTGTTTACCTGATATATAAAACCCTTTTCCGTCGTCATCTAACCTACGTTGGTCTGTCATTTCCTCACATTGGTCGAATACAGCAATTACCATGAAATAAAATAACCACTATTGTTGTCAAAAGAGCAAACAATCAAAAACATAAAAAGATGAAAAAAATTGGAATTATGATTTTTGCTTTACTATTTGCCGGAATGGGAATGGTAAATGCACAGCAACCCCAGCAGAGGAAAGCACAGATGCGTAACTATTTTCAGCAAACAGTGTTACCTTTTGTGGAGCAACAGCAGACAAAGTTTGAACAGGTTTTGACCACCTCCGAAAAGAAGACCCTGGAGAATATCAGGAAGGAGATGGCCGCTTTCCGCAAACAAGGTGCTCAAATCAGGAAAAGTATGCAGGGACACTTTAACCAACAGGCTCGGGACAGCCGAAAAGCACAGTTCGACGCCATCGTTGCCAAAGCCCGTAAGCTGGCCAACATCCACCCCAAAGAGGCAGAAGCCTATAAAAAAGCCGTCGAAAATGAAATGGCAAAATGGAAAGAACATATGCCTGCCATGGCTCAGGGAAGAATGGGAAATTCTGGTAGCGGACAGGGAATGATGAAAAAAAGCCAGCAGTCGAAGATGCAACGATTGAGCGATCCTGCACTGGGATTGTTATTGGACGGAAACCAAATGAACAAAATGATGATGCGTCACCAACGCGGAATGAGAAGTAATCAGGGCATGGGAGGAAATCGTCAAATGGACAACATGGGCGGACGGCATCAGGTCATGATGAAAGCCATGCGCAATCCTGAAACCAGAGCCAAAGTAAAAGCTTATGCAGAAAAAAATATTTTTCCTGTCATAACCAAAGAACGGGAAGCCTTTGATAAGGTTCTCAGCAAAAAGGAAAAGAAAATAATAATCGCTGCACGGCTGCAAATGCAGATGCAAAAAACCAAAATGATGCAAATGCGTGCAAACGGTAAAATGGCCATGAATGATTCTATCAAACTGGCCATGTGGCAGCAAATGGATAAAAACCGCGTTGCACTCCGGCAGATTGTTCTGAATCATTATAGTGAGTTACAAAAGCAACTGGTTCCCATCAAAGAGAAGATGCCACAATGGCGGGCTGATATCCACAATATTATTATGCCAAACAGACCGCAGCATCAATTTAAGCTAAATGGAATGTCGCACAAGCCGGTAAAAGCTTTCCTGAAAAGCAGAAAAGAAATTATGTTTTTGCTCTTCGACCCGCAACATCCCGACAGTAATATGTTTATGCATCCCATGAAAGGCAATATGAGAAAGTAATATTGCGCTTTTCTCCAATGTGTTTCAAGCCATTCCGTAAAAACCGGAATGGCTTTTTTGTTATGCCCTTTTACTTGCTATAGCAGGTATGTTATGCAAACGATTGAATTGACTACTCTGCTGCAAATAGGATACCTTTTTTTCTCAGGTATAAGTTTTCTATATTCTCTCCTATCTAACTGTTTGGCCATTTCACGTAATTGCCGTATTTTCGGACTTTCTAAAGAATTCGTTATGGCAAGAAAACCGCATCTCAGTTTCTGGCAAATCTGGAATATGAGCGTGGGATTTTTCGGAATACAATTTGGCTTTGCTTTGCAAAACGCCAACGTAAGCCGGATTTTCCAAACTTTGGGAGCTGATATCGGCAACCTCTCTATTTTGTGGGTTGCCGCACCGGTAACGGGGCTTATCGTTCAGCCCATCATCGGGCATTACAGCGACAAAACATGGACAAGCCTCGGCAGGCGAAGACCCTATTTTCTGGCCGGAGCCCTGCTGGCCTCGGTGGCGCTACTCATTATGCCCAACTCACATGTGCTCTGGATGGCTGCCGGCATGCTTTGGATTCTCGATGCTTCCATCAATATTTCCATGGAACCTTTTCGCGCTTTTGTAGGCGACATGCTACCAGGAGAGCAACGTACACAGGGTTTTGCCATGCAGAGCTTTTTCATCGGCACAGGTGCGGTAATTGCTAGTTTACTGCCCTGGGTGATGACCAACTGGCTTCACCTGAGCAATACGGCTCCCGAAGGTGTCATCCCCCCTTCGGTAAAATGGGCGTTTTATATCGGTGGCGCAGTCTATTTTATTGCTGTTTTGTGGACTATTATTACCACGAAAGAATATTCACCTGAACAACTTACCGAATTTGATGCGGAAGAAGAAGAGAGGAAGCATATCAGTGTCACCACTGCTGCTATTACCATCAACCATCAGGCTAAAGGTAAAAAACAAACTCGTAATGGTATTATTTGGTTGCTGATTGGTGTCCTGTTGACCTTCTGGTTTTATGAATACGGTCTTACAAAAGATTTGTATGTGCTCTCTTTCGGGCTGCTGGCATTGGGAATATTAATGCTTATCTCCGGCGGGATGCAGCTCAAAGGCAAAAACCAGACTGCCCTTGTGGAAATTATGAACGATATGTTCAACATGCCCAAGACAATGCTTCAACTTGCTTTTGTACAGTTTTTTAGCTGGTTCGCCCTTTTTTCTATGTGGATATATACCACGCCTGCAGTGACAGAATATGTATTTCATACTACCAATACCGCTTCGGTGGCATACAACAATGGCGCCGACTGGGTTTCCATCCTTTTTGCCGTTTACAATGGATTTGCCGCTATTGTGGCCTGGCTCCTCACGCCGCTTGCCAAAGCCACCAGCAGAAAATCAGCCCACGCCATCTCGTTGTTGCTTGGTGGCCTTGGCCTTTTTTCCATGTTTTTTATTCATAACCAGTATCTGCTAATTGTTTCCATGTTGGGCGTTGGCGTGGCCTGGGCAAGCATCTTGTCTATCCCTTATGCCATTCTCACCAACGCGTTGCCCCACGACAAAATGGGAATTTATATGGGGATTTTCAACTATTTCATTGTGATACCTCAGATTGTGGCCGCAGCTATTTTGGGTTTCTTCCTGCAAAAGTTTTTCCACAGCGAAGCCATTTATGCCATGATTATCGGTGGTATTTCCATGTTGCTCGCTTCCGTTTTGATTTTGTTTGTGAAAGATAAAGGTTAAAACTGCGGATGATGATTGTGGAGGATAGTTTTGTTGATTTATCCGGCGTCAGCTTGTTTACCAGAATGCTGATTCCTGATGGAAGCAGTCTGGACAAAGAGAAACCGATGGCCATTTTTCTTCATGAAGGGTTGGGCTCGGTGGAACAGTGGAAAGACTTTCCGGAGAAATTTATTGAAAAATGCCATTTACCTGTTCTGCTTTACGACCGTATGGGCTATGGAAAATCTTCGCCACGCAAAGAGAAGCGAGGACTCGACTATATTCATCGGGAAGAAAAGCTGCTGAGTCTTCTTATCCGGAAACTTTCCCTGAAAAAATATTACCTCCTCGGACACAGTGAAGGCGGTTCGCTGGCTTTGATTCACGCTGCACAGCATCCGGATGGGTTATTGAAAGTCATTACTCTTTCGGCCAATACGGAACACGAGCCGCGCATTACTCCCGGTATTGAAAGCGTGAGAAAACAATACGAAAAGCCAAATTCTAAGCTAAAACAGGCACTACAAAAATATCATGGAACACGTTGTGATGATGTTTTTTATGCATGGTGCAATACCTGGACAGCAACTTCTTTTCAAAGCTGGAACATCAAAGCGGAACTTAGCAGGATTCAGGTTCCTGTGCTTGCGTTTCACGGACGTAACGACGAATATACCAGCTTACAGCAAATCGAGAACATCCGGCAGTTAATCCCTGCCAGAAAGGAAATACATATATTAAATCAATGCAGCCATCATCCGCATTTTGACCATGCTGAGGAGGTATTGGCTGTTATCCGGAATTTCATCGAACAAAATTAATCCATTCCCATACATGCCTTTTACTTTTTCTTCTTCCCGTGAAGCCAGGTGTGACGAAAATGACAATGTAGAAACTCAGGATTTATACGCACAAATGTGTTTTTTGCATGATCGTTAATCCAGGCGTCGATGATTTTGCGCTGTTTAGCTTGTAAAGCCCACTGCTCAAACCGCGGATAGTCCTGTTTGAGGTTGGCTTTGTGTGGCGGAATCCGTTTTTCAAGATAGAGCAGACGAAAGGCATCTTTTTGATTAGCAGTTTTAAACGGTACAGGATTAGAAATTTCACCCGGTTTCAGCTTATTCACAATAAACGAAACCTGCGGGTCCAGTTGTTCACCTTCGAATTCAGTACTTCCTGAACGTGGATTCAGCAGGTAGCCACCGTTAAATTTATTCTTACCCTGCGAATATTTTTCCACTGCCTTATCAAAAGTAATAGAATCCGAACGAATCTCTTTCACAACAGTATCCAGTTTCATCCTGGCTTTTCGCAAATCCATGGCAGACACTTTAGGAACGAGCAGAATGTGACGAACATTGATATAATCGCCTTTACGGGCAATCATTTGAATAATATGATAACCTGCTTTCGTTTCAACTACACCCGAAATTTCACCAGGCTTCAATTTGTAAGCGGCTGCCTCAAACGCCGGATAAAGCTGACCGCGGCCATAAAAGCCCAATTCGCCGCCATTTTTAGCTGAGCCCGGATCTTCCGAATACAAAATGGCTAATGTTGAGAAACTCTCTCCGTTCAAAATACGTTTTCGCAATTCCAGCAACTCTTTTTTTACCCTAAGTTTCTCTTCCAGATTTACCGGAGGTTTCCGGATAATCTGTCGGATAACATACTCCGTCTTAACCATGGGAACACTGTCTTTGGGCAGAGATTTGTAATACTCCGTTATCTCAGAAGGCGTTACTGTAACATCACCGATAATTTTTTGCTGTACCTGCTGTGCCAGCATTTGGTCTTTTACAATATCACGAATTTCAGATTTAATCTCCGTAATCGATTTCCCATAATATTTTTCCAACTTCTCCTGGCTTCCAAACTGGTTAATAAATCCGGAAAGCCTTCTATCCAAATCAGCATTTACCTGAATTTTGTCAACCTGAATACTGTCAAATTCTGCTTGGGCAACCATAAGCTTCTGATATAGCAAACTTTCCAGTATCTCACATTTCATGTCCTGCTCGGTGCCCACTATAGAGCCCTGCATCCTGTAGTTCAAATATTGATTCTCAATGTCGGATTGTAATATCGGCGTGTTGCCAACTACAGAAACCACCTGGTCTATAACCTTTCCCTTTGGCATACTAATGAGGCTGTCCTGAGCAGATACCAATGGATGAATCGCTACTAACAGGATGAAAATAAGCAATCCCTGGAGCTTTGGGTTGTTTATAGAAATACGATTTTGTCTTATCAGCTTTTTTATCATTTTAATAGATTTCAAATTCTTTATGGTTTATAGCATTTTTAAAGATATCCTCCCGCAACTGGTTAATCATTTTCGTTTTTCGCCTGTTTAATATAATTTGCCGAATAAAGTTTGCTTCCAGTTCTTCGGGCGAAATATCATCTTTAATTTTAAAGTTGACAAATTTAACAAGATAAATCTTGCTGTCATCCTTTAAACGAATAATTCGATGATTTTTTAGGTAAATTCCCTGATTATAGGTCTCAATGGGAATCACTTTTAGCAACTGATTAAACGGAATCCAGCTGTTTGTATCCACAGAAAAAGATTCGGCCATGACCGGAGCATAATCCTCCAGCGAGTCCAGTAAAACGCTGTCGGGCAGATGAAACATTTGCCAGAAAGTTTTTCCCAAATGAGGACTGTCTTCTCTGTTACGGTCAAGAATAGCATAGATTACCTTCACAATATTCTCTTTCAACTGAAAGTCTTTCAGATGACTTTTGTAGTAATTGTCAATTTGTTGTTCCGTTACAATAGTATCCATGTTTTGCCTCACATATTCAGTTTCGTACTGATAGATAACCAGTGAGTTACGGTATTCCTCAAGGCGCTTTTTAAAATTTAACTTTTCCTCAGACAGGTTTTTTTCGGCCTGCTGAAGCAGCAGTTGCGTATGTACCCATTTGTTGATGTAACTCTGGCAGAAAAGCAAGCTGTCGCGTAAGGAAATATCCTTGGGTATTACACCTTTCAAATCATTGACATAAAAATAATTATCACCAACACGCGCCAATGGCGCATTGTTTGTTTCTTTTTTATGTTTGCAGCCAGAAAACCCGAAACCGGCCAGGAATACCAAAAGTAGCAATAGGGCAATAAGGCTGTTGCTGTTCCCCTTCCGGGAAAAGGGTCTTGACGCAAATGATCTCATAATTTCTTTTTATTCTGAAACTTTATCAGTCTGTCTAAAACCTTTTTGTTCACCTGTACCGGATATTTTTTTCGAAGCTGCTGCACCCAGATTTTCTCCAGATAATCCTGATAATCGGAAACGACAAGTCCGCGTGCCTGCTCAAACGACATAACGCCGGGAGGAATGATCTTTTTGATAAAAACCACACTGACTCTGTTTTCCACCGCCGAAGGGATTGGTTTTGAAAGTCCTGGATTCCAGGCGATACTGTCCAGAGACCCGTTATCACCCTTTTGGAAAGTACCACTGTCGGCTTCAAGCCCTTTAATTTTCATCTGATGTTTCCGGATAGCCTGCAAAAGTTGCTTTTTATCTTTGGTTTGACTCAGGAGTGTCTCCATCTGCTTCAGAAACGATTTCGGGCAGGAGAAAACCATGGCTTCGGCTTCCACACCATGCTTATATTTCAGGTGATGTTCTTTGTAAAAGTTATGTAAACCTACAGTATCTTTCATAGCTTTTGTCCAAACCATCTTATCCATCAAGTTGAAAAGCAAAATACCGTCGTGATATTCGTTCATGAGTGCTTTAAAATCAGGGTGGAAATCTTCAAGATGTTCATTTTCATATTGCAGACAGTTGCCATCGACAAACCCATCAAACAAATGATTCAGCATCAAAGATTTATTATGGTAAGATCTTTCATGCTGATGCCGTTCGATATAACGGGCAAAATCCTGTTGGGTATAGACTTTTGGATCCTTTTTGCCAATTTCCATGAGGGCATGGTTCCATGTTCCGGTCAGGCTGCCCACTTTAAATTTTCCTGCCAGCACCGATGAATCCACGGCATTTATCAGTGCAACTTTAGCATCCTGGTAAACCCGCAGGTCATTGTTTTTTTTAATTTTCGCCAGCACAGCCACTTTGCTCTTTTCGGCTCTTTGATTCCGGGCAACCAACTCTTTCAATTTTGACTGTTCTTCATCGAAACTTCCCGGTCGCTTCCGGCTAAGGAGTTTTATGATATGAAATCCGTAAATGGTTTGAAATGGTTTGGAAATCTCGCCTGGTTTCAGTTTGTCAACCTGTTCAACAAACTGGGGCACGATGCGTCCGGAAGAAAATTTGGGAAGTTTTCCGCCATTGCCGGACGATCCGCGATCTTCCGAGTATTTTTTGGCAGCCTCTTCAAAGGACATGCCTCCTTTGATTTTCTCGTAAATAGTTTGAATTTTCTTTGCTTTTGCAACAGAATCAGCAGATGTAAAACCTGGTTTCAGTGCAACAAAAATATGCTCCACCTCGGCAACACCCATAGCCGGACGCTTGTCGGTTACTTTTATTAAATGATAACCGTAGCGGGTCCGGACAGGCTTTGAAACCTTTCCCACGGGAGTGGTGTAAGCGGCAGTTTCAAATGGATAAACCATATTGAAAACGGTAAAGTAGCCCAGGTCACCCCGGTTACCACGATGTCCACGCTGTTTTCCGGGAATAGCCTTTTGGTCTCTTGCCGATGGGTCTTCGGAATATTTTACAGCTGCCTCACCAAAGTCAAGGCCATTCATAATCTCCGAACGGATTTTGTTGATTTTGTTCCATGCTTTTAGTGTGTCAGAGGGACTGGCATCAGGACTGACACGGATAAGAATATGACTGGCACGCACATCAAAACGCATTCGGTTGTATGCCTCTTTAACCAGCGAATCTGTCACTCTTTCATCCACAAAAAAGGGACGAGCAAGCTGTTTCCGATAGCCTTTCAGCTCTCTTTTAAAAGAAGGAACAGTGTCCATTTTCAGCTTTTCAGCTTCCAGCACTTTCAACCGGAAATTAATATAAAGCTGCAGATAATCCTGCAAGCTGGTAGTATCTTCACCCTCCGTACCGTTTTTGTTGTAACCCTGCAAAAATTCTCCTGCAGTAACCTTCTGCCCATCAATATTGAGCAACTCTTTTTTCATCAAAGATTTCTGTGCGTGAACGTTTACCGTAACGAAAATAAGCACTACAAAAAACCAGATTTTTCTCATAATTTATCGGGTTAATTATCCTTTTCTACTATAATTGGGAGCCTCACGGGTGATGGTGATGTCATGAGGATGGCTCTCAGCCACGCCGGCAGCAGTAATTTTAATGAATTTTGCCTTTTGCAACTCGCCAATATCTTTCGATCCGGTGTACCCCATGCCGGCTCTCAGACCACCAACCATTTGCAAAACAACTTCCGACAGTGTACCTTTATAAGGTACTCGACCAACGATACCTTCAGGAACAAGCTTATTAATATCATCTTCGGTATCCTGAAAATAACGATCTTTGGATCCATGCTGCATGGCCTCCACCGATCCCATGCCCCGATAGGATTTGTATTTCCGGCCATCAAAAATAATGGCTTCTCCCGGCGACTCATCCACGCCGGCAAACAATGATCCTGCCATGATATTGTCGGCACCGGCAGCAATAGCTTTCACGATATCTCCCGTATAGCGGATACCGCCATCAGCAATAACCGGAACACCGGAATCTTTTAACGCTCTGGCAACATTATTCACAGCCGTTAGCTGTGGGACACCTACTCCGGCAACGATACGGGTAGTACAAATAGAACCGGGACCAATACCCACCTTGATGGCATCGACACCTACCGCCAGCAAGTCTAATGCCGCCTCGCGGGTAGCCACATTACCGACTACCAAATCAATTTCAGGATATTTTTTCCTAACCTGCCTGGCCATCTGAAGCACACCTTCCGAATGCCCGTGTGCAGTGTCAACCACAATGGCATCCACACCCGCATCTACCAGCGCGGCAACCCTTTGCATGGTGTTGGAAGCAATGCCCACAGCAGCTGCCACACGCAACCGGCCTCTGCTGTCTTTACAACTGTTGGGGTGTGCTTCAATTTTTATAATGTCTTTGTAGGTAATGAGTCCTATCAACTTGAAATCGTTGTTGACCACAGGAAGCTTTTCAATTTTGAACTCCTGCAATATCTGTGCTGCCTCTTCAAAATTGGTGAATTCAGTTGTGGTAATCAGGTTTTCTTTTGTCATAACCTCCTGAATGGGTTTTCCCATAGCTCTTTCAAAACGGAGATCGCGGTTGGTGACAATACCCACCAGCTTATTTTTCTTGTCCACTACAGGAATGCCACCAATACTGTATTCACGCATCATGTTCAGGGCATCGATGACACGGGCACCGGCACTCAGCGTTACCGGATCCAGTATCATGCCATTTTCTGCCCGTTTTACCTTTTTAACTTCGATGGCTTGCTTTTCAATACTCATATTTTTATGGATAACCCCGATACCACCTTCCTGAGCCATGGCTATGGCCATTTTCGACTCGGTAACGGTGTCCATCGCCGCCGAGACGATGGGGATTCTTAATTCAATATTCCGCGAAAAGTGTGTGGTAAGGTCAGTTTCTCTCGGCAAAACTGCCGAATGAGCGGGGATGAGAAGCACATCATCGTAGGTAAGCCCTTCATCTAAAAATTTTTCATTTTCCATGACCGTGGAGATGATTTAAAGTTTATGCAAAACTATCAAAAATCCGGTATTATCAGAAAACCATTTTTGTGGAAAAGGTATTTTAATAAGTTTTAACGAGAATTAATATGACATGCTTGTTTGTCAGTATGATACGTTGGAAATTCCGTAGTGGTGAGCCAAACTGAAACCACTACTTCCTTTTGAGTTTTAGCCGGGTAGGTGGAAGATTTGAATTTCCCGAAGGAAACGAATCCGGATTTTTGGTTTGATGCGTAAAATGGATACTTTTGTTCTATGGATAGAATAACCCTGTTTGCCGAGATTTTGCTGCCACTTCCCATTCCCGGGACGTTTACGTACCGAATTCCTTTTGCACTAAACGATACGGTAAAACAAGGACAGCGTGTTTCGGTACAATTCGGACGGCGACATGTCTATGCCGGACTGATTACTGATATCCACGAACGCCCGCCACAAAAAGGTATTCCTAAATATATTTTGTCCATTCTGGATGAAAAACCCTTGGTAAATCCGTTGCAATTTCAATTCTGGAAATGGATAGCCGAATATTACATGAGTACTTTGGGCGAAGTGATGAATGTGGCGTTGCCCTCGGCTTTCAAGCTAAGCAGCGAGTCGAAAGTTGTTTTGTCATCGGCATTTGCTCCTGACAAAGAGACATTAAACGAATCGGAATACCGGATTACAGAAGCACTTTTGCAGAAAAAAGGACTGACCATCAATGAAGTGTCCAATATTGTCGGGTACCAGAAAGTGCTACCGTTGCTGAAAACCATGATAGAACGGCGGCTTATCGTGATGGAAGAGGAGCTGAAACAGCAGTATAAACCCAAAAAGACAAAAATGATCCGGCTGGCTCCGGCTTTTTTCAACGAAGCTGCTTTGCAGGAGCTTATGGACCAGCTTGGAAAACGGGCGCACAAACAGCTGGAACTAATTATGGGATTTCTTTCCATGTCGGGTTTCCCGCTGAAGAAGGATTTTTCCGTGGCAAAAAATGAGTTGCTTGCCAAAACCAAAGCCAGCGATGCCGCTATTAAAGCCCTCGTGGATAAAGGCGTTTTTCTTCTCGAAGAAAAAATTATCAGCCGCTTTACGGACGAAGATACAGAAGCTACCGGCTCATTTGAGTTGAGTCCGGGTCAGCAGAAAGCATACGAAACGCTCACGGAACAGATGCAGAAACATTTGGTGGTTTTGCTGCACGGCGTTACTTCCAGCGGGAAAACGGAACTATATATCAGATTGATAGAGGAGACCTTGCAGCAGGGAAAACAGGTACTTTATCTATTGCCGGAAATTGCCCTCACCACACAAATTATCAACCGTCTGCGAAAGCATTTCGGCGATGAAATAGGCGTTTATCATTCACGTTACAACCAAAACGAACGGGCTGAGGTATGGGAGAATATTGCCGGGCTTCAGCAGGCCGGAATCCATAGACCTTACCGTATTGTTCTGGGACCACGTTCGGCAATGTTTCTCCCGTATGAAAACCTGGGGCTGGTCATTGTGGATGAAGAACATGATGCTTCCTACAAACAGTTCGACCCCGCGCCACGCTACAATGCACGTGATGCAGCCATATATCTCGCTAATCTTCACAACGCCAAAGTGGTGCTTGGCTCTGCCACCCCTGCTATCGAAACTTATTTCAATGCCAAAAACGGAAAGTATGGGCTGGTTTCCCTGACCGAACGCTTTGGCGGGATGAAAATGCCGGAGATAAAGGTGGTAAGCATGAAGGAAGAAAAAAGAAGACGTCTGCTGAAATCGCATTTTACGTCCGTACTGCTTGAGCATATCAAACAGGCGCTTGAGAAAAAACAACAGGTCATTCTGTTTCAAAACCGCCGGGGTTTTTCGCTGAGAATCGAATGTGAGCAGTGCAACTGGATTCCGCAGTGCAAAAACTGTGATGTTACCATGACTTACCACAAAAAGCAGGAGTTGCTGAAGTGCCATTACTGCGGCTATTCGTGCCCGGTGCCGGCGGTATGTGAATCATGTGGCAGTCCGCATTTGAAGATGCAGGGCTTTGGAACTGAAAAAGTGGAAGAAGAACTGGCTTTGATTTTGCCGGATGCCCGTATCGACCGGATGGACTTAGATACCACGCGTTCAAAAAATGCTTTCCAGCGTATCATTTACAGCTTTGAAAACCGGAAAACGGATATCCTCACCGGCACACAAATGGTAACCAAAGGGCTTGACTTTGACAATGTGCAGGTGGTGGGCATTCTGAGTGCCGACAACATGCTCAGTTTTCCCGATTTCAGGGCACACGAACGCAGCTTTCAGATGATGGAACAGGTGAGCGGACGCTCCGGAAGAAAAAAACAACAGGGGACAGTCATTATCCAGACCTGGCAACCCGGCCATCCCGTCATCCGCGATGTGGTAAACCACGATTTTGAAAATATGTATGCCAGGGAATTAAGTGAAAGAAACAGGTTTAAATACCCCCCATTTTACCGGCTGGTGATGATAAAGCTGAAGCACAAAAAACCTGAGCTACTCAACGAAGCGGCTGCCGTACTTGCCCGCGACCTGAAAGCCCGCTTTGGCAACCTGGTTTACGGTCCGGAATATCCCATGGTCTCACGGATTAAAAACCTGTTCATCAAACAAATTTTATTCAAAATTCCCCGCAACAAGCAGCAGGCGGAGAAGAAACAACAATTAAAACAACGGCTGGACATTTTTAAAACGCTACCGAAATATAAATCTGTACGGGTTCAGGTGGATGTGGATCCACAGTAGATTTTCTTATTTTTTATCCTTCCGGATAATCGCAAAGACATCCTCGTTGTCTTTTTTCATGAAGTCTTTTTCACGGGCATATTTTTTCCAGTTAGTTAGGTAGGTTCTTTATAAAAGTGAGTGGGTAGAACACATTAATAAATTAGTTTAGCTGAAAAAATCATGACACAAGAGGAGTTATTTTCAGCGGCAATAGGTATCC
>VAPE01015026.1_pt1 | contig 18995 bp, 16 predicted proteins | sample 3393911 | NCBI WGS metagenome assembly VAPE01 (sample SAMN08290436, study PRJNA428436) | hydrothermal vent metagenome | isolation source: Deep-sea hydrothermal vent chimney | place: Atlantic Ocean: South-mid Altantic Ridge
AGACCGGCCTCAAAAAAACGATTCACCCGGCGGATATATTCATTTCTGTAAAAATAAGAACGTTGGTTGCCGGTTCCATTTGTTGCAAGATTTATGCCCACAAGAAAAGTGTTCTTATACTTTGGGGCAAACTTGTCAGTTTTATTTTGAGCCGATACATGAAGAAAGCCTAAAAGGGGCAATGCCAGTAGCATTGCCCGAAGAAAATGTTGTTTCATAGTTATTTATTAATATTCAATATATTGCAATGTGAACTTCATTGAAACCAATAGTTGAAAATATTTGAAGTATAAAAATAAGCGTAATGTTTTGTTTTACAACAGAGAAAATATTTATTAAGGGGGAGGGCTGTGTGGTAATGTGGTAATGTGGGAATGTGGGAATGTGGGTTTTCATTTAGCAAAAAGAAAAATACTGCATCCTAATATTTTCCAGACTAATTTTAAAATTTAACTTATGGATACTGTATCCATATTAAGAAACGACTTGATACAGGATGGTTTCCCGGTAAACATTTCATAAACAATTTAATATTTGATTTTGTGAACCGCAAAAGGCATTGGACAGAAGTCCAAAACTGAATGTCCCATCCTACCGGTTTAACCTGTGATGCAGGCAACATAATTTTCCCTACCTTTCCCGAAAAATTCTCCCTATGAAAGTTGCGGTAACCGGAGCCAATGGTCACGTGGGAGCTTGTCTCGTCAGGCTTTTACTGAAAGAGAACCATGAAGTACGGGTATTGGTACATTCCGGCAGCCGGGCATTACAGGGTTTACACGTGGAAACCGTAAAAGGCGGCCTCGATAACGCTGATGCATTGAAACGTTTGTGTCACGACCGGGAAATAGTTTTCCATTTGACGGCTATGCCTTTCAGTTTGTTGAGGTAAATTGAATGATGAATATCCCCGCCTGACCGGACGGGCAGGCAGGGATTAACGAATCACGATTTAAGAGCTAAATTAAAACTTCAGGATTCAAAAATCGTTAATCGGTGTTCGATATTAAAAAAACAGATAATGCTTAAAAGCCCCCTATGGGGGCAAACCAAAACCATCTTCTTAGAAGGTGGATTATTTATTAGAGACAAACTTTTGCCCGGTAAGCACTTTTACAAATGATACGCCAAAGCCAGTCCCCCGGTATCGGAAATCCCCAATGTCAGATTTGTATGTCCTTCCATGATATGGTAAACCGTTTTTCCCACGGCAAAGCCCAGGGCTGCCCCGATAAAAACATCAGAAGCCCAGTGTTTGTCGTCGTTGAGCCGCGAAAGGGCCACGCCGGTGGCAATTCCGTAAGAGAGTACACCTACCCAGGGTTTGTCTTTATAAACGGAAGTAAAGACGGTTGCCACCGAAAAAGCCACCGTGGTATGACCGGAAGGCATAGAATTAAAGTCTAACGAACCGAAAGGACCCGTCCACCTTTTGGCGTTGGGTGGAATATCCTGATAGGGCCGGTGCCTGCCAAACAAAACCTTCAAAACCTCCACACTAAGGCCACCCATAATAAAAGCCTGCGTTCCGGCCATGGCCACCTGCCTCGCTTTTGTATTATTGGCAGAAAGACCATAGAGGTAAAAGCCACCAAGAAAAGGAAGAGTATAATACCCGCTTCCCCAGGGTTCAAAACCGTATTTTGAAACATTGTCGGTAGCAGTTGTACGATGTGCCTGAAAAAAATTTCTGATTTGCCCATCATAAATATAAAGTATCGTCCCGCCGACAACAACACCGCCAAAGGTAAACCACTCTTTTTTCCCCCAATGGGCAGGTCCGGTAGCCGTTTTTTTAATTGCTGTCCAATACGATTTATAATATTCCTTATTGGGTTTGTAAGGATACAAAGGAAAAGCTTCAGCTGTATTTTGTTGCTGTCCAAAAAGTTGGACAGACATAGCCATGACCAGAAACAGGGTGATAATAGACTTATTAATTTTCATACGAAATAATCTTATCTGGACGTCAAACATTAGCAAATTCCGATATTATTCTTCCTCTTTGGCCCGGTTCCAGTAAACGTCCATCTCTTCAAGAGTCATATTGACAAGGTTGTGACCTTCTTTGGCCGATTGTGTTTCGATATACTGAAACCGGCGGATAAATTTACGGTTGGTACGTTCCAGCGCATCATCCGGGTTGATGCCAACATAACGGGCATAATTAACAAGGGCAAAAAGCAGGTCGCCAAATTCCTCTTCAATTTTACCTTTTGAGGTGTTTTGTTCCACCTCAGTTTTTAATTCGTTCATCTCCTCTTCCACTTTTTCCCAAACCTGTGTACGTTCCCGCCACTCAAAGCCAACACCTTTTACTTTTTCCTGCATACGGTAAGCTTTCAACAATGGCGGCAGCGATTGGGGTACACCCGAAAGCACTGATTTCTTACCTTCTTTCAACTTCAGCTTTTCCCAATTATCGGCCACCTCATTAGCATCGGCTACTTCCACGCCACCATAAATATGTGGATGGCGATAAACCAGCTTTTCAGAAATTCCTTCCAGTATATCACGCACATCGAAAGCCTGCTTCTCTTCACCAATTTTGGCATAAAACACCAGATGCATCATCAAATCGCCCAGCTCTTCCCTGATTTCATCCATGTTCTTATCCAGAATAGCATCGGAGAGTTCGTAAACTTCTTCCATAGTCAGATGCCGGAGACTTTCCAGCGTTTGTTCGTTATCCCACGGGCAACCTGTGCGCAGGTCATCCATAATATCAAGCAGCCGCTCAAATGCTTTCAACTTTTCCTGTTTGGTGGCGCCAAAGTTCAATTTTTTCACGATAATAAATTTAGGGTAAGTTCACCTTATTAATATGCTTTTGCGAAAACCACCCGTCTTTCTGAAGGTTCTCCGGAGAAAATGCATTTGCCGGAGACTTTTTTGTCGTCCAGGGGAATCAGACGAATGGTGGCTTTGGTCTCCTCTTTGATTTTTTGTTCTGTTTCAGAAGTTCCGTCCCAGTGAGCCCACACAAAGCCGCCTTTTTCAATCTGCGCTTTAAAATCGTCCCATGTATCTACCGTAAATGTGTTCTCCGTTCTGAAATCCAGCGCTTTCTGATAGATATTTTTCTGAATCAATTCCAGCAGGTTCTCTATTTTTTCTGCAATATTTTCCATGCGCAGGGTTTCTTTTTCCATGGTGTCGCGGCGTGCCATTTCAACAGTACCGTTTTCCAGGTCACGCGGGCCGATGGCAAGACGGACAGGGACGCCTTTCAGTTCCCATTCGGCAAATTTATAACCGGGTTTCTGGGTATCGCGGTCATCAAATTTCACTGAAATACCTTTTTCTTTCAGCGCTTTCATGATTTCCGTGGCTTTTTCGGAAATAGCTTCCAGCTGGTGGGCTTTCCTGAAAATAGGAACAATCACCACCTGAATAGGCGCCAATTTCGGTGGCAGCACCAGCCCGTTGTCATCGGAGTGTGCCATGACAAGCGCGCCAATCAGTCGGGTGGAAACGCCCCACGAGGTTGCCCAGACAAACTCTTGCCGGTTATTTTTGGTAAGATATTTAACATCGAAAGCTTTGGCAAAATTCTGCCCTAGGAAGTGGGAAGTGCCTGCCTGTAAGGCTTTTCCATCCTGCATCAGTGTTTCGATACAATAAGTTTCAACGGCGCCTGCAAATCGTTCGCCGGCCGATTTCACGCCCTGTAGAACCGGAACGCCCATATAATTTTCCACAAAATCGGCATAGACTTTTAAAATAGTTTCTGCTTCCTGCACAGCTTCTTCACGGGTAGCATGCGCCGTATGGCCTTCCTGCCACAGAAATTCAGATGTACGCAAAAACAGGCGTGTTCGCATTTCCCAGCGTACCACATTGGCCCATTGGTTGATGAGCAGTGGCAAATCGCGATACGATTGTATCCATTTGCGATAAGTATCCCAAATAATAGTTTCAGATGTTGGTCTTACAATTAGTTCCTCCTCTAATTTGGCATCGGGGTCAACCATCACACCGCCTTTTCCATCGCTTTTCAGGCGATAGTGAGTAACCACGGCACACTCTTTGGCAAAGCCTTCCACGTGGGAAGCCTCTTTACTAAAAAATGATTTGGGAATAAAAAGCGGGAAATAGGCGTTTTCGTGACCTGTTTCTTTAAATTTATCATCCAGAATCCTCTGCATTTTCTCCCAGATAGCATAGCCGTAAGGTTTTATCACCATCGAACCCCGGACGGCTGAGTTTTCGGCCAGGCCTGCTTTTACGACCAGATCATTGTACCACTGAGAATAATTTTCACTTCTGCTTGTAAGTTCTTTTGCCATTTTGATATTTTGGTATAGTCTTTGCAACTTAATTAATGAACAGCAAAAATAAACAATGTTTATTGAAGCACAATATTAATAGTCATGAAGAAGATAAAATACATATTATTTACCGCTGTAATTCTCAGTTTCTTTTTTATTACAGCCTGTAGCACCACCCAAAGTGTTCCTCAGGATGATGTTTATTATTCTACTACACCACACAACAATGTAACCGCTAAAGTAACAACTACCCATGCTACTTCTTCTTCTGTTACAAAGCAGCAGAAAGCAGAACAGGCTGGCAATACCGGGTACCGGCAGGGCAAGGTTGAAAATATCAGTCAGTCGTCTGTAAAAGCAACTTCGGGTGATAAGTACGATGTGGATTATTCGGCTCAACTGAAAAGGTTTCACCAGTCAAATGATACATCCTTAGATTATTATGACAACTACTACACGGGCAAGGCAGCTCAGGATAGTAGCCAGCAGAGTAAAACAATCATAGTTACTTCTTCGCCGAATGTTTCCTTAAATCTTGGCTTTGGAAGTCCTGGTTTTGGAACCAGCTGGTCATTTGGTTTTGGCTCCTCTTATGGTGGCTGGGGCTACCCATCTTACGGTTGGGGCGGAAGCTACTATGGTTGGGGCTACCCATCCTATAGTTGGGGCTTTCCGTCTTACGGCTGGGGTTACCCATCTTACGGTTGGGGTGGAGGCTATTATGGTTGGGGTTATCCGGGTTATGGCTGGGGCGGAGGTTACTACCCTCCTTATTACTCCGGTTATCCTGATTACGGACACGGATATGGTGTTTATCAGCCAAGAGTAAACCGGGGAGGCGGTTCTTCCGTACCACGCAGTGCAGTTGTCGGTGGTTCAGGTGTTTACACCAGGCCTAATAGCAAATCTGCCGGTAAAGCTACGGGCGTGATTTCCCACAAACGGAGTCCTGTAAACCCCGAAGGCCGGAATGGTAAAATGGTAAAACCCAACGATAATAACAGCAGACCTTCCGGCTCGATGCGCTATAATTCAGCACTGGCCAAAAAACGTTCGGAAGAGATGCGTACACAGGGCAGCCTGAATAAACCTGGCGGGAGTGCTGTAAAAAGAGGTCCTGTTGGTAACAGAAGCTCAAAGTTTGGTATTTCAGAATCGAGAAACGGGGCAGCTGAAGGTTATCATAAACCACCAGCCTACCGGCGGGAAGAAAATATGCCAAAGCCCAGATTTCAAAAGCCAAAACAATACCAGAGTCTGGAGTCTCGTTCCACGCGCAGCAGCAAAGAGTTTTATCGTGCTCCGGCACGGCCGTCAAATCCTGAATACAGAAGAAGCGGTACCAGAACTGTTCGTCCGCAACCACAAAGAACTGTACGCCGGCAAAATGTTTACCGTCCGGCAAATACTCGTAGGAGCTCCGTTTACCGGGGTAGTAGTAGAACACGTTCGGGGGTTAAGGTTTACAACAACACCAGGCGTTCTTTCTCTTCGCCCAATAGTTTTCGTGCACCGGCGAGAAGAAGTTCTTCCTCATCGGAACACTCAAGAAGTTTCAGTGCTCCGACACGTACCTATTCGACACCCCCTCCCAGAACAAGATCAACATCAGGCTCCGGTGGTGGAGGAGTTAGAAGAGGTTCCGGCTCAGGTGGCGGTGGAATAAGGAGATAATTTCAGGTTACGTTATTTATTTTCAAGGTATCAAAACACATAATTATTATGAAAAAGCTATTTATCATAACAGCACTTATATTATTCAACTTTTCGGTTTTTGCCCAGACAGCAGATGATGCATTGCGATTTTCACAAAATTTCTACGAAAGTACAGCCCGCAGCATGGCCATGGGCGGAGCGTTTGGCGCTCTGGGTGCCGACCTCTCCACAGCAGCTACCAATCCGGCAGGGATGGGTCTCTTCAGGGCAGACTATTATTCCATCAGCCCTGAGATAAATTTTCAGAATACCAGCTCCTCGTACAACTCTACCCTGTCAACAGATAGCAAATCCATTTTTAACCTTAGCAATTTCGGATATGTAAACGCCATCCGGTTAGGGCCTGAAAGTGGAAAAGGCTGGAAATTTATGCAGTTTTCTTTTGGCATGAATCGCCTTAATAATTTCAACACCAATCTGGACATGAAGGGAGCTAATGCCAAAAATTCAAGGTTAGATGTCTATCTCGAAAATGCTGATGGGGTCAATTATGATGATATTGCAAATGACAAAAACAAAGCTTATTCTTTTGATTTGAATCCTGCATGGCAACTTTACCTTATCGATACCGTACCGGGTTATCATGACTGGTATTACAGCCCGGTTCCTTTCGGGGGAACCTTTCAGCGTGAAAGATTGCAAACAAAAGGCTCCATCAATGAATGGTATTTTTCGTTCTCTGCCAATTATAATAATGTCCTTTTCATTGGTGCCACCATCGGTATTGATGCTCTGCGCTACTCCAGCATCTCTTCTTATTCCGAAAATGATGTGGCAGATACTATCCCCTATTTTAAAAACTGGAAATTTAACCAAAATCTGGAGACAAGAGGAACCGGAATGAATATCAAAATCGGCCTTATAGTTCAGCCTGTAAAATGGTTACGCGTAGGCGTGGCCTATCATTCTCCCACCTGGTATTTCAATATGCGCGACACATGGTACACCACCACTTTTGCCAATCTGGGATGGACAAACGGCAATGTCTCCTCTCCAACCGGAACCTATCAATATAAGCTAAACACCCCCATGAAGTTTCTCGCTGATGCCGGCCTTATCATTGCCAACAAAGGGAGCATCTCCTTCGAATACGAATATCTTAACTATGCCCAAGCCAAATTCAAATCGAACAACTACGATTATCTAACCGAGAATGGAAATATTCAAAAGTATTTCAGGTCAACAAATAACTTCCGGTTGGGAACCGAGTGGCGTGTTGGGATTACCGATGTCCGGGCCGGCTATGCTGTTTACGGCAGTCCGTATGCCCGCAACCTGAATGATGGAATGCGGCAGTCTTTTTCCGGAGGATTAGGCGTTCACATTCAAAGGCTTACCATCGATGTGGCCTACGTTTATTCCAAAATGAACAAAGATTACTATTTCTACGGAACTAATGATATCGTAGTTAGACCATCGAAAAACACCTTTCAGAATCACTCCGTCGTCCTCAGCTTTGGTTATAGGCTGTAGCAAGCTATTTTCCCTGAATTCTGGATAATGCTTCCCTGGCTTTGCCGCGGATACTGTTTTTGTATTCATCGAAGTTAAGGTGCAGGCACTGCTCATAAAAACTTTTTGCCAGCGTCAAACTATCTTCCGATTCATAAATTTCGCCCAACTTCAGTGCAGCATTGGCAGCAAAATAGCGTGGGGAAAGGTTTCCCAGAGCAATAACCCGGCGATACTCCTTTTTAGCAAGAGGAATATCCCGCTGCCGGTGAGCAATACGTGAGTAACGATAAATACGTTCAGTTTGCTCCTCTTTGGTCAGGTGGCTTGTACTCATTGTGTCAAGAATGGTTTTGGCACGAACATAATAACCGCCATCAAACAGCAGGCGTGCCCTCAGTAGATTTGTATTTGGAGTAATACCCGAACTGGCTTCTTTTAGCGCTTCCTTGTCGGCGCCCACTTCGGCAACGCCATACACTTTTGTCGAATCCATAAATTGCTGATATTCTTTTGGTCTGTTTTGTAACAGTGCTACCCATGCTCTTTTACGCCAGGCATCTTTTATGTAATTCAGCCCTTTGAAATGTTTTAGGAAATAACGGAAAGACAGCGTTGCAGAATCAGGTTCCAACTTCCTCAAATAACAATCACCTTTCAAATAACGGAGGTAATAAAAAGGGAAATAATCAGGACTTTGCGGAAGACTTTTCAACAGCTTTAGCGCCAGATCATTTTGCCCGTAACGGATATGAATATCCGCTTTCAAAAAACCCATCAAAAGATTTCTGTTATCAGTCTGGTTTAGATAAATCAGCAGCCTGTCCATAGCTTTCCGGTTGGGCGACAGGTTTAATTCGATAAACCCGAGATAGAACAGGGCTTCATTGTGCAGATAAGCATTCGGCGAATTTTTTGTCGTATTATCCAATGCCTGGTAGATTTCCGCTTTCCCTTGTTCCACGCTGCCTTTCATGGAAATGATTTTGAGCATCCAACCATATTTATCAGGAACCAGACCGATCATAACATGCAAAACTCCCAGAGTGATGTCGTTAGGGATAAAATCGGGAAAGCGTTCCACATTTGCCGTCAGCATGCGGTAAGCACGATTTATCTCCCAGGCAGCAGAGAGATACTGCCCGAATTTAAGCCGGGCAAAAGCCCACTGTAAATTTATGTTTGCCAGCAACAGGTTTTTATAGCGACTGGTGTCGGAGAGATTGTCAATACGGTCATAACGTATCCCGAAATTATCTATCGAAGTATCGAACACTTTTGGGTTTTCGCCAATAAACACACGTAGAAAGTCGATATAATTTTCAAGATAGTCCACATAGACATTTTCCGGGTAAAGCAGCTTCTCTGTTTCCAGTATTTTTTGGGCAGGCACAAAACGAAGCGACATTATTTCACCATAAGCCTGACGGCAAAGGCTGTCAACCCGTACCTGTTGCCCATCCAAAAGCTGGACGAAAAATACGGCAAGAACAAGAAAAAACAGCTTCTTCATGGCTTGATTTTTAGCATTAACAGGAGGCAAAAGCAAAAAAAAAGTTAAAAATTCACCTCTATAATCCTCTTCGTTTTCACCTCTGACAGCCTCAAAAGCCTGCAATACCGACATCACAGCCGGCCACATCATTTTTCTCCATACAACAGGCAAAACAAACTTGCGCTAAATTATTATTTTTTAACCTACATTTGCACTGAAACAAGACCATTTTACATGAAAATTGTCATTTTTGGTAAACAGTTTGATCCAAAACAGACTCCTTATGTACAGCAGCTTTTTGATGAATTGCATCAAAAGGGGGCACAGGTATGCATATACAAAAGCTATTACAACCTAATAAAAAGTCATATTAAATTTGCAGAAAAACCGGGTGTCTTCAGCCAATCGAAAGATATTGAAAACCTTGACTTTTTGTTTTCTATTGGCGGCGACGGAACCTTATTGGATGCTATTCCTTACGTGCACGATTTGGGGGTTCCAATATTGGGTATTAACCTGGGGAGACTTGGTTTTCTTTCCAGTGTGTCCAGGCTTGAGATGAAAAAAGCCATCGACCATATTTACGCAGGCAATTACAGCCTTGGCCAGCGGACGTTACTGAAACTGGAAAAACCCGGCAATCTTTTCGGTAAGTTAAACTTTGCCTTAAACGATTTAACCATTTACCGAAACAACGACACCTCGCTGGTTACCATCCACGTTTATATAAATGGTCTTTTTTTGAATACTTATTGGGGCGATGGGCTGATTATTGCCACGCCAACCGGCTCCACAGCCTATTCGATGAGCGTGGGAGGACCCATTTTAACACCAGGGTCAGAGAATTTTGTCATTGCCCCTATTGCTTCGCACAATTTAACCGTACGTCCTATCGTTATTCAGGACAGCAGTGAAATACGCATAAAAATAGAAGGAAGAGAAGAAAAATATTTGTTGTCGCTGGATTCGCGCCAGCGACAGATTAACAAAACGGAAGAGATAATTATTAAAAAATGTAATTTTAGAATCAATCTGGTTCAGATGCCGGGACAAAGCTTTTTTTCCACTATTCGGGAGAAATTGCTGTGGGGTGTTGATAGTCGGAATTAAGTCGGTGGCGATGACAAAAAAATAATACATTTGCCACTCAAAATCAGGGACAAGCATACAAATGACAAAGCCTTTACTTATATCCTGTAAATCGGTCTTCTTCCTCGTTATGGCAGGAATAATTTTGCCATTGGCTCTTGATGCCCAGAACACACTGGAGGCCGGGCTTTCCGGTGGATACTCTTATTACAACGGAGACATTGTTCCAGCCACTCCGTTTGTGATGCCGAAGCCGGCTTATGGTGCTGTGGTCAGGTACAATTTTGGCGACCGGTGGACAGCCAAAATCACATACACACACGCAAAAGTGGCTGGTGACACAACAAAATCGAAGCCTGTGGTTCAGGGATTACAGAATTTTACTACCACTATTAATGATATATCGGCTATGGGTGAATTTAATTTTATGAAGTATTCCACAGGTAGTAAAAAATATCATTTTACGCCCTATATTACTGCCGGAGCAGGTTTTTTCTTATTCAACACAGAAGATATTGATTCTACTTTCAAAAGTTATAACTTTGCCGCAATTTTCGGATTAGGATTTAAATACAGTTTGAGTAAAAAAATTGGCCTTTCGGCAGAATGGCGAATGCATAAGACATTTACAGATATGTTGGATGGTAAGGAAGGAAACAGTGGCACAAAAGACTGGTTTAGTGTGGCCAACATTAGTATAACGTATAAAATTGAGTTTAACAACAAAAAGGGGTGTAATAACCTGCGGTGGTAAGGCAAATGGATATTTTAAAACATATAGACCTTAAAAAACTTCCTACACACGTGGCCATCATTATGGATGGAAACGGCAGGTGGGCAAGAAAGCAGGGACACGACCGTGCTTTTGGCCATCATAAAGGAGTTGACGCTGTGCGTACGGTTGCGAAAGCTGCCGCCGAAATGGGTATTCAATATCTGACACTCTACACTTTCTCTACCGAAAACTGGAACAGACCACAAGAAGAAGTAGAAGCGTTAATGCATCTGTTTGTTGAAACCATTGAGAAAGAAATTCCCACACTGAATAAAAATGATATCCGGCTCAATGCCATTGGTAACATTGGCGGACTTCCGGAGCTGAACAGGGCAAAGCTGATGAGCACCATGGAGAAAACCAAAAATAATCGGAAAATGGTGTTGACACTGGCCTTAAATTATAGCGGGCGTTGGGAAATTATAGAAGCGATAAAGCAAATGATGAGTGACAGACAGTCTGGAAAACTAAACCCGGAGGATTTGGATTGTGATACCGTTTCAAAGTATATGAATACGGCACAAATGCCTGATCCGGAATTACTTATTCGCACAAGTGGTGAACAGCGTATCAGTAATTTTCTTTTGTGGCAAATAGCCTATTCCGAATTATACTTTTCACCGAAATTATGGCCTGACTTTGACAAACAAGATTTTTATGAAGCCATCCTTGAATATCAAAAGAGAGAAAGAAGATTTGGCTTAACAAGAGAGCAATTAAAATTTGGAGAACAGAATGAAGATGTTTAAGTACGGATGGAATTGGCTTTTATTAGTTTTTGTTGGTTTAACTTTTGTCCCACTAGCGGCAAATGCTCAATCTAAGCAGAGCTTACTATCTAAAATCAGTTATGATCACCCTCAGAAATTTGTTATCGGCGGCATCGACGTTTCCGGAATAAACTATCTGGACAAATCGGTGGTTATCATGCTATCGAATCTGGAAGAAGGGAATAAAATAAAAGTACCCGGAGATCCAATTACTACTGCTATCCGCAATCTTTGGCACCAGGGTCTTTTTGATGATGTAAGTATTCTTGCTACCAAAATAAAAGGCGATACCATCTACCTCAATATCTACTTACAGGAAAAGCCTAAGCTTAATAAATTTAGTTTCACCGGCATAAAAAAGAGTGCACAGGATGATCTTAAAGATAAGATAAACCTCACCCGTGGAGATGTCGTAAGCAGTCATTTAATCATTCGCACAGAAAAAATTATTAGAAATTACTATCGTGGCAAAGGTTACTTAAATACTGAGGTAAGCATTTCCAGTAAAGAAGCCGGTCCACGAAAAAACCGTAAGGAGTTCGTTGACCTCACCATCAATATTAAGAAAAATAAGAAGGTGAAAATTGGTGTCATCAACATATATGGAAACCACGCTTTCTCAAAAGATAAGGTGAGGAAAGCCATGAAAGACACTCGCGAGAAAGGTTATTTCAACCCGTTAAATCCATTGGGACTTATGGTTGTTCACGCCGTGGCTGATGCTGCTACTTTCCGGTTTAAGAAACTAAGAGACGACCTTGTTGGCTATGGAATCAAAAACTATCGCCTGCGAATCTTTAAAAGTTCCAAATTCATTCAGTCAAAATTCAAGGATGATCTGAATAAAATCATTGCCGAATATAATTCTGCCGGATACCGGGATGCACAAATATTGAAAGACTCCACTTATAGAATTGACAAAACGGATATTGGGATAAACATATATCTGAAAGAAGGAGATAAATATTATTACAAGAAAATCACCTGGGTTGGAAATACAATTTACAGCTCTAAATTTCTGAGTACTGTCTTGGGGATAAGACCGGGAGACGTTTACAACAAAAAATTGCTGGAAACCAACCTGAACTACAACGACAAAGGTTTCGACGTGAGCAGCCTGTATATGAACAACGGCTATCTGTTTTTCTCAGCCAATCCGGTGGAGACATACGTAAATAATGATTCTATTAATTTGCAAATCAGAGTTCACGAAGGTAAGCAGGCACGTATCAATAAGGTAACGGTAAGCGGAAACACCAAAACCAACGAACATGTAGTTATTCGTGAGCTTCGTACAAAACCGGGACAGCTTTTCAGCCGTGCTGATGTTATCAGAAGCGTGCGAGAGCTGGCAAACCTGAAATATTTTAATGCACAAAATCTCAAACCGGATATTAAGCCTAACCCGGCAAACGGAACCGTAAATATTAATTATAACGTAGAAGAAACCTCTGCTGACCAGATAGAACTTTCGGGTGGTTGGGGATATGGAAGAATTATCGGCACCATAGGATTGAGTTTTAACAATTTCTCATTGCGTAATTTCTTTAATTCTAAAGCCTGGAGACCTGTTCCTTCGGGCGATGGGCAAAAACTCTCCGTACGCTTCCAGACCTATGGCGCCGGCTATATGAGTGCCGGAATTACCTTTACCGAACCCTGGCTGGGAGGCAGAAAACCTAACGCACTGACTGTTTCATACTACTATTCCATCTATTCCTTAAATTCGCGTACCACCATTAGTCCCAATCCAAGCTACCCGTCAGTTGGCTCAAGTGGAAACCGGAAATTTGTTAGTCATGCCATCACCGTTGGACTGGGAAAACGTTTGAAATGGCCGGATGACTATTTTACCTTATACCAGTCCGTTAATGTGCAGCTTTACAATCTGGTAAACTATGCTTCCATTTTTTATGTTGGAAATGGAAACGGTAGATACAACAACCTGAATTACAATATTGTATTGGGACGAAATTCGGTTGATGCACCCATCTATCCCCGAACCGGTTCCGACATTTCGCTCTCGCTGACAATGACGCCACCTTATTCGCTTTTTTCTAAGAAAGATTACCAAAATCTTCCTGATATGGAAAAATACAAATGGATTGAATACTACAAATGGAAATTCAAATCCTACCTCTATTTTGAGTTAATGAATAAGCTGGTGCTGGTGACCAAAGCCAGGTTTGGATACCTTGGTGCATACAATGCCAAATTGGGAGCAACACCATTTGAACGTTTTTATCTCGGTGGTGACGGCTTATCGGGTTACAACAACTACGATGGACGAGAGGTTATTGGCATGCGTGGTTATGGTAACGAAACGATAACACCGGAATACTATAAAAACCGGAACCTTGGTGGTACCATCTATTCCCGCTATACTTTGGAACTGCGTTACCCTATTTCTCTGGCACCTACTTCTACCATTTATATCGAAGCTTTCTTTGAAGCAGGTAATGCATGGTCAGGAACAAAAGATTTTGATCCCTTTAACCTAAAACGGGCAGCCGGTATTGGTGCCAGAATTTATCTGCCCATGTTTGGGCTACTCGGGCTTGACTGGGGTTACGGATTCGATAAGATACCAGGTATCCCCAGTGCCAGCGGAAGCCATTTTCACTTCTCTATGAATGGTTCCCTCGACTAAATTTTGGCAGGCTTATTGCAGTTTTTATCGAAACTAAAATCATTGTACTATGAAAAAGACAAAAATCCAACTTATTTCGACAGCCCTTGTGGGACTAATGTTACTGGCTTTTATGCCTATGGCTCATGCACAAAAAAGTGCATTTGTGAATACGCAGTATATTCTGAAAAATATTCCTGAATATACTGATGCTCAGGATATTTTAAACAACTTGTCAAAGAAATGGCAGGAAGAAATTACTTTAAAACACAACGAGGTCAGTGAGATGTACAAAAAATATCAGGCAGAAGCCGTCTTACTACCTGCCGATGTAAAAAAGAAACGGGAAGATGAAATTGTAAAAAAAGATAATGCGGTAAAAGCCTTACAAAAAGCGTATTTTGGTCCGGGTGGCAAGCTATTCAAAAAACGGGAAGAGTTGATAAAACCTATTCAGGAAAAAGTTTACAATGCCATAGAAACAATCGCAACAACCGAAAATATTGCGTTTGTCTTTGATAAAGCGGGTAGTCCGACACTCCTCTACGGTAACCCGAAGTATGACATTAGCGATGCTGTACTTGATGAGTTGGGAAAAGTTATGCAAACAAATAGCTCCGGCTCACAATAGCTAAAGTATTTTATAGCGACAAAAATGAAGTTATTTCTTCATTTAACGAATTTTATAACAACCATTGATGAAAATTTTTTAAATTTGCCGCTCACTTTTGAAGTTTAATTATTATTCATAACAATATTCATGCAATGAAAACATTTAAAAAAGGCTTTTTACTTTTAGCCGTCGCCCTCTTTATCTCCGGGTTTGGTTATGCTCAGGGTTCATTAAAAATCGGTTATATCAACTCCAACAAGCTAATGGGTATAATGCCTGAAGCCGACTCTGCTCAGGCTCATGTTAAAGCCTATGCCTCCGGATTACAAAAACAGATGCAATCCATGGCACAGGAGTACCAAAGTAAAGTTCGTGATTACCAAAGTAATGTAGGTACCATGTCCGATCTAATCAGACAAACCAAAGAAAAAGAGATTTCTGATCTGCAACAGCGTATTCAGGCCTTCCAGGCTTCTGCTGATAAAGATGTTCAGAAAAAACAACAAGAACTGTTTCAGCCGATTATCACCAAAGTAAAAAATGCTATTGATGCGGTAGGAAAAGAAAATGGTTACAACTACATTCTCGATGTTTCTCAGGGCGTTGTCCTTTATTATGGAAATGGAGATAATATTACGCCACTGGTGAAAAAGAAACTACACTTGAAATAAGAGGGAACCTTTCTCTTTTAAAAAAACCTGCTGAAATTCAGCAGGTTTTTTTAATGTCCGTAAATTATTCTTATCTTTTTCCTGGTTGTGCCGGTACCCTGTATTCATTCAGAACCCTAAAAACCGTTTATCCAAATAACTTCATAAATTTGCCATCCCAAAAATTCAAGGCTATGAAAGATACATTCGAAAAAATTAAAGAACTTTCTGAAAAATACCGGGACTATACTGCCCGTAACCTGTCGAAACTGGTGAAGATTAAATCGCTCAGCACACAGGAAAAAGAAGTTCAACAGGAGTTAAAACGTCAAATGGAAGAGGCCGGTTTCGATGAGGTGAAAATCGACGGTCTCGGAAACGTAATCGGGCGTATTGGAAATGGAAAACGTATCCTCGCTTTCGACGGGCACATGGATACAGTAGATTTTGGAAATCTTGATGCCTGGGATTTTGATCCCCTGAGCGGAGAAATTAAAGATGGTTATGTGCTGGGGCTTGGTTCCGCAGACCAGGAAGGCGGCCCTGCTGCTTTTGTTACTTCCGGCCGTATTCTGAAAGAGCTTGGATTTGATAAAGATGTTACCCTTTATTTCGTAGGAAGTGTAATGGAAGAAGATTCCGACGGCCTTCCATGGAAATATATTGTGGAAGAAGATGGTATTCGTCCCGACTTTGCCATCAGCACCGAACCTACAAACCTGAACATTTATCGCGGCCATCGCGGACGTATGGAAATAGAGGTAAGTTTTTACGGCCTGTCTGCTCACGGCTCTGCTCCCGAAAGAGGGAAAAACGCTATCTATATGGCTTCGCGTGCAGCACTGGAAATTGAAAAATTAAACGAACAGCTTGCTTACGATGAATTTCTCGGTAAAGGCAGTGTTACAATTTCGGAAATGGTTACCGGCAGCCCTTCGCAGTGTGCTGTAGCCGACTTTGCCAAAATTCATCTCGACCGCCGTCTTACCTGGGGCGAAACCAAAGAATCGGCGGTAAAAGAAATTGAAAATATTGTCAAAGATATGAACGCCAAAGTGGAAGTACTCCAGTACCACGAAAAGGCTTATACCGGACTGGAATATGGTATGGAGAAATATTACCCGACCTGGAAAATGCCCGAAGATCATCCGGTGGTGCAAACCGGTGTCAGCGCATACAAAGATTTGTACGGAAAAGCGCCCAAAGTAGATAAATGGACTTTTTCGACCAACGGCGTGGTCATCAATGGAATCTATGGAATTCCCACCATCGGATTCGGCCCTGGCAATGAAGTGATGGCCCATGCTCCCAACGAAAAAACACCCGTGGAACATTTGGTGGTGGCGAGTGCTTTTTATGCTGCTTATGCTTACAAATTTGCAGAAAACAAATAGTGTTTGTTTATCCTGTCCGGTTTCTTCCCCGCTTAAAGCGGGACAAGCTGTTACACTTGTATTTAAAGTTAGTCATTTACTAAAGTAAACTCCTGACTTTAAATACTTCGCAAGCCTTGAACCCGAACAGGATAAACTAAACACCAACTTTATGAATACACCATAATTATAGACAGGGCTCAATAAATACGGAAAAAATGAATTTAGAACAACAGATTGAACGGTTAAAAGAACTTAAAACCCGATTATATCAAAAAGATTTTCTTCTTACGTGGGAAAAAAGTGAAGATGAGCTGAAAATGGTGCTTGAGACAGCAGCCATCCTTAAAAATATGCGGGAGCAAAATATCTCTTCCAAAGTGTTTGATTCGGGACTGGCTATTTCCCAATTCAGGGATAATTCTACCCGAACAAGATTTTCTTTTGCATCTGCCGCTAATTTGCTGGGGTTGGAAATTCAGGATCTGGATGAGAAAAAATCACAGATTGCCCACGGCGAAACAGTTCGCGAAACAGCCAACATGATCTCCTTTTTAAGTGATTTTATTGGTATCCGCGATGACATGTATATTGGCGAAGGCCACAAATACATGCTGGAAGTTGGTGAAGCGCTGGACGATGGCTTCAAACAAGGGGTTTTACCCGTACGCCCGGGCATCGTCAACCTGCAATGCGATCAGGATCACCCTACCCAGTCGATGGCTGATTTGCTGCATTTGGAACAACATTTCGGGTCGCTGGAAGCACTTCGCGGAAAGAAAATCGTTATGAGCTGGGCCTATTCGCCGAGTTATGGGAAACCGTTGTCGGTGCCACAGGGAATTATCACCCTTATGTCGCGTTTTGGCATGGACGTGGAGTTAGCTTATCCCGAAGGCTATGAACTTATTCCCGAAATGGTGGATATTGCCCGCCGGAACACAAAAGAAAGCGGTGGTAGTTTCCATATCAGCCATTCCATGGAGGAAGCCGTGAAGGGTGCAGATATCGTTTATCCCAAAAGCTGGGCACCGTTTCACGTGATGCAACAGCGTACCCAATTATTACAACAGGGAGATACGAAAGGTCTGGAAAATCTGGAAAAAGCCTGTCTCGCCGAAAACGCCAAATTCAAAGACTGGGAATATAATAAAGAAAAGATGCAGCTGACAAAGAATCAGGATGCGCTATACATGCATTGTCTGCCGGCTGACATTACGGATGTGTCATGCAATGCCGGAGAGGTAAGCGAAGAAGTTTTTGAAAAATATCGTATTCCCACTTATGTGCAAGCCGGGTTTAAGCCGTACATCATTGCAGCCATGATGTTCACCAACCGTTTTGAAAATGCCTCTGGTGTTTTGAAAAAGATACTGGAAAGAGATACAAAGCGGATTAACTTCTAAACTTTCGTTTGTAAAACTAAAAGAATTAAAAAAACTTTTTGAATTTGGCTGTGAAGTTGTAAATTTGCAGCCCTTTTCAGAGAAACTCTCGCCAGAGGCGAGACCGGGCCTATAGCTCAGTTGGTTAGAGCACCTGACTCATAATCAGGTGGTCCCAGGTTCAAGTCCTGGTGGGCCCACACATTGAAAATCCCTGTAAACAAGTTGTTTGCAGGGATTTTGCTTTTATACCGATTAGCACTGTGTTTATCAAACAACTATAATATTATTTCTTGTCCAGCCTGTGCCATCTGCCAAGGAGTTCGTTAATTTGCTTTTTATAATAAGAAAATACTTCCGTTTGGCCTTGTACAGGCGCTGCATCCGCACTCTGAACAGAAATTACCAGCCCGGATAAAGCCCCAATTGCGGAGGACATATTCGGTTTCCCTCTATACAACAAGTTTGAAAGTGAATCAGTAGTTGCAGAGGAAAGGTTCTCTTTTCCCCCTGTAAGCATATTATCAATGTTGTTAAATACTGTAACTGATTTGTTTAAAATAGTGTCTATTTGCTGAACCAGCTTAAGCTGTTTTACCAAATCACTTTCGCTTACGTGAACCCGCGGATCCAATTTTATGATTAAAGGCCGGGTATATTTTTTTTCGTTTACACTCAGGGTGACTGTATAACGCCCCGGCAAAACAAGCGGCCCTTCAGGTTGAAGCGGTGTGCCGTCGGTCCATATTGCTGCAATGGAATAATGATATTGCAGGG
>VAPE01023581.1_pt1 | contig 18935 bp, 12 predicted proteins | sample 3393911 | NCBI WGS metagenome assembly VAPE01 (sample SAMN08290436, study PRJNA428436) | hydrothermal vent metagenome | isolation source: Deep-sea hydrothermal vent chimney | place: Atlantic Ocean: South-mid Altantic Ridge
ACCGGAATATTCGGTGGGAAACAGGGCTGCATGCCAACCAAACAGTCTTTCTTCTGTCAAGGGCCGTTCCTGCTTTAGTCGCGCATCAAGCAAAACGGAAATAAGGCCGTCGGCGCGGGCATCCCAATCGTCGTGCTCGACCTGCAACCCTAGTTGTCTTCGGATAGATGCCCGCACGGAACTGCGGCGCAGTATCTCCCCCTCAATGGCAGCGGTTTCCACGGCATCGTCTGCCAATGCCCCCTCACGGGCACCCATTCGTTCTTCATCGCTCAATGTTTGGCAAATCGCTTCGAGGCCCCCAATCAACCTGGAAACAGTACTGATTTCCCGCAGGAGGATGCCGCTGTCATAATAAAAATCAGGCCAGTCCCTGTGTTGCCATATCCATAGCTGATCCGTTTGCATGGACTAATCATGTCATATTTTTTATGAATAGGCAATATAATCCCATCACTCCAGGGAACCTTGCAGGCTATATCCCCAAGTCATCCAAAAACTCCGAAGCCGGATCAGCACTCGTCACCAGCAGATGATCCCGGGCACGGGTGCAGGCGACGTAAAGAAGATGCCGTTCAGTGTTATAGACTTCTTCCAGGTCAGTTTCATCTGCGACAGTTTCGATCCGCTCCTGGGAGGGGATGATCTCATCATCGCAGGCCATCACCACAACTGCCCGAAATTCCAGACCTTTGGCAAGGTTCATGGTGCTGATCGATACATGACCGCTTGTTGTTTCTACCTTCTCGTCGAGTATCTTAAACGGCTGCCTGGCGTCTTCCACCGTTGCCCGGGCTCTATCCAGTTCCCCGGCGGAACGGACAAAAAAGCCGATTTCATGGGGCAGCACACCCTCGCTCACTCGGGCTGAAAGCCATTTACTTACGGTTTCGATTTCTTCTTCCGGGGTATCCAAAATCATGATCTCAGGCTTGGGGCCGTTGAAGACGGAAATCGTACCGCGCCGGTCTTCGATATTACCGTCAACGTCGGCCAATTCCGGTCCCAAAAGTCGATCTGCCTGCATCCTGATCTGGTGAGAGGTCCGGTAGTTGATATGCAGTGTCCGGGAGCGGCCCCGGATATCAACACCAAGCGCTTTCCAGGAAAAAGGCTGCTGAAATATTCGTTGACCAAGGTCGCCGGCAAAGAAAAGGCTGTTCGGCCGTCCGGCCTCAATCGCGGAAAGAAATCGAAGCTGGGCAACGCTGACGTCCTGGGCTTCATCCACAACAACATAATCGAAAGTCGGGCGCTTGTTTTCAGCGAGCTTTGCCGCCAGCCTGCTGAATAAGCTGGAATAGGTGATTAAGTTTTGTTCCTTCAAATTGGAGCGAACATGATCAAAAAATTCCCAGAGGACAATACGCTGTTTCTCCGGCAGTCGTGTCTTACGGCCCAGACGAACGACATCCCGATACGCCTGCCAGGTTTCCAGCTGCCAGGCGTCAACAACATCTTCCCATTCCGATATTAAAAAATGGGGTGAAAATTTATGTCCCGCGACCCTGCCGGCTGCTTGTTCAACGAGTTGTTTTATCGCACCTTTGGATGCGATGTTCACCTGGCCGCAGTTGAGCTCAAAGAGCCGTCGGCCAATCGCATTCATGGCATAAACTTCCAATCGTTCGCCAAGCCGCGGTTCATTGTAGATCAACCGTCTCAGTTTTGTTCTTAAGGCGTTGGCCAGGGTATCGGAAAAGGTGGTGAGCAGCACCCTCGCATCAGGGTTGGCGCGGGCAAGGAAGACCGCCCGGTGGAGGGCGACAATGGTCTTTCCGGTCCCGGCGGAACCAGAAACCCGGGCCGGGCCGTTGTAATCCCGCTCAACTAGTTGTTGCTGGGCGGGATGGAGAAACACAGTCCATTTTTCCCAGGGATATTCCAGGGCGCGTTCAAGTTCCTCAACATTATTCATCACCCGGAACCGGCGTTGTGCATCAGGATGATCAAATGGGTCCATTCCGGGCACAAGCGAATGGACAATCCGAGGTGTCACGCCGGTGGCCAGGTCCAGCAATGCCTCAGCCGCCTCACCGGGAAGATGGTCGGCCAGTTCAAGCACTGTGTCTTCATTGGCATTACGCACATCCTCCAGCCATTCGGCCGGCACACCATAGTTCAACAGTGCTTCCATCGTGACGTTAGCGAACAGGAGTGGTTTGGGTGGAGCCGGTTGTTCCTCTTCAACGTATCTGGGGATGATGATTTCCTGGACTGTTTCCCGGACCTCAACCAACTGCGCGGCACCGGTTTTCGGGTGCGTTTCCAGCTTGCGGCGCTCTGCCCATTGATAGGCCTTGTCGTGGTGATCGACGTAACACAGAAGCAGGCTGGAATCTGTCTTGTGTACGATGAGACGAATGTCGCTGCTGACCCGCACCGACCAGAAGTTTTTGTCCCTGGCCTTGTCAAGTTTATGAAAACTCATCCCCGAACCGACCGGATCCATCTGCAGGTCAAAGGCAGTGGTCTTGGCTGCCTTCTGTTCCGCATTGGTCAGCCTGGCGAGGCTGTCGGTGAAGGTATCGGCAATGCGGAATTCCATCATTTCACCATTTATCAGCCGGAGCGGTGACCCGGTGGCAGGACAAAAACTTATTCATGTTTTCCCACAATCCGTTTTATCTCCCGATCGAAATCAGAGATATATTCGGCGTCCTGGCGCTGACGATAGATTTCGAACTCCTGTTCGGCCTTGAGCCTGGCTTCAATCGCGCTCACTTTGCCTTTGTCTTCCAGAATGGGATAATTGGACAGCTCCAGAAAGCTGTAGAGAAACTCGATCCAGTCCTCCATTTTCATCAATATCCGGCGCTCAGCCCGATTCTCCGCCAAATCCAGATAAGCGGAGATAATACGGTTCAATTCCTTGATGTGTTTTTTACTCAGATAGTTTTTGGCAACGGTCACATCCGATTTCAACATTTTGCCGTCCGGAGCTTGTTTCCAGTTGGTCAACCCCATATATATCCTGGCCGCGTCTGCCGAGGCATAGATAATCTCAGCAGCAGTTTTACCGGTAATCGCCCAATGGAGTTTATTTTGCACGGTGGCAAAAAACTCCTTGGTCACTGGCGCATTCCGGTCGTAATCAACCGAAAGCGCATAGATGTCGGTAATCTTCTGGTAAAATCGCCTTTCACTCGCCCGGATTTCCCGGATACGTTCCAGTAATTCGTCAAAATAGTCCTTGCCGAAGACCCGGTTGCCCTGCTTGAGACGTTCGTCATCCAGGACAAAGCCCTTGATGATGAACTCTTTCAGGGTCTTTGTGGCCCAGATACGGAACTGGGTCGCTTGATAGCTGTTCACCCGGTAACCGACTGCGATGATGGCGTCCAGATTATAGTATTCCAGTTGTCTTTTGACCTCTCGTGACCCCTCGTGCCGAACTGTTTCCAAAATGGAAATAGTTGAATCCTTCTCTAACTCACCGGTTTCAAATATATTTTTCAGATGCTTGTTAATGGCGGGCACATTCACCCCGAACAGCTCAGCCAGGGCCTTCTGGGTAAGCCAGGCGGTTTCATCCTGCAAAACGACCTCGACCTTCTTGTTTCCATCAGGCGTGGCGTAAAAAATTATCTCGTTATTCATTGCATTCTTCATTCCGCTTATTCCACCCTGAAAACCTTCATCACTTCATCGCCCAGGTGATTAATTACCTTGACGGCGATGCGGCCTGATTTGGGTTTGTCAAAGGCCGTGGTCTTCACCGCTTTCTGTTCTTCATAGGTCAGCCTGGGGAGACTGTCGTTGGTATCGGCAATACGGAAGTTTATTTCTCACCTTATTCAACAGGGGTTATATGCTGCTTCTTCGAGCGCCAACAATTTCCTTAAAACGCTCAAGAAAATAGCTTGGATACTGTTCAATAACCAAAAGAGCCTTATCCTTATTGCCCTTTAACTCCTTAATGATGTCTTTTCTCTGTTTAGCGGTAAGGCCTAAAGATGATGCCAGATCTAACGCAACAACCCTGTCAGAGAAGCCGAGCTCGTATAGGACGATGGTCGCCTCCGTTGGCAATCCGTATTTGAGTTGCTTTTGAAACAATTGAAGGCGGCTGACCAGCTCGTCGGTTTCTTCCTGTTCGACAAGTTCAACAAATTCACACAGAGCACCAATTAGTAAAGCCCCATCATAGGCAAGGCCACCTTCGCAGATTTCTACTATATGATCGATCTTGAATTTGCGACGTCTCGTGCCCCAGATTAGCTTGGCCTTTCCCTCTCTCAGTGTTCCGTGGAGTTCATGGAACGGTTTACCCTGAATCCACTCACGGGCGATATCCTGCAGCAAGGCAGGCTTATCGCATTTGTTGAACACGCTATTGAGTACATATTTAGGTAGCACAGGCCAGACGACATCCAGAATTTCATCATCAGTATTTGCTGAAGATAGTTGGCCAATGTTTGCCTGGACCCAATCATCGACTTCCTGCGCGTCTCGTATGCCATACAAAGTTCTACCATAGACCTTCCTACGTTCAGGATTGTCAATATTTTGCGAAATGCTTGTGGCGAGCATCTTGAACAAGTCGCGGATGTTTTCCTGCTTTGCTTCATCGGCCAAAAAGTAGGCGAGAGTATCTTCGGCAAGGCTAATAACGTCTTCTTCTGAAATCTCTCCGGTATCAGTATCCCAATTAGAGAGTAAAAAACTCTCAATAGAAGAAAGTATTTTCCCAAAAAACTCGAATTGGGATCTGGTTTTTTCTTTTGTAAATCCGTTTCTACTGTGCTGTTTAACAATCTGCGAGATAACATCATTCAAGTCATCCCATCCCCCAATATATGCAGACGCGAAAGATAAAATGTCCCAAGGTAATGAATGGTTTTTTTTATCCACGGACTTGTTTCGATCATTTTGAATCGTCAATGGAATCAGTTGAAAAAGGCTGCTGACACATTCTTCCGATTTTGCAGGGTCAAGGAGTTCCTTGACTCTTTGCCATCTCATTTTTTCTTTCCATCGAATTCGCCTGTCGTAAACTGCTGGATCTGCAAACAGAACACTTCCTTCCGTATGCATTCCAGCACGACCTGCTCGACCAATCAGATTATGAAAATCACGCACTTTAATTTTCTCTGGTCCTTGGTATATGCTGGTGACGATCAAATACCGAATCGGTAGATTGACCCCTTGAGCCAAAGTTGATGTGCATACCACAAAACGGATAAGTCCTTCTCGCATGGCGTACTCAACGGCTAAACGAATTCCATGGGGAGTATTACCATGATGAGAAAAAACGCCAAGCTGTGCACCTTTGGTAGCCGACGCCTCCGGTCCCAAATTTTGCTCATAGAGATAATTGAGCCTCAATATTTCATTCGGATCAGAATGATCTGATGGTTTTGCCATTGGAAGATTGCGTGAAAATTTATCGACAATCATATCGCATAAACCGGAAGCCGTATCTTTTCTGCCACAAAATATAGCGACCGCACCCTCAGGCATCAGTTTGAGGCCCAAATAAAGAGCTATCTCCTTCCCAACATTTTTCGTCTTTGATTTATTGGGAAATAGTCGAACCTTTGTCCTTGATTCTCCCTTTTTTCTCTGAAGCTCATAGCTTTCAATAACTCTAGGAACGTAGAATTCACCCTTTTCAGCATCTTCGTTCGACACATATTCGATACGTCCACGCTGATCGAGCCAGCTTGCAAACCCGACGGATCTGAATGTTGGCATCAAATTGGTACCGGCAACAATCTCTGACCCAGCACCATTGAGCCATTCCCCCACTGCCTCCGCGTTGCTGATTACGGCGGAGATTAGAATTTTTTGTGTTCCCTCCAGAAGCATTGATCGTAGAGACGTCAGTAGCAATTCGTAGGTGATCCCTCGTGTTCCGCTGTCGAATTGGTGTCCTTCGTCGAAGACCAGTAAGCCAACGCTGGCCGCTAGTTCAGGGGTGTGGCGAAGCACGTACATAAGCTTCTCCGGTGTTACCACTAGGATCTGCTTGTTGTCAAGCAACTCAGCAATTTCAAAATCGGTCTGTAATGCATCGGATATCTCATCGACTTTGATGGCTTCATTCTGGAACGTAGTAAAGAGGCTATTTTTAATCTCGTGGCAAAGGGCTCTGAAAGGTGCAACGATGATTGCAAGAGAGGTTCGTTCGGCAAGAAAAGCACTTCGGATGACCAGCTCGACGGCTTTCGTTTTACCCGCGCTTGTCGGCATTTGCACAACAGCAGATTCACCTCGAAAAACCCCTGCCTGGCCAATGAGATGTTGGGCTGGCCAGAGCTCCTTTGTGAAAGAGTCCTTTTGCAGCGCATGCAGCCATTGATCTCTAGAGAGACCTGAGTAAAGGGGGAGCGCATTCCAACAGGAGTTCTGATTCTTTTTCCTGAGGACTGCGGCAATGACGTCCCCGAGCAAAAGCTGTCTTGGGGTGCCTGCCTCATAAACTGCCTTGCGCAGTCGGCTGGACAAATCAAAGAGATTATCTACACCGGTTCCATCATCAAAAAACTTAAGGAGCCCGTGGGAGATTGAATCGATGTAATCACTAAACGGTCCATCCGATCCTTCGAAGTAAGTTGAGAGGTCAGCTTGTAGCAACCAGAGAAGCAGATCCTCTAGGCCTTCCCCTCCGAGATCCGGGCAACCTTCACCGATTCGCTTGGCAAGAACCATGGAGCTGCCGGGTAAATCACAGAGGTAGTACGAAGCCGAGCCGAGAAGAATGAGATAAGGATCGAGCGCCTCATTCAGTTTCGACTGTAGATACGCATCAAAGAAACGAGAGGAAAAATTAAGGTCTTGCCTCAGCTCATCAAATTCCTCCGGCTGCAGGTCGTTGCGGTTGGTCTCGGCGGCGAGATCACCAAGAATGCCAATGGAGAGCGTGAAGAGCTTCGCTGGATCCTGTGTAATCTTAATGTGATGCTTTTCAGGTATGCCGTACTCAAGCATCTTTGCTTTCGAGCGGGTGACGCTTAATAGCGTTTGCGATTTCTGTTCAGGCCTCATCCGCCGCCCTCCTGTAGAGTTCGTGGACGAGGGTCATCATGTCGGGTCCTTTTATGACGAGGAGGACAAGTTGATCTCCGTTGGGATGGGATATGAACTCTTTGGACTTTAAGGATTTCGGGATTTTCCCTGTATCCGCACTGGTGATTTCGTCGGCTTGAAAATACTCTTCTGTAATTATTTCTGCCGCGCCGTAGGATTCCCGGTATGGCAAATCCACCGGGCTTTGGAACCGCTCGATCAATTCGGCATGATAGAATTCCTTCCGTTCAAACAACCTCTGCTTGATGTAATTCAGTGATTCATCGATCCGGATATGATCTTTCGCTGAATCGTTGATCGCATCCTGCATTCGGTTCTTTCCAGACCCTTTTGAGAATTTCGTTTTGGTTTCGAAAACGGCCAAAACGTCCTTGTTCGATGTTCCGTTTTGTTTGTGGAACCTGAAGCCAATTACATCGCTCCCTTTGGGTGACTCGTCGCGAACCATCTTCGCCCCCCAACGAACTCGGGGAACCCAGAAATTGAGAACCCACTGCAAGTAATCCGCGACCAGAATTTCACCAAAATCACCAGCGCGAATCCCAGGGCCAAGTTTCGATGTTTGACAAGGGAACTTGATCTCGTTTAAGTAATCCTTCCGGGAACGCTTGCCCCTCAAGAAATTGATATCGGCATCTAGGCAGTAATGATTTCGGAAGTGTTTGGCCCATGCCGAAAGCACACCATCGTCATTCTGATGGCGGAAATCCCAGATCTCCACCTCCTTGCCGTCAGCGGTCTTCAGCCTCTCGCCGGTATCGACAAACCATTCGATGTGTTTAGAGGTCCGAGGCCTCAAGGCTTCTCCTCGTTAATTGCGAGACCAAGAATAATCATCAAAGCACCTTAAACACCTTCATTACCTCATCCCCCAGATGATTGATAACTTTCACAGCGATACGGCCTGACTTTGGTTTGTCAAAGGGCCGGGATGTGTCGCTGTGCAGGGTATCCCAGGCTTCTTTGTTGATCTCGGCTTTGAGGGTGGTCTTGAGGGCCTTGTATGGGTCGTTGGCGCCGAGGAAATAGGCGTGGCGGACAAAGAAGCTTTCTTCGTTGTAGTCGGTGTCGATGAACCAGCAGGCAATACCTTCGGCCCCGTCGCTGCGGACTTCGCCGGTGTTGGGGTGGAAGACGTCCACTCCGTTGATTTTTACCTGAATCCGGCCGTCTTCCGCCTCGATAATGTCAATATCCGGTTCTCCGAAGATGACGAAAAGATTGCCCTTGCCGGTGTTTTTGAGATCATCAGCCATGTGCAGATCAGCGTTCATCCTGGCCTTGAGCACCGGGATGCGACCGAGTTTATCGAAATCAGATGAATGGGCATCGTAATTAAAGGCGCAGGCAATCAACGCGTCAAAACCGGCATCTCCTGCCTCACGGGCGGCAGCCACCAGATCCGGACGTGATACTGTGCCGAACTCCGGGCCGATGAAAATCGCTGCGCGCTTTTCTTTGAATTGAGAATTTTGAATAGTGAATTTAGAATTATCAGTCTTACCTTCCACCATTTCACTATTTTCAATTCTTAATTCACTATTCTCCACATATCGTCCTTCGGCGCAGATGAAATACCCGGGCCAGGGGGTGAGCGAGGTGAAGTTGATCTTGTCTTCCTTGTGGGCCTGCTGCACGCCAGCGGTTTTCAGATTTTCCAGGATCATGGCGGCAAAGTCGGCTTCGCCGGAATTTAGAATTGTGAATTTAGAATTGTGAAAATCATTGGCTTGACCGACTTCCATCCTTTCACTATTCACAAGCTCGTCGTTATCGTCCACGGCCAGCACCCGGTGCGGGGAGAGGCTTTCCACAGTGAATGGGCCGGCAACCCGGACCTTCTTTTTGTCTTCATAGGGTTTGTCGTAGAGATATTCAAAGTCCGCCTTGGCCGCGATGGAGGCGTCTATTTCGCGCTGATGCGCGATCCTCGCCTGCCAGAACTTTTCGTGGACGGGTTTTGCCGAAGCGGGCCAATCTTCCGGGAAATCACGGGGGACTTGCCATTCGGCGAGGGAATTTTGAATGGTGAATTTAGAATTGTGAACATCATCCTCTTCCGGCCTTTCACTATTCACTATTCCCAAATTACTATTCAATTGCTCCAGCAAGGGATCAATTGTTTTTTCCCATTTTTCCCAGATAACATCTATCTCAGCGTTGTTGGCAATGGACTTGAGGGTGATGTGCGGCACCCGCTGACAAACAAAACCTTGGCGGATATTATTGTGCGTTGGCACTTCACTGGGGGGAGTGCGAGTAATTTCAGCCTCCTTGAGCTGTCCGTCCCGGCTGTCGGCCAGGAGATAGTAGGGGTAGCGGGCCCCCATGATCCTGGCCCTGGCCAGGGCCAGGGATACCCGGGATGTGTCAATGGTGATCCATCGGCGGCCCCATTGTTCGGCAACATAGGCGGTGGTGCCGGAACCGCAGGTTGGGTCGAGGACTAGATCGCCGGGATCGGTGGTCATCTGAATACACCTCTGAATAACCTTTGGAACAGTTTGAACCACGTATAAGCGATCACTGCCTCCTCCGGTTGCTACATCAGTCCATGTATTGTTCAACTCCAGGTATGGATAGTCAGATAATCGACGGAGATAAGAAATTGAAGAACCGCCAGGAACGAGGCGCCCCGCCTTTCCAAGTCTATATATTCCTTCGGGACTCGTACTCCAATATCGACTTCCTGGTCCAAACTTCCTCCCTCTAAAATTTATGGCTTCTTTCCCTTTCGAATACTCATGGGATGATGTGAGGATAACTGCCCTCGCCAAGTTTTCAATGGTAAGTTCAGTTGAATAGTTCTTTGCACCTTCAAATGTGCCATCTATTTTATAAACGAAAGGGTATTGCCCCAACAGTTTTTTGTCGAGAGGACGGTCGCTAAAAAGGCGCCGGAACTTCACATTCGTTAAGTCCTTTGCATACCAAACCACATAATCAGCCACATTTTGAATAAATTGACTACTCCTGGCAGCAGTTTTTTGCAGTGAAAGAATGCTCACATAATTTGCCTCCCCAAACACCTCATCCATCAACGTCCGCACCCGGTGCACATTCTCATCCCCAATCTGAACAAAGATCGATCCGCTTTCGGTCAGTAAATCCCGGGCCACGGTCAGTCGATCCCGCAGGTAAGTCAGATACGAATGAATCCCGTCCCGCCAGGTATCCCGGAAGGCCTTGACCTGTTCCGGTTCCCGGGTGATGTGGTCAACCTTGCCGTCCTTCACGTCCCGGCTGGTGGTTGACCACTGGAAGTTGGAGTTGAACTTAATGCCATAGGGCGGGTCAAGGTAGATACACTGGACCTTACCGCGTAGGCCCTCACGTTCGGCCAGAGAAGCCATAACCTGTAGGCTGTCGCCCAAAATCATCCGGTTGGACCAGTTGGCGTCGTGCTGGTAAAATTCGGTTCTGGCGCCCTCGTTCGGCAGGCCGTTGAAATCGGCAAAGAGGTCCAATTGTTGTGGATCACCTGCCTGTTTCTGCGCTTCGGACTGCTTGCGCAGATCATCGATCAGCACCTTGGGATGAACCTTTTCCTGGATATATAATGGCGGGGCCTGCACCACCAGGTCGGACCAGTCCTGCTCATCCTTGCCGCGCCAGACAAGCTGCGGGTCAAGATCCCGGTTGCGGCGCTCATAAGCAACCCGGATGGGGTCTTGCTCATCCTTGCGCATCACTGATTGAAATTCAGCTGTGGGAATATTCTTTCGAGACGCATCATCATGCGTGATGGTTTCAATTTTCTTTATCGTTTTATTCTTTGCTGTTCTCTTGGCCATATCCTATCTCCATGGGACATTGGGGTATTTCTGATGTATTTTAATGGCCCTTTTGTCCCCTATATTGCCCCATTCAAAAATTAAGTCATTGTCCCTTTTGCTGCCTATGCCGGAGGGGTTGACTGGTTCGTGGCGGGTTCATTCCACGCGTCGTTCATGTCCTGTTTGTCCAGTTTTTGTCCAGTTTGCAGAATTCCGGTACTACGTCCTGTTTGTCTACTTTCTGTCCAGTTTACGCGATAGAACATAGAATGTACTCCGGCCGGTGGATCCTATTTTCTCCAACAACTCTTTCTTAACAAGCTCTTCCAAGTCACGCGAAGCAGTCCTTATAACCACGCCGGTCTGTTCGCGAATTTCAATACCGTGGAAATATGCATACAACGCACCTCGGCGGCAGGCAAGAACCGTTGTGGGTCGCGTCCAAAAAGAAGGATTGCGGCGTTGGTGGGCTGGTCGCCGGAAAGCATGTGCAGGTGAGCAAGGCAATCAGACACGGGGGTATTATCCGGGAGCGGAAACGGACGCTCTTGTCTGGCCATCCGAACAAAATCTGAAACGGCAGTGGTGTCGATGTCTTCGAGGGATGGGATGCATCGGGGCAGGGCCTTTCCTCAAAGGAGCGGGATTGAATAACTCCGCATGCGGCAAGATGATTTACCAGGCTGGGATAAATCGCGGCATTCAGTTCGCAAACATTAGCGAATCGCCGACGAATGAGCTGATTGCCGGCTTTATGAATGAGCGCCTGCATCTTGGGGTGCCGGTTTATCTCGTCCGACCCTTTGACGAAAATGAGCCGGGGCTTCCCTTGGACGGTGGCACGATCAAACTCTCGTTCCGTCGGCGACAGCCCTTTGCTATCCTCGAATCCGTAATCGTTGCCAAACAATCCAAGGTATAGATCGCAGCGATTCACTTCAGCCAGATAAACGGAATCCGCCCGCTGGTCGCCGGCGGGCAGGTTTTCGAAGAGAAAGACCGTAAAAAACCGGCGAAGCAACGGGTCGCTTTCGATAAAATCCTTCATCGCGCGGCGTTCCACAGACATTTCCTTTTGAACGCTGCTGATGAATATCCTCATTTCACTCTTCACTCTTCACTCTTCACAATTCCCGCGATCATTTTATTGAACTCTGCTTCGACCCTGGCCTCGAAATCCGACTCGATCTGGTACGCCTCGGTGAATTCGGCAAAGGCCCAGCGGCCATACCTGCCAAGGTTGTTCACCCCCGGTACCCAGTAAGTCTCCATGGTTGCCTTCTTTTCCTTGGCATCTTCACGGCGATAACCCTTGATCTCGACGATCAGGTGAAGCGGATCGTCCTCACCGCGGCCATCGTCAACCAGGACGATAAAATCCGGCAGATAAGTATGCGTCTCCGAGCCATAGCGATATGGAACCTCCAGCCCGAGATTGTGGTTCTTGACATAGGCCCTCACTTTCGGGTGCGACTCGGCCACCCGGCAGAACTCGGCCTCCCAGTCGCTGTCGAGGATCACCCAGTTGATATGACAGAGGCGTCCATCGGTCTCCCAACGGTCCCTTTTCGAGGTGTTGAAGTTGACATGGACGGTTGAGCCGGTCGGGTTGTAGGGGTCGAGTACGGCCTTGATGGGCCGTTTACCCACCAGAGAGCGGGTGATGCCGGCGGTAATCCGCTCGCAGGCCATGTCGGCCAGTTCCTGGTACATGAGTTGCGCAGGATAGGTGCCCCCTTTGCAGACCAGGCAGGTATCGAGCCACTGTCTGGTGATCCGCTTGAGCTGGCCGAAGAGATGCAGTTTGGGCTCTTCGCCGGGATCGCGCCATTTTGTATAAAGCAGACGTTTGGCCACATGGAAAAGCAAGCTTGAACGTCGCATGTCCTCCAGGTGTTTCAGGCTGAGGTCAACGTCTTGGCCGATGATACCTGCATTCTTGGTAATTGACGGCCCGACAAGATCAGGGGTCAGCTCCAGAATGGAATCATCATTGAATTCCGCGGTGAGCCGTTCGTCCGGCAGTTCGACCCGGTAACCCTGGACCCGGGGGAAACGGATCTCGAGAGAATCGCGTTCCGGCCGTACGGCCTTGACCTGGATAGTCTCGCGGGGCGACTGCGGCGGAGCAACAACAGGTTTTGCCGTAAAATCGAAGGGGATGCCCAACACGTCGGCATACTCAACATTGAACAGGCCATCTTCATTAAGATCGTATGACTGGCGGCGCAGGGCCCGGCCAATGACCTGCTCGCAAAGCAGCTGAGTACCAAAGGCGCGCACCCCCAGAACGTGGGTAACGGTGTTGGCGTCCCAGCCCTCGGTAAGCATGGAAACCGAGACCACGCAGCGGATGGACTCGCCAAGCCGGCCATCCTTACCAACGGTGTTCATGACTTCCCGCAGCAGGTCTTGGTCGGAGATGCTTTCGGCCTGGCGGCGGTCGCCGGTCCGTTCGACAATCTCGCGACGGAAACGGTCTATTGCATCGGTGGCCATGGCCCGGAAATTCTTGTCCAGGGCCTCGCCGGATTCGAGCTGCTCGCTGTCGATCAGAATGGTGTGCGGCCGGCCGAGCTGGTTACCATATTCGTCAAAGTTGCAGAACAATGGCAGCCGGCCGTGTTCAAGCGAAGTCGTGCCATCTTCATTCTCCCGCAGGAAGCCCGAAATATAGTCGTACACCAGCTTGGATATAGATGTGTTTTGGCAAACCACAATAAAGCAGGGCGGCACCCGAATGCCGCTCTCCTGCCAGAGGTTGTATGTTTTTTCGTAATGGCCGTACAGGACTTCCAGGGCGGTCTGCAATTCAACGGGAATGCTGAGCGGGTCGAGGGTCTTGGCCTTGCCACGGCCCTTTTTCGGCATCCGGGTGCTGATGTGTTCCCAGAGATTGCGGAACTTGGGCATGTCGCCGCCGGGAATGTTGTCGGCAACGGGCACGCGCGGCAGCTTGACAATCCCGCATTCTATCGCATCCATGAGTGAAAAATCGTTCATCGTCCAAGGGAAAAGGGTGCCTTCCGCATACCCCGATCCCCTGAGAAAAAAGGGGGTTGCCGACAGATCGATGACTCGCGTCAGTCCCAGTTTGCGGTTGACGGCTTCAAGGCCGGAGATCCAGAGTCGTGCGGCCTCATTATTATTCCGCGCCTCTTTCTTGTCGTCTCCCTTCAGGTCACCAATGTCGTCTTTCCCTGGTTTTTCCCGGTAGCAATGATGCGCCTCGTCATTTATGGCCAGGATATTCTTCATGCCCAGCAGGTCGGGCATAATCCGCTGGAGCATCTGCCCTTCGGTCTCCAGGGTATTAAGCGCCTCTCCGCGGCCCTGGAGAAGAGAACGACCGCCCTTGGAGAGTTCTATCCGCTCGCGAATCTTGAAGGTATGGTAATTGGTGATCACAATTTTGGTCCGTTCCAGATCACCAAGCATGTCATTGGGCACGAGTTGCCGGCTTTGATAATAGCTGTCAGGGTCGTTGGGTTGCAGTACCCGGAGGCGGTCCCGAATGGTAATGCCAGGGGTAACGATTAAAAAACCACGGGTAAACTTCTTGCTTGTTGGCCGTCGTACGGCATTGATGGTCTGCCAGGCGATCAGCATGGCCATGACCGTGGTTTTGCCCGTTCCTGTGGCGAGTTTCAGGGCCAGGCGCAGGAGTTCCGGGTTGGCGTCATTGTTGGCATTGGCAATATGTTCAATAAAACGCTTGCCGGCCTTTCCAATCTTTGGCGCAACCTCGGTAAGCCAGATAGCCGTTTCAACTGCTTCCACCTGACAAAAAAACGGCCGGACGCCGCTGAACTGATGGTGACGCCAATGCTGAAGCAGTCGGGCTGTCTCGGGAGTAACTCGCCAGTCGTTCGGATTTGGCAGGCTCCGCCATTGGTCCACATGATGGCGGAGCTCGTTGATAATTGAGGTAGGGTCGTACTGCTGTTCAGAGGTGGAGATGTCGGTATCGACAAAAAGCTGCGGTTGGTATGCCTTCCCTTTGCGCTTCCTGGGTTTTGGAATAGGTGTAATGAATTTAGCGCTGCGGCGCCTTTCAATTATCCGTTGCGTCGGCTGTCCCTGTTCATCAAGCTCCCAATGTTGCGTCGGGTATTCATATGGAGAGTTAAGCACAGGTTGTGCAAAAAATCTATTGTCCACTTTTAACTTTTCTCCAGTTGGCCTTTATAGCGAGCAGCGACGTCCCTCCACACCGATGGACTATTTTTTATATGAGAATCAAGATGCTTCCCGCCGCGCGGGTTGAAGTGACCCATGCAGAAATCGGCATGAGAGGAGAGTGGCAGGTTTTGTCGGTTATGTCAATGAACGTTACCTCGGCCTGACCCGGACCATCGGCCTCATGGTCCTGTCGCTCGTTTTCTCCCCGGCCTTCCCCGGTCTCGGCCGGTCGGGCCTCTTCCCCCCGGACGACCAGGTGGGGCGGCTCAATGTTTGAGATACCCCGATGCACGGCATGCTTGGTTTTCTCCTGTTTGCCGGAGTCCTACTTTCCCTGCAAGGAGTCCTCCTTGCAGGCCAGGCAGTACAGGGGATGATAGGTGAGGGCCACGCCCTCTTGGCCGCCGTAACGATGCCGGTACTCCCGGTCGAAGCTGTGCAGTTGCTTTCGTCCCCATGGCCCGGGGGCCAAAGCGTTGACTCCGGTCTCCCGCAGATGGTGCAGCAGGGCGAGGGGATCCGCGAAGGTAAAGGTGTGGCGCTCTTCCTCGCAGGCCAGGACTGAAAAATGACGTCCGACCAGCTCCCGCACTTCACTCAGGCTGTAGTAGTCCAGGCCGATTCCCGTGATCTCCCGCACCTCGCGCAGATTGTCCCGGCCGTAGAGGGAAAAGGCCAGACGGCTGTCCGGCGTCATCCGGTCCTTGAGCCTGTTGAGGAGGGCGGGCAGGTCCTCCAGCCAGTGAAAGGTGGAGGACGAGATGACCAGGTCCAGAGCCGGAGGAGGGTCCAGGGTTTCGATGTCGCCGGCAAGAAAGACGAGATCGCTCCCCGCCGGGACGGCGGCGGCAACCCGGGGTTTGAAGCTGGACACCAGGTCGTTGACATACAGCGTTTCGATATCCCCGTACTGCCGGACGAGCCGGGAGGTGAGCAGGCCGGTGCAGCAGCCGATTTCAAGCACCCGGCGCGGCAGCGGCCCGCCGGCTTGTGCCAAGAGAGCGAGCAGCCGGTCCGCCACCCGTTGCTGGATTACCGCCTGCCGATCATAGGTTGGGGCGGCCCGGGCAAAGCGCTGCCGGATCGTTTGTTTATCAAGGCGCATAGGTTCGGGCTCCGGCCGGCAGGTGATCCCAGCTCTGCCAGTCATAGAAGGGGAAATGGGGTGCCTTGATCACGGTGCAGTTTTCCTTGCCCCAGCTCCTGATCTGGTTGCGGGCCGGGAAGATGCGGTCCCGGCTGCCGACAATTTTCCGGCTAAAGATATCACTGGCCGGTCCGTGCTGCCTATACGCCTGCCGCAGGCGGATCAGCTCGGCCAGGATATTGTCCGGCCGCCGCCGGGGCCGGTGGGCCAGGAACCGTTCGGTATCGGCCCGGTCACTCAGCATGTCGCTGTAAAATTGTTCCAGCGTCGCCTCGGAAAAGGTGTCGATCATTTCGGTAAAGGTCCGGTCGTTGATACCGTATTTATCGTCAATGGGCGTCAGTGTGCCGTTGACGGCCGTTGTGGTGGTAAAGATTTCCCGTTTTTCGGCCAGGAGCAGCCCGGCCGTCCAGACCCCCATGGACCAGGCCACCAGGTGCAGGTGCCGGTAGGCGGCCTGCAGGGCGTCGAGGTCCGGCAGTTGCAAATCCCGGTAATCGTAGACCATGAACAGGTCTAGGTCTTGACTCGGGATGATCCGGAACGGCTCCGGCCCCATGCCCCAGCCGGCAAAAAAGAGCAGGCATGAAGAGGAGTGCCGTTTGTGCAGCCAGCAGGTCCGCATGGGGCTAGCGCAGGGCTGCGGCGATGAGGGCAGGCAGAGGGGCCAGGTCGTTTCCGCTCATGGCCGCGGTGACCGACAGCCGCAGCCGGGCCGTGCCGGCGGGCACGGTGGGCGGCCTGACCGCGGTGACCCAGTAGCCCCGGTCACGGAGATTGCCGGCCACGGTCACGGCCCGGGAACTGTCGCCGATCATGACCGGCACGATCTGCGAGCTGCCGCCGGTGACCAGGCCTTGCTGCTCCAGGTCCCGGCGCAACTGCCCGGCCAGCCGCTGCAGGCGGTCCCGTTCATCCGCCATCTCCGGGATGCGGTCAAGGACAAAGAGGAGCCAGCTCAGGCAGACCGGCGGCAGGGCCGTGGTAAAAATGAGCGACCTGGCCGTGTTGACGAGATAATCGGCAACTAGCCGCGAACAGACGACAAAGCCGCCCAGTCCGGCCAGGGCCTTGCCGAAGGTGCCGAAGAGCAGGTCAACGTCGTCGACCAGGTCCTGCTCCTGTGCCAGCCCCAGGCCTTGGCTGCCGAGCACGCCCAGGGCGTGCGCCTCGTCCAGGTACAGACTGCACCGGTACCTTTTTTTCAGGGCAACGAGTTCGTGCAGATCAGCCCGGTCGCCGTCCATGCTGAAGATCGATTCGCTGACCACGAAGACCTGTCGGTAGGCGGCCCGTTTGGCCTGCAGGATAGCCGCCAGGTGGGCATAGTCCAAGTGGCGGTAACGGATTGTCCGGGCCCGGGAAAGCCGCATGCCGTCAATGAGACTGGCATGGCAGAGCTTGTCGGCCAGGATCAGGTCCCCCTTGCCGGCCAGGGCCGGGAGAATACCGGCATTGCCGTGAAATCCGGAATTGAAGACCAGGCAGCTTGCGCGGGCGTATAGAGCGGCGAGTTTTTTTTCCAGCAGGTCATAGAGCCGGGAGTTGCCGGTCATCAGCCGGGAGCCGGCCGCGCCGGGGCCGAAGGCCGCCGGCAGGTTGGCCGGATCCATCTGTTGGTAAAATCGTTCGACCAGGTCCCGGTTGGCGGCGAGGCCGAGGTAATCGTTCCCTGACAGGTTGAGATAGTCCCGGCTGGCGTCCGCAATCCGCCCGTGCTCCAGTTGCCGGAGCGGCGCAAGCGATCGCAGCCGGTGGTCTTGTTGGATTTGCCGGATTTGGTGTTCCAGGTTCCGGTTCAGGTTTGTCAGGGGCATATCGTCGCAACCGGCCGGAGACCAGCCGAGGTCAGGGTTGTGCATCTTTTCGAGTTGCAAAAAAAATAATAATTCAGTTTACCCTATCCCTCGGGCCGCTGCCACGATTTCCGGCGTTCCTGCTTGTATCTAACCTGTAAGCCGCCACGGGGGCCACAGATTTACGCAGTCGTTTCCGTTCGCTATAGTCTCTCTATGCGGGCGGGAGCGACCGCGTGAAGATGGGGTGCCGGTGGCGGCTTACGTACGAATTGACACTGATCCGGGCGGCAGGTAAGGTGCGGCAGGAAAATATTCAGGAGGAACACTATGGAATCATTTGTGGAACTGCTTGAAGCCTCGACCAGGATTCACGGCCATATTTGCGCCGGCCAGGTGATCGGGGTGCGCATGTCCATGCTGGGGCTGGAGAAGATCGGCATTGCCGATCCGCGGGGGAAAGATCGGAAAAAGCTCTACGTCATCGTTGAGATCGACCGCTGCGCCACGGATGCCATTCAGTCCGTTACCGGCTGCAGCTTGGGCAAACGTTCCATGCGCTGGATGGATTTCGGTATCATGGCCGCCACCTATGTCAACCTGGAAACCGGCGAGGCGGTTCGGATTACGGCCCGGGAAGAGTCCCGCGAGCTGGCCGGAAAATACTGCCCCGGGACCGTTGACAAGTATAAGCGGCAGCTGGAGGCCTACCGGATCATGCCGGAAAACGAGCTGTTCAAAATCGAGAAGGTGCGGGCCATCATTCCCGAGTGGGACCTGCCGGGCCGGCCCCTGCGCCGCGTGCAGTGCGAAGAGTGCGGCGACTGGGTGCAGGACTGCCGCGAGGTGGAGAAAGACGGCCTGACCCTGTGCCGGGCCTGCGCCGGTTCCCGCTACTATGAGCGTCAGTAACGGAGCCGGGGAAAATTTCGCAGCCACGGCCAATTGGCATACAGGGATATTTTTTTCGTTCCTGCTGGACAAAGAAATCACAACAACATA
>VAPE01005827.1_pt1 | contig 18896 bp, 19 predicted proteins | sample 3393911 | NCBI WGS metagenome assembly VAPE01 (sample SAMN08290436, study PRJNA428436) | hydrothermal vent metagenome | isolation source: Deep-sea hydrothermal vent chimney | place: Atlantic Ocean: South-mid Altantic Ridge
AACGCATTTTAAAGAAATCTTCTTCGCTATAAAAGATTAATAAAAAAGTAGTTCTGATGTATATATAGAAACGTTTTACTAGTTTTTTTCCCAGACACTAGATAGCCGCCACAATTATTTGATAATAGATTGCGATGAAGATTGGTATTTAAAAAAAGAGGGCATAGGCAGAATAAATGCTCTTATAGACGAAAAGTTAAAAAAGATGCCAAAGTATAAATCTTTTCTTCAAGAGCGAGAAAAAAAACTCTCTAAACAGATAGAAAATTTATTTAAAACCTCTTCTTTTTTAGAAAATTAAGTTTTAAAAAGTAAAAAGTAAATTTTTTTTACAATCTCAATTTATGATGACTTTTTTTTGAGTTATCAGTAGTTATATCGAAAAAACTTGAAAAATCTATAAAATTTTCAAGATTGCAGCTAAATCTTTTTTCTCTCGCCGATTTTTGAATTTACTAAGTATATTTTAGATTTGCTAAATTAAGGATATCAATGTTAGCCAAAATTTCGTTATCATTTGTTTAAAGATGAATTTATCCGTTATTTTGCAAATCAGGTAATAAATATTCGATAAAATTGTATACTGGCAATTATAATTAATACAATTCCAAAAATCAAATCTATTTTATGTTTATTTCTATAAAATCTAAAAAATAAATAACAAGCAATAATTATGTAAAACAATCCTGCAATAAAATCGATACTAAAAAAAGTCATATTTGTTCTTCCTTTTAAAAAAGAAAATAATGTACATATCCAATGCCAAATTCTAACAAAGCAACGAAAATTATCACTCCTCCCAAAATAATATGTAAGATATCTTTTTTCTTACAAGAAGGATAAAATAAGTAAATACCTAAAATTAAATGTAATGTTGCTATGGCTAAAAAAACACCTATATATAGGTTGCTATCTGCAATACTTTGTTCGTGGTTTATAGTTATTAAAAGAGCTTTAAAAATTAATTGGAATCCTAATGTAAATGCTACAATAAAAAAAACAAGAAAACTCTTTTGTTTATTATGCAAATAATAGGATAAAAATAATAAAGAAACTAGTATTTGTATGACCCCTTGAGAAAAATTTTTATGTAAAAAAAAATCAATCATCATTATTCTTCCTTTAAATTACTTTCATAACTCAATTTTTATTTTCTTCTTCTTCTGTTTTAATTTCTTGATAACAATCATAAGCTTTCATCATAAGCATCTTTAAAAGTTTGAGCAGACCCTTCTATTTCAATAACACATCTTGAGCCAACTCTAACAAACATGATATCTCCAAATCTTATAAAAAAATATTTAAAAATTTTAAAGAATATTTTTTTATGTTTTTTTTGCAACTTTTTTTAACATTAGAGAGGGAAGTTATAGGTAAAGTCTGACCCCTTTGAGAAATTTCACTGACATGCATCAGTGATAAAATCTTTTTGATTGAACTAGTTTTTCAAATGAAACATCTCTTAAAAAGATTGATTCTCAAATAGTGAGGTACTTAAATTGAATTTACTTATGTGATGAAAGATAATAAAAATCTAACTAATGAAAGGTCCGACTTTAGCAAAACTTCCCAAAATCAATGCAAAAATAAATTTTACCAAACTGTCTGTCAATAATCTTGAGTATCTTTTTTTAATAATAGATATAAAGTTCGTTTTTCAAAAAAATTTTTTTTTTTCAATCGAACTAATAATGGTAAAAAATATTTTATAGCTGATATCAAGAAATTAAAAAAGCAGAAGGATCAGACTGTACTTGACTTTTCTATAGGTGAAAATATTGAAACTAAAAGTTTTTTTATGATTTAGCTACATTAAAATAATTATTTTTGAAAAAAAACTTCTTTGTGATATAGCTCGAGTTTGATATATAATGGATTTTTATTTTTTAATATTTGGAGATTGTTGTGAAATGTCCTTTTTGTAATTTTGAAGAATCTAAAGTAACAGATTCGAGAGTGTCAATGGATGGTCAGGCAATTAAAAGAAGACGAGAGTGTCTAAAATGCAATCAAAGATTTACGACTTTTGAAACTATAGATTTGACAATTCAAGTTTTAAAAAGAGATTCTACTTATGAAGATTTTAAGCAAGAAAAATTACTAAATGGTATAATGGCTGCTTGTAGACATACTAAAGTATCTCATGATCAAGTTAAAGCTTTAGCGTACCATATAACAGCCGATTTAATGGCTAGACAAATAAGAGAAATCACTACAAAAGAGCTAGGCGCTATCGTAATGAAACATTTGCAGAAAATAGATACAGTTGCGTATATTCGTTTTGCTTGTGTTTATGAAAGATTTAAAGATATAAAAGAAATTTTAGATGCAATAGATTCAATTAAAGATGAAAATCATTGTATAGAAGAAAAAAATAACTTAAACAGCGAGGATTCAAATTATGCCTCTAAAACCAAATGAAATAGAGAAATTTAAAAAGCAATTATTAGAACTTAGACAAAAAATCACTGGAGCTATTAATGGAGCTAAAGAAGAAGTTAAAGAGCTCGATGAAACCAAAGGGTATTCTCAACATCAAGCAGATGAGGGGACAGATGATTTTGGTAAAACTATAAATTTAGAAGTTTCTAATAAAGAATACCTAATTATAAAACAAATCGATAGAGCTTTAGAAAAAATCGAAGAAGGAACATATGGTATTTGTGATATTTCTAAAAAAGAGATTCCAAAAGCGAGACTTTTAGCTATTCCATATGCAACTATGACTGTAGAAGCGCAAGAGAAGATGGAAAAAGGACTTTTGTAGCGTTGAAAAGATATCTCAAGCTTTTTATCATTTTTATTGTTTTAATAGCATTGGATATCTCTTTTAAGTCTTATGTCTATCATAATATTGTTAAAATGAGTTTGAGACATCCTTTCTTTCCATATGGTGGGATTGGAGTGTTTAAAGATTTTTTTGGGATTAGTTTTTCTATAGTTCATGTAGAAAATACAGGTGCTGCTTGGGGTCTATTTTCAAAATATCCCACTTTTTTATTTTTTATAAGAATTATTATAGTGATTGGACTTGTAATATATCTTGGGTTTTTTAATAAAGATATTAAAAAAGATTATCCATTGGTATTGATAATTGCAGGAGCTTTAGGAAATATTTTAGATTTTGTTTTTTATAAAAAGGTTATCGACATGTTTCACTTTAACTTTTGGGGATATTCATATCCTATTTTTAATTTAGCAGATTCTATGATAACCATTGGAATTATTTGGCTCTTTTTTACATTTTTAAAAAAAACTAAAAATAAAAAAGCATGAAAATTGAGATCATTACGATTGGAAATGAGCTATTATCGGGCAAAACTTTAAATTTGAATGCTCAATATATTTGTAGATCTCTCTTAAAATTTGGCTATACAACTCACTATGTAAGCATATATCCAGATGATAAAAAAGAACTCGAAAACGGTATAAAAATAGCTCTTAAAAGAGCAGATCTTTTAATCATAACAGGTGGACTTGGTCCTACTGTTGATGATAATACTAAAAAAATTGTAACAAAACTTTTAAAAATCGATCTTAGATTTGATAAAGATATTGCATTAGATATAGAAAAAAGATTTGGCCAAATAGCTTCTATAGAAGAGCAAGCAACAATACCTAAAAGTGGATTTGTTTTTAAAAATGAAATTGGAACAGCTCCAGGTTTTGCATTTCTACACTCTGGTAAGGCTTTAATTTTATTACCAGGTGTACCGATTGAATTACAAGATATGTTTGAAAAACATGCAATGTTATTTATTCAAAAGCACTTTCCTATAAAAGAAAAAGTTTATCAAGATATTATAAATATATCTTTACTTCCTGAGATAAAAGTTGATGCACTTTTAAGAACTATCCAACTGCCAAAAGATGTTACTTTAGGCATTTATCCATCTGCTGGATTTATTCAGGTAAGTATCACTACTAAAGCTATAGATAAAGTGCAAGCTGTAAAAAAGATAAGTGATATAAAAAATCGAATAGAATTAGAGTTTTTTGATTATATATACCCATCTGTTGATGGAAAAATTGAAAGAGCCCTTCATGATATATTAATCAAAAAAGGTGAAAAAATTGCTTTTGCAGAATCTTGCACAGGAGGAGTGCTATCTGCTAAAATAGTAGCATTGCCTAGTTCTTCTCAATATTTTTTAGGTTCTTTTGTGACCTATTGTAATGATCTAAAAAAAAATATTTTAAAAGTAGATGAAAAAACCATCAAAGATAATGGAGCTGTATCCATTCCTACTGTAAAAGAGATGATAAAAGGTGTTTTTGATTTAACCGATGCAACTTATGCTATTGCTATTTCAGGAATAGCAGGACCTAAAGGTGCAACAGATGAAAAGCCTGTTGGTACTATAAGTGTAGCTGTGGCTAAAAGAGGTGAGACGATAGATGCAGGTTTTCTACATTTGACAGGTTCTTTGGGAGGAGATAGATCGATGATTATAGAGAGCACTGCTAATATTGCTTTTGGTATTTTATATCGAAAAATAGTTCATAACCTCGATTTTTTTGAAAATGAAAGATTATAAGCTTTTGGATTCTGGAAATTTAAAAAAACTAGAAAGATTTGGGGATTTTTTAATTGTCAGGCCTTGCATGCAAGCTATTTGGAAACCTAGGTTAGATAAAAAGATTTGGCAACGAGCAGATCTTATCTTTGAAAGAGATGCTAAAAATAGATGGATACATAAAGAAAAAACATCTGAAAAATATAAAACTTTAAAAAAAAATGGCTTTTGGACTGTTGAGATAGAGGGCATCAAATTAAATCTAAAGTTAACTGATTTTGGGCATATTGGATTTTTCCCGGAGCATGTTTTTTTATGTAAAAAATTATTAAAACTCATAAAAGATCAACAAACTAAAACGAATCTATTAAATGGTTTAAACCTCTTTGCATATACTGGATTAGCAACTTTATTTGCCTTGAAAAGTAAAATAAGAGTTTGTCATGTCGATAGTTCCAAACCCTCCATTTTGTGGGCTAAAGAAAATGTTTTAGTTAATAATTTTCAAAATTTGAATATTCGTTATATCTTAGACGATGCGACAAAGTTTATGAAAAGAGAGGTAAAAAGAAAAGTTAAATATGACTTTATTATTTTGGATCCACCAAGTTTTGGAAGAGGTAAAAAGGGCGAAGTGTTTAAAATAGAAAGAGATCTACTTTTGCTTTTAGAGCTTTCAAAAAAGATGCTTGTTCAAAAAAAATCTTTTATTATTTTGTCATGTCATAGCCCTAATTTTACGAAAATAACTTTGAAAAATTTATTTGAATCTATATTTAATAATGTAGGTCTTTTAGAAGTAGATGAGCTTCTTTTAAAATCTGAAAAAAGTTATAATTTGCCAGCTGGATATTTTGCAATATGGCAAAAAGATGATAAAAAACACTCAGATAACTTCAGATAAAAATAAAAAAATAAAAAAAATAATTAAATTAAAAAATAAAAATAAACGAGAGAAATATTCGCTTTTTTTGATCGAAGGATTTCGTGAACTCGAAAAGGCGATAAATTCAAAGATTAAAATTGAATCTTTATTTGTTTGTAAAACTTTTTTGTTAAAAAGTAGCAAATATGCATTAATCGAGCAAATAAAAAATAGTAGTATCCCTATATATGAATGCACAAAACAAGTATTTGAAAAGATATCTTATAGAGATACCCCAGATGGTTTAATTGCGATTGCTAAATCTTTTAAAAAAGAGCTAAAAGAGCTAAAAGCAATAATAAAAGATAAAAAAGATCCTTTGATAGTTGTTTTGCAAGCAATAGAAAAACCGGGTAATTTAGGAGCTATTTTAAGAGTGGCTGCTGCTATAAAAGTAGATGCAATAGTCGTTTGTGATCCTAAAACAGATATTTTTAATCCAAATGTTGTAAGATCATCTGTTGGTAGTTTATTTACAATCCCAATATTTGTTAGCGATAGCAAAAACATTATTTCTTTTTTGAATGAAAATAAAATAGATATAGTGAGCACAACATCTCATGCTAAAGTCATTTACACTGATATTGACTTTAAAAAGCCAGTAGCTTTAGTTTTTGGAACTGAAAAAGATGGACTATCAGATATATGGATGAAGCATTCAAAATGTTTGGTGAAAATACCAATATATGGAGATATCGACTCTTTAAATGTAGCTCAATGTACAACTATTTTATTGTATGAAGTCATTAGACAAAGAAAAATTTTATAAAATTTTGTATTTAGACAACCATTTATTTGTTGTAGTCAAAAAGGCTTGCCTTCCAACACAAAAAGTAGATAACGTTACTTGTAATGGCAAAAGTAGCTTGCAAGATTTAGCTAAAAAGTTCATAAAACAAAAGTTTAATAAGAAAAAAAATGTCTTTCTTCATCCAATTCATAGATTAGATAAAAATGTAGTAGGTATTGTTATTTTTGCTAGAACTTCAAAAGCTTTATCTAGATTAAATAAGCAGATGAAAGAAAGAAAAATTATAAGAAAGTATATAGCTGAAGTAGAAGGAAGATTATCTCAAAAAAAAGCAAGTTTAAAAGATTATATAATTCATCAATCTCATATGGCTAAAATAGTGCAAAAAAAACAAAAAAGTGCAAAGCTAGCTCTTTTGAGATATGAAGTAATAAAAGAACAAAAAGATAGATCCACACTTGAAATTGAGCTCATTACAGGAAGATATCATCAAATTAGAGCTCAACTATCAAATATAGGCCATCCAATAATTGGTGATAAAAAATATTTAGCAAAAAAAACTCTAAATAAAATTCATCTTAGTTGTTTTTATTTAGAATTTAAACATCCTGTAAAGAAAAATATTATGAGATTTCAAATAAAACCATCTTTTTTATAAAAAATTTAGTTTTTTTTTCTCTTTAATATTCTTCTTTTTTAGGATAAATTCTTTCCATTTTGTGTTCTTTCATCATAGGTTTGTGTTTTTTAAACAACTCGTGTTTTGAAGTTGGAAGAGGTTTTTCATAATAACCTTGAAACCAATATTTTGTTCCATAATAAGATGTACAAGCCATCGATAAAAAAGCCAATACGATAACGAAATAACCTATGAATTTACAAAAACTAAATTGAATTTTATGTGCTTTTAAAAAATAAAGCATAGCTCCACCTAGAGCTAAAGCTATTAATTCTAGAGCAAAAGCTGCATCGATCCAAAATACCATAATTTTTCTCCATCATAATTTTTTTTCGAAAAAATGTTAGTATTGATTTAATATCAATACCCTTTATTTATATTAATAAATTTTTTTTTAATTTTTTTCTAGAGATAATAATGAATTTATAAAAAAAATTATATTTAAAATCTTAAAATAGTGAATTTCAGGGATTTAAAGGTTTAACGCGAATTTCATGAAATGCTACGAACCACAAAAAGACAGTAGTAGATTTAATTTTTGGGATAATAGCTTGCTGTTATGAGCCTTCCAAACATAAAGATAAGAAGTTGATCATAAACAAAAGTGAGCTTTTACAAGATTAGTTTTTACAACTGAAACTCACGTTATTTAATGTTTAAGATAAAGTCAAATGAAGCTTATCTAATTAGATATTATAAAAAATTTAAGTTTTTTAAATCGTTGGCATTTGAATTTACCCAAGTAAATTCAAAAATTTGAAAAAAGAGAAAATTTACATTGCAATTTTGAAGCTATTGCTTTATTTAAGTTTTTCGATGTGAAGAGGTTTTTTTGATTTACAAAGCTAATTGTAGAGAGAAAGTCTTTTTAGTTTAAAAAAATGCTTTAGTTGACAAAGAATAATTTTTTTATATAAGAGAAAATTCATTTCTTTGATTTTTAATGAAATAGATTCAAAATTTATAAAAAAATGAGATGTGTAAAGAAAATATCTTTTCATTTATTTTTCTTTAAAAGAAATGATAGTTTTAAGAATTTGAAAAGCATTTAAGCTAGCTCCTTTTAGAAGCTGATCTGCACAAATCCACATTTCTATAGCTTTAGGGTTTGAGATATCTTGTCTGATTCTAGATACGAAAACATCTTTTTGAAAATTAGCAACTTTAGGTGTAATAAATACATTGTTTTTAAAATCTTCAAATATTTGTACATTTTTAGATTTTTTCACAATTTCATAGATTTCATTTAGCGAGAATTTTTTTTCAAATTCTACATTTATTGCTATTGAGTGAGCTCTTAGAACTGGCACTCTTACGCATGTCGAGGTTATTTTGATTTTCCTATCATTTAAAATTTTTTGAGTCTCTAAAATCATCTTCATCTCTTCTTGAGAATACTTAAATTCATTTGTTTTGCTTTCATGTAAAAAAAGATTAAATCCATATAAATGATTTTTAGATTTTAAATTTTTTAATTGGTCTTTAGTATCTATAAGTAGTTTGTCCATTAATTTTTTTCCACCACCTGATGCTGCTTGATAAGTTGCTGCGACTATTCTTTTTATTTTAAAAATTTTATGAAGTTTATGAAGTGGCATCAACATTATGGTAGTAGTACAATTTGGAGAGGCAATTAAATTGCTTTTTTTTGTTTTCAAAAGTTTTGAGTTAATTTCAGGAATTATTAATGGAACATCTTTTTTTTCTCTAAAAGCTGAACTAAGATCTATAAGATATGAATTATGATTTTTTAGTTTTGGGATATACTTTTTAGATATTTTTGAACCTGCGGCAAAGAAAATGAAATCTATATTTTTTAAAGATTGTAAATTCAAAGCTTGTACAAAGTGAGGTTTTTTTCTAAAGATTATTTTTTTTCCAACAGATTTTTTAGATGCAAAAAGTTTTAAGTTTTTGATTTTTATATTAGAAGTTTCTAAAAGATTTATAAGTTCTTTACCAACGATTCCCGTAGAACCTACTATAGCAATATTATATGACATATGGAAATCAAATTCTTTTTAAGTTATTGTAGATTGTACAAAATTTTAAAATTTAAAAAAGAGGAAATTTTATAATGAAAAAAGATATAAATTTAGCTCTAGATAATGCTTTAAAAGCTATCGCCTTTTTAAAAAGAGATAAATCGATTTCATTTATTGAAAATGCAGCTAATATGATTGCAAATACCTTTAAAAATGGAAAAAAAATTGTCATCGCGGGAAATGGAGGATCGCTTTGTGATGCTATTCATTTTGCTGAAGAATTTACTGGTTATTTTAGAAAAAAAAGAAAAGCTCTACCCGCTATAGCTTTGGCTGATCCAGGGCTAATTAGTTGTGTCTCTAATGACGAGGGTTTTGAATTTGTTTTTTCAAGAGCTGCAGAGGCTTATTTAAATGAAGGTGATATCTTTATATCCCTTACAACATCTGGGAATTCTAAAAATTTGTTCAATGCTATAAAAATTGCTAAAGAAAAAAAAGCTAAAACTATTACTTTTTTAGGAAAAACAGGAGGTTTTATAAAAGGACTTTCCGATTTAGAGATTTTAATAGAGGGTTTTACTACATCTGATAGGATACAAGAAGCTCATATGACGATGATTCATATAATTATTGAAATGGTTGAAAAAATCATGTTCGCTCCGATAGAACTGTTGAAAAAACTCAAAAGTAAAGCTATGAATCTATAAGTCAAAAAAACTTGAAAATTCAAAAGATATTTAAAATTACATTATAAATTATACCAAGCAAATATTGAGGAAATTCAAAAAAATCCGTTAAATCTTTTTAAAATTACTTTATTTTCAAGTTTTTTTATCTGATTTTGAATTTAATGCTTTTTGTTTCAAAAATTAGATGGATTTAAGTAAATTTAAAAATCCTATAAAAAAATTGTCTTTAAGAGAAATTTTTTATCGATTTTCAATTTTTTCGATATAAATTAAAACATTGATTTATGGCCGATCTCCAAGCTTAGTTTTATCAATAAATTTTTTTATTTGAAAAAGACGTATTTGAGCTGAATCTATATCTTTTGTTATGATCGATAACAAAGCTATTGAAATAACTAAAAAAATTGAGTAAAGCTCTGGGGTGATTTTTTTTATAGGATATAAATGTTGAAAGAAAATATATTTTTATATGTAAAAGATATAATCGATGGCAAAAAAAAGAATTTTTTTTTATCAAAGATTTTATCTTTTTTAGCTATTTTTTTTAAGTATATCTCCTTTTTTCGAAATCTTTTATATGATTTTAATATTTTTAAAGCAAAAAAGGTTAATTTAAAAGTTGTATCTATTGGTAATATAGTAACCGGAGGTAGTGGCAAAACTCCATTTACCATATTTTTAGCTAAAAGATTAATGGATAAATGTCGGCTAGCTATCATCTCTAGAGGATATAAATCAAAAGCAGAAAACTCAGCTGTAGTTATCGATAAAAAATCAAAATTTTTAGCAAGTGAAGTAGGAGATGAAACTCTTGTTTTAAAAAATCATATAAGTAAAGCTTTTTTTTTTATTGGAAAAGATAAATTGAGTTCTGCAAAAAAAGCAGCTTCGATGGGTTTTGATGTTGCTCTTATAGATGATGGTTTTCAATATAGAAAACTGAAAAAAGATTTAGAAATTGTAATGATAAATGCTTTAGATCCTTTTGGAAAAAATAATTTTTTACCAAAAGGATATTTAAGAGAAAATCTAAAAAGCTTAAAAAGAGCAGATTTTATCATTATAAATAATGCAAATGGTAAAATGAATGATTTGCAAAGAGCTATAAAAAAATATTCAAAAAGTCCAATAATTTATTCTAAGTTTCATGTAAATAAATTTTTAGATCTAACAAAAAAAGAAGTGAAAATTGATAAAAATGAAAAAATAGCTATCTTTTCTGGGATAGCAAACCCAAATATCTTTTTTAAAACTCTTTGTGATATGGGTTATAAAATTGTAAATTCATTATATCTTTTGGATCATGAAAAAATTTCTAAACAAAAGTTAGATGCTTTTGTAAAGAAATCTCTTTTAAAAGGAGCTAAATTTTTAGTTACCACTGAAAAAGATGCGATAAAATTAGATAATATAAAAACAGATCTTCAAATTGTGTATTTAGAGATCGATTTGAAAATCACTTATAATCAAAAGTATCTTAGAACCTTGGTTGAAAAAATATTACAAAAGGTGTAGAATCAAATGAATTTTAAAAATTAATTTTACAAAATAATTTTATAAAATAATTTATGAAAAGTTGGGTTAAAATTTTAATAGGTCTGATTGTTGGTATTTTGTTTGGATTGATTCTAAGAGAAAATGCTAAAATATTTCAAGTCTTTGGAGATATCTTTATAAGACTTTTGACAATGCTAGTCATTTTGATAATATTTTCTTCCATAGTAGTTGGAATTTGCCATATTCAAAGCCCCAAAAAATTGGGTAGAATAGGCTTTAGAACGATTGGATTTTATGTAATCACTACTATCATTGCTATTTCTATTGGTCTCATTTTAGCTCATATAATAAAACCTGGCTATGGCTTGGAAAAGATTAGAGTCGGCATGAAGCCAACTCATGCTCTTACTTTAAAAGATCTTTTGATGTCATTGATTCCATCTAATCCATTTAAAGCTTTTGCAGAAGGAAATGTTTTGCAAGTCATTATTTTTTCTATTCTTTTTGGTATAGCTATTTTATTTACTAAAGAAAAAGGCAAACCAATTTTGCATCTTTTAGAATCTGTAGCTAATGTAATGCATAAACTCACTCACTTTGTAATGCTATTAGCTCCATATGGTGTTTTTGCTTTGATGGCAGCAACTATTGGAAAGATTGGTATTTCTGCTTTAATTCCTTTATTTAAATTTTTACTTTGTAATTATATCGCTTGTTTGATTCAACTTTTGATTATCTTTTCTATAGCTTTAAAATATCTTGCTCAAGTAAGAGTTGGGCCTTTTTTTAAAGGTATGAAAGATGCAATAGTTGTGGCTTTTACTACATCTTCATCTACAGCAACTTTGCCTGTTTCTTTAGAATGTAGTCAAAAGCATTTAGGAATATCAGAAGATGTATCCGGCTTTGTATTGTCTTTAGGATCTACCATTAATATGAATGGAGGAGCTATTGGACAATCTATTTCTGCTGTTTTTATTGCTCAAGCTTATGGTATTGTTCTTGGCCCTATTCAGTTGATAATATTAGTATTGGTATCTTTATTTTCTGCAATAGGAGCTCCAGGGGTTCCTGGAACTGGGCTTGTGATGTTATCGTTAGTATTAAATGTCATGGGACTTCCTTTGGAGGGAATATCTTTAGTGATTGGAGTGGATAGATTAAGAGAGATGATGTCATCGATCGTTAATGTTTTAGGCGATGCCGTAGCTGCTGTTTTTGTAGCTAAAAAAGAAAATGCAATAAATATAAAAACTTATCACAAAGCTACTTGGATGGATTCGGAGATATAGACATATGAAAAAAGATTTTGAGATAAAACTTCCAAAACTTGGAGAGAGCATAATCTATGCAACTATAGTTGCTATTTATAAAAAAGAAGGAGACATTGTTTTTAAAGATGAAACTTTGCTCGAAGTTGCAACAGATAAGGTAAATAGTGAAATCCCATCTCCCGTAGAGGGAAAAATTAAAAAGATATTGGTAAAACCAAATCAAACTATAGAGGTGGGAGATGTAATAGTTATAGTTGCTACAGATAGTGTTGAAGAAGATAAAAGTATAAAAACTCCAAAAGAGCAACAAAATCAAAAAATAGAAGAAAAACAATTTTTCTCGCCAGCAGTTTTAAGATACGTAAAAGAAAATGCCATTAGCATTGAGGATTTGGAAAAAATCCAAGGAACAGGTGAAGGTCAAAGAGTTACAAAAAAAGATGTTGAAAATTTTAAAAAAGAGCAGATTGAAGATCAAAATGTCATAAAATTATCTCCTACAAGACAAGCTATTGCAGCTAATATGATAAAAGCAAATAAAGTTCCTATAGCATATATTGTAGAGGAGATAGATGTAACTGATTTAACACAATTAATAAATGAGAAAAAACATTACTTTTTAAAAAAACATCAAATAAAACTTACCATTACTGCTTTTTTAGTAAAAGCTATTGCAATTGCTGCTAAAAAGCTTCCTCTTGCTAATTCATCTTTTCAAGAAGATAAAATAGTTTTATCAAGAGATATCAATATAGGCATAGCTGTAAATGTGAATAACGATGTTTTAGTTCCGACAATATATAAAGCTAGTGAACTTAACTTCATCGATATTGTAAAAAAATTAAATTTTTTGATAAAAAAAGCGAAAATGCAAACTTTAACAGCTAAAGATTCTGAAAAAGGAACAATCACTTTAACAAATTTTGGGATGACAAATATATCGATAGGTTTTCCTTTAATAAAAGTTCCTCAGGCTTGTATAGTTGGTGCTGGAGCTATCAAAAAGAGGCCTTCAGTTTATAATGATGAAATCCGAATAAGGTCGATAATTAATATATCTTTTGGATTTGATCATAGAATTTTCGATGGTATTTATGCTTGTCAATTTTTAAATGAAATAAAAAACTATTTAGAAAATGAATTTGATAGATCTTTTTGAAAGACAAAAAAAGTATCTTAATTTTTTTTTCGATAATTTAAATATCGAAAAAGCAAATGAGATATTAGATCTATTTATGTCTTGCAAAGGAAGTATCATTTTAACAGGCATTGGAAAAAGTGCAATCATTGCGAAAAAAATTGCTCAAACCATGCTCTCTACCGGTACGAAAGCTATGTTTTTGTCAGCTGTAGATGCTCTTCATGGAGATATTGCGATGATATCAAATGATGATATTTTTGTAGTTTTGTCTAAAAGTGGACAGACAAAAGAGCTAATCGATTTGATATTTTATGTAAAAAAAAGAAAAGTTAAAATTGTATCTATTGTTTCGAATAAAAGCTCTAAAATTGCTAAGATTTCTAATCATTTTATTTATCTTCCTCTTCAAAAAGAGCTATGTCCTTATAATTTGGTGCCAACAACTTCAACTACTCTTCAATTGATTTTTGGAGATATATTAACTATAGCTTTGATGCAAAAAAAAGAGTTTTCGTTAACTGAATATGCCTTGAATCACCCCTCTGGAGCTATTGGTATGCAGATAAATTTGAAAGTTGAAGATCTGATGATAACAGGAGATGCTTTGCCTACTTGCAAAGAAGATGATTTGATAAAAGATGTATTGCCTATTCTTTCATTAAAAAAATGTGGTTGTCTTTTGGTTATTGATAAGCAAGATAGATTAAAAGGTATTTTTACAGATGGAGATTTGAGAAGAGTTTTACAAAAAGAAAATTTAGAGTTTTTTAATAAAAAGATGAAAGATATAATGATTTTGTCTCCAATTTTAGTAAAAAAGGATACTTTAGCCATAGATGCTATGAAATTAATGGAAGATAAAAAACAAATTACGGTGATTCCTGTCGTTGAAAATGATAAGTTAACAGGACTTATCCGTATGCACGATATTATTCAAACTGGACTAAAGTCTTTTTTGACAAGTTAAAAGATCAAAATTAAAAGAGAAATGGATACTGCTTATTCTACAATAACAGCATTATTTATAATTGGTTATTTAGCCATTATTTTTGAATACTACATCAAAGTTAATAAAACTGCTTCAGCTCTTTTAATGGCTGTTTTTACTTGGGCTTTTCTTTTTTTAGAAAAAAAATCTTTTCATGAGATTTTTGGACCTGAAGTTCAATCTCATATAGCAGATGCATCTCAAATCATTTTCTTTTTGATAGGAGCTATGACTTTAATAGAGCTTATAGATTCTCATAATGGTTTTAAAATGATAACGAATTTAATTTCTGTTAAATCTAAAAAAAAGCTTCTTTGGATCATATCTATCATCTCTTTTTTTCTATCAGCTGTTTTAGATAATTTAACTACAACCATAGTTATGATCTCCATTTTAAGAAAACTTTTATCAGAACCGGCAGATCGAAGACTTTTAGGAGCTGCTGTTGTTGTAGCTTCTAATGCAGGTGGTGCTTGGACTCCTATTGGAGATGTAACAACTACAATGCTGTGGATTAAAGGAAACGTTACAACTCTTTTAGTTATGAAAGCTCTTTTTTTACCTAGTGTTTTTTCGATAATAGTTACTTTAGTTTTACTTAGTTTAAAATTAGAGGGAAGGTTTTCTATTAGTAAAAAGCATCTGCAAAATACTAAAATAGAACCTGGAGCTAAAACGGTTTTAGTTCTAGGTATTTTAGCTTTAGTATTTGTTCCTGTATTTAGATATTTAACAAAATTGCCGCCTTTTTTTGGTATGTTTATAGGGCTTGGAGTCCTTTGGATAGTGACAGATGCAATGCATCACAAATATGAAAGTAGATATCATCTTAGAGTTCCATATATTTTAACTAAAATAGATATTTCTGCTGTTTTATTTTTTTTAGGAATATTGCTAGCTATAAATTCACTTGAAATGACAGGTATTTTAAAGAAGCTGGCTATATTTTTGGATATTCACATTGGTAACTTAGCTGTAGTTGCTACAATTATTGGGTTTTTATCTTCTATTGTAGATAACGTTCCTTTAGTTGCGGCTACTATGGGAATGTATGATTTATCTTCTTATCCTCCAGATTCAGCTATTTGGCAGATGATAGCTTATGCAGCTGGAACAGGAGGTAGCATTTTGCTTATTGGTTCAGCAGCAGGAGTGGCTTTGATGGGACTTGAGAAAGTAGATTTCATTTGGTATATGAAAAAAATTAGTATTGTAGCTCTAACAGGGTATCTAGCAGGTATGGCTCTATATCTTCTTTTAAATGCTATATGATCTAATTTTTTTTTGAATTTCATAGATTATTTGAGATTTTTTTAAAGAGATGTTTTTTATATACAACGTTGTTTTTCAAATGAAAAATTCAAAGAGTTTTGAAAGGTATTTGATTTTTTTGATATATCGAAAAAACTTGAAAAATTTATAAAAATTTTCAAGATTGCAGCTAAATTTTTCTTTTACTAGCCGATTTTTGAATTTACTTGAGTATAAGATTATTTCCAAGTGTAAAACTCAAGTAGCAAAGAGAATATGCCTCAACGCTACAATAAATTCCCCAGTAAAGGTTCAATTAAATATTAAAATTAAAAAAAATATCAAGAGATGCAATTTCTTTGATTTAACAACGTTGTTATTCAAAAGAAAGATGATTTGGAAGACTAATCAGATTTTTTTCTATAAAGTTTAATAAATTTATTGATTTTTTTGATAATAAAAAAAGGGCTTTGAAAAAATCAAAGCCCTTTAAGAAATTTGCAATTAATTAGAATTCAACATGAAGTCCAAATAGGAATCCATTGAAAGATAGATCCCCACGAGATACAGTATCGTTTGCTGTAGGATCTGTTGAAAAGAATTTTCTTGCTTGGTTTTGATCCCACCAATGATGGAATTCATATCCAACTTTTAAAGCTACTTGATATTGATTTTTGTGGAAAAATCTACTCCAACTAAAACCAAAACCAAGCTCTGCATTTGGTTGAACATTATAAAAGCTATCTTCAAGTTTATATGCTAAAATGCTGGTTGAATGTTCAGATTGTTGAGATATATCAAACTTTCCAAAAAGCAAAGCAAAAGCAGCTTTACCGTAGATATACCAACCAGACCCAAGTAAGAATTGTCCTTCGTAGTATCCTCTAAGACCTACTCCCCAATAATCATTTTTTAACCAAAAATTTTCTTTATTTTTTGCTTGATGATATCTGATGTGATAATCTTGATCTATCCAACCTACTCTAATACCGAACATTGGATTAGAAATGTAATATCTAGATACATGATATGGTTTTCCAATCATAACATCCATTGTATTATAATCTCCAGACCATCTAGCAGAAGCATTTGGTATGGCCAATTTGGTATTAGAAGAAGGTTGAGGAGGTAAATATAAAGGTAGAAGAACGCCTTTACCTCCATTTGTCAATTCTGAATCTGCTTTCATTCTAATATATGTCCAATCAGCTGTTACATTCCAAGAATCATGCATAGCATAAAATCCAAAGCCAGCTCTAAAACCAGGTCTCCAATCCCACTCAGTAGAATCAGCGGAAAACCCTTTAATTTTTCCATTTGTTAATGGAAATTTAGCGTCAGTTCCTGTATCATCTTGATCCATCGCATACTCGAGACCTTCTTCTGTAGGTTTCATCCATAAGAATTCACCATGAACATAGAAGTCTCTTGGGCAAGATAGACCAACATCTTTTGGATAAGAAAATGCGAAAGGACCAGGAGCTGGTTCTTCGCAGCATACGTCTTTAGGAGCACATGGATCTTTTGGTATCGCAATAGCAGAAGTTGCAAATAAAAGTGCCGCTATTGAGAAAAGAACCCTGCTCAAAAGGTTTTTTTTATTCATATACGTATTCTCCAAATTTATTTGGTTTTGTTGTTTTAAAATTTTGAAATAGTTTTATCAATTCAATTGCATTTCTTAATCTTATAACATAACATTAAAGATATTTTTTCAAGTGTTTTATTAAATTTTTCGAAAATATTTAAAAATTTTTGAAATTTTGCTCGAAGATTTTTCTTTGTTTTGATTAATTTTTTAGAAAAAAAAGAAAAAAAGTTGATCTAAAAGTTTTTAATTTGTTATCTTTAAAGAACTTTTTGAAGTAAACTTCAATAAAATAGTTTTGAGCTATTTGTTTGTTTTTTGACAGTGGAAATGAAAGGATGTGACAAGCTTTGCTTGTGCAATAGTTTTTTAACTATTTGCTCCTTTTAAGTTAATTTTTTTGCTGAGAATTTGATCTTGGTTCAGATTGAATGTTGACGGCGTGGATGAGGCATGCAAGTCGAACGAATATATGGATTTCGGTCCATATGTTAGTGGCGGAAGGGTTAGTAATACATGAATGACGTAGCTTTTACCTGGGGATAACGGCTGGAAACGGCCGCTAATACCGAATGAGGTTTTATGAGGTTTCGCTTATAAAATCAAAGTTGGGGATCTTAGGACCTAGCGGTAAAAAGGTCGGTTCATGGGATATCAGCTAGTTGGTAGGGTAAAGGCCTACCAAGGCAAGGACGTCTAGGCGGATTGAGAGATTGACCGCCAACACTGGGACTGAGACACTGCCCAGACTCCTACGGGAGGCTGCAGTCGAGAATCTTTCGCAATGGGCGAAAGCCTGACGAAGCGACGCCGTGTGAACGAAGAAGGCCTTCGGGTTGTAAAGTTCTTTCGCCTGGGAACAAGGGATATATATGAATAGTATATAAACTTGAGGGTACCAGGTAAAGAAGTACCGGCTAACTCCGTGCCAGCAGCTGCGGTAATACGGAGGGTGCAAACATTAATCGGAATTATTGGGCGTAAAGGGCGCGTAGGTGGTATGTCAAGTCACATGTGAAATTCCAGGGCTCAACCCTGGAGCTGCATGTGAAACTGGCGTTCTAGAGCTAAGGCGGAGAAAATGGAATTTCCCATGTAGCGGTGAAATGCGTAGATATGGGAAGGAACACCGGTGGCGAAGGCGGTTTTCTAGCTTATTCCTGACGCTCAGGCCCGAAAGCGAGGGGAGCAAACAGGATTAGATACCCTGGTAGTCCTCGCTGTAAACGTTGCATACTTGATGTGATTGGGCTCAACCCTGATCGTGTCGAAGCTAACGCGATAAGTATGCCGCCTGAGGAGTACGCTCGCAAGGGTGAAACTCAAAAGAATTGACGGGGGCCCGCACAAGCAGTGGAGCATGTGGTTTAATTCGATGCAACGCGAAGAACCTTACCCAGGCTTGACATGCAGGGTGTAGTGTCAGAAATGGCATGTCATTTAGTTGGCCCTGTGCAGGGGCTGCATGGCTGTCGTCAGCTCGTGCCGGGAGGTGTTGGGTTAAGTCCCGCAACGAGCGCAACCCTTATCGTTAGTTGCCAGCGATTTAAAGTCGGGAACTCTAACGAGACTGCCTGGGTTAACCAGGAGGAAGGTGAGGATGACGTC
>VAPE01010299.1_pt1 | contig 18854 bp, 16 predicted proteins | sample 3393911 | NCBI WGS metagenome assembly VAPE01 (sample SAMN08290436, study PRJNA428436) | hydrothermal vent metagenome | isolation source: Deep-sea hydrothermal vent chimney | place: Atlantic Ocean: South-mid Altantic Ridge
CGGGAATATGGAGGCCCTGAAAGAGGTGGACCCTGAACTGGTCTTGCTTCTTAAGGAGGCCGGAGGAACAGGCGACTGCCGGGTGTTTGATGCGCGCAATGGTGAGAAGACGGTACGCGTCGGCGGCCTGACCCTTCACAGCCTCTACAGGCCGTCGGAGGAGGCAGGGGTATGGGCCGGTCATTACAGGGATGCAGTAGACGGATCGAGGGTGCTCTGCGTGTTTGGTTTTGCCTTTGGCTACCACATTGAGAGTTTATGCGGGACAACGGAGAGTGAAATTCTGGTTTTCGAGCCGCGTCTTGATGTCTTGAGGGAAGCCTTCAGGCACAGGGATCTGAGGGAGGTCATTGGAAGGGTCAGGTTTATAACAGGTGGGGACCCGCCCGTTATTAAGGAGGTCTTTGACATTCTTGAACACACCCCGTCGGTAAGACTGAGCCCTGAATACTTTGAAAGGGTCCGGGACAGGCTGAATGTAATTAAGAAGATAAGGCGGGGTTTGAGGATAGCAGTGGTCGGTCCCATCTACGGCGGCTCTCTTCCTGTGACGGAGTACTGTGTGAAGGCACTGAGGAGGCTTGGTCACAGGGTTGATTATATCGACAACAGCGGTTATAGGGATATATTCCTCTCCATTAATGCCATAACATCCAAGGGGGTGCATCAGGGGGCGCTCAGGACTGCCTTTGTGAGGTTTGCCTCAGAGGCAGTGCTTGCAAGGTGTGATGAGTGGAAGCCGGATCTCCTGTTTGCCCTTGCACAGGCGCCGCTTGAGGCTGAGGGCATCGAGAGGCTCAGGGGTGCAGGATTGAAGACCGCATTCTGGTTTGTTGAGGACTTCAGATGCATGGAGTACTGGCGGGGGGCTGCGCAGTCCTATGACTATTTTTTTACGATCCAGAAAGAGGAGATACTCCGGGAACTCAGTGGTCGCAAGGGGCTGGGTGTTCATTATCTCCCCATGGCTGCATCGCCTGATATGCACAGGAAGATGGACCTGACGGAGGAGGATATCAGGGAGTACGGAAGTGATATCTCCTTTGTCGGCGCCGGATACAGAAACAGGCGGAAATTCTTTGAAGGGCTCCTTGATTGTGACTTCAGAATTTGGGGCAATGAATGGGACACGGGCGGCCCCGTGGGTGCTCTGCTTCAGAGGGGTGGTGAAAGGATAGGGACTGAGGAGACAGTGAAGATTTTCAATGCAACAAAGATAAATATCAATCTCCATTCATCGTCATACCATGACGGTGTCAATCCCTATGGGGACTTTGTTAATCCCAGGACCTTTGAGATCGCAGCATGCGGGAGATTTCAGCTTGTTGATTACCGCCGGTATATCCCGGAGATGTTTAAGATAGGAGAAGAGATTGTATGCTTTAATGACCTTGATGACTTAAGGAAAAAGGTCAGGCATTACCTTGACAACCCTGCTGAAAGGGAGGAGATAGCAAAGAGGGCTTCTGATCGTATAAAGAAGGAACACACCTATGAGCACAGGATGGAGGAGATGATGGATTTTATCGTTGAGGCGGGATTCGAGCCGCCGCGCCGGAGGTCCGGTAGAGAGGATGTCCGGGAACTGGTGGAGAAGGCCGGAAGGGATTCCGAACTCGGCAGGTATCTGATGAGATTGGCTGACAGGGCAGAGGTGAGTATAGAGGACATCGTGGAGGGAATACATGAGGGTGAAGGGGACCTTTCCAGGGTTGAGAAGCTTTTTATCCTTATGAACCAGATGAAGAACCAATACCTTGTAAAGCAATGAGGATCCACCCGTGAAAGAGGTGATCATAATCAACCTGACCCGCATGGGAGACCTGATACAGAGCACCCCCGTGATCATGGGGCTTAAGGAGAGGTACCCAGGGGTAAGGATCACCCTTCTTGTGAGTGAGACGTTTGTTGAGATATGCAACTACATCCCGTTGATCGACAGGGTCTTTACTCTCAAGATTAACGATATTGTGAATGCCCTCGGGGAAGGGGGGATAATTGAGTGTTACAGGCACATTGAAGGGGTAATTTCCAGGGTCAACGATACCTTTTATGATCTTGCGATCAACTTCACCCATTCCATGGACAGCGCCGTCCTTACATCCCTGATAAGGGCAGGGGAGACAAGGGGAATCAGCATTGATCCACAGGGCCACAATGTAAAGAGACACCCATGGATCAGGTACTTCTTTAATGTGATCCCGGCAAGGGACTACAATCCCTTTCACCTCTGCGATATGCACCTTAAGGTCAGCGGCGTTATGCCGGAAAGAAAGGGGCTGTACCTGGAAGTGCCGCGGGACATTGAAGACTGGGTCGACCATCTTCTCGGAAATGAAGGTCTGTCTGAAGGCGATTTTGTAGTGGGGCTGCAGCTCGGGGCAAGCGCCGGGGACAAGAGATGGCCGGTGGAGTCCTTTGTAAAGACAGCGGAGATGCTCTCCTTAAGACTCGGTGCAAAGGTGATTCTTACCGGTTCGAAGGAGGAGGCGGAACTGGGGAGGAGTTTTGAGTCATTGGTAAGGACGGACTGCCTGAACTTTGTCGGCAAGACCGATCTCAAGGAGCTTGCCGCATTGATAAAGAGCTGCAACCTCTTCATCAGCAATGATACCGGGCCCCTCCATATTGCAACCGCCGTTGGTACAAAGACGATAAATATCTCACTCGCTTCGGTTCATTTCAGGGAGACCGGCCCCTATGGAGATGGACATTATGTAATCAGGGCGGAGATCCCCTGCAGTCCCTGCGGGTTTAAGACAGGCTGCAAGGACCCGGTCTGCAAGAGGCTGGTCTCTCCTGATATGGTTTATGAGCTTGCGAGAATGGTTAAGGACGGAGGTGATATGGATTTTATTGAACCAGCTCTGTTCCATGACGACATACAGGTTTACCGCTCCATGTTTGACCGTGACGGTCTGATTGAGTATAAACCCCTGATCAGGAGGAGGCTTACCAAGGAGGTTTTTTATATAATACTTTTCAGGAAATCGTGGCAGCTTATAATGGATCGGAAGGACCCTGAGAGTATCGATGAGTTTTTCGGCCCCCTGATGGAGAAGATGCTCGCTTGGTATGATGTGGATCCTGAGGAGATAGTCGGTTTTACCGCGGTTGAGAGGAGGGCACTTAAGGGACTTCTGGACCTCTCGGACGCGGCAGCCTCGGTTATAGGGGTCATATCGAGGGAGTCAGGTAAGAAAGGGGCCGATGGTTCACTTATCAGGGAGCTGTGGAAGAATCTTTCCTTGATTGACGGGGAGATTGAGAAGCTCTGTTACTCGCATCCGCCACTGAAAGCCCTGCTGCTGATGTTCAGGTACGGTATGGAGAGTCTTGAGGGCGATGATATTGCAACACTTGCAGGGGGGGCTCAGGTGCTTTATAATGACCTGAGAAAACATGCACGGATCCTCCTGGAATCCCTGGAGATGTTGGCCGGCATACCACAGTTGACGGAAGATGTGGTATCCGGTTGATAAACAGCCGACAAGCCGGCCGGCTGGTGAGCCAACAGGGTTAATCCCTTTGCAGTCATACAGGCCCGTGAACGGGCCGAAAACATGAGATCGTGAAAGGAGTAATGATATGGTGGAAAGAGGAGCGAACAACAGGGAAGCGGAGTTGAAAGAGGCGATAATGAAAAGCCTCGATGATATCCCGGAGATAATAGACGAACTCGATGGCAGCCTGGGTAAGACTGCTGCTGCATTAAGGATTGGTCAGAATGAAGAGGTCTTCGGTCGCCTGTCGCAGGGTTTGGACGGCCTTAAATACCTGGTGCAGTACATAGGCGAACTTACTAACGGATTGAAGCATTTGGAGGGTTGTGGGCAGGAAGTGCCTGTTGACGGTATCTCTTGCTGGGAAAGGTCAGCGGGTCTCTTCAAAGAGATGCTCGCCTCTTTTGAATCAGAGGACTGGGTGTCTGTATCCGACATGATAGAGTATGAAATAAGGCCGCTGCTGAAAGAGGGTCGCCAGGGGCTTGTTGCCGTAAGAGATGGCCTTGACAATCGTTGTGAACCATAGCCAGCTGGCAAGCCGGCAAGCCGGTCAGCCTGCTTTTTTTAAGGTAACGCCATGCGCTCTGCGCTTATATCTTAAAGTCAAGCTCTCCGGCCAAAGGTCGGGGCTTTCGGCAAGGTGCATTGTAATCGCGAGGCTGAAAGGTAGTCTTATATACAGTGTCTTGTAGTTTTAGTTGGCATCCCGTATATCCTGTCTAAGAAAACCCTTCGTGCCCTTCGTGCTCTTCGTGGTAAACAGTTCTTTAGTCTTTTGCCTTTAACGCTATGCGCTATGCGCCATGCGAGTAAAGCCAGCCAGCCTTCTCCTTATATCCATTCAACTAAAGTTTTTCTTTGAATGGCCGATATAGCTTTTAAAAGGGGCAATGATTAGATGATTTTCATCAACGGACCTTTGTAAGCATTTCAGTGAATTTCATGAAGGATGAGTGGATGGATATAACGCCTGATCTCAGGGAACGGGGATCCACAGGTGATGTATACCGGGAGGAGCCGCCGCATCCCCTCGACGTTGTATTAATGCTCTATGATGGTATGGTGGAGTTTCTTGTGCGGGCAATTAAGGCGATAAATGACGGGGCCATGACGGAGAAATCGCGCTACCTTTCACGGGTGATAGCCATAATCGAGGGACTTTACGGCAGCATCGATGCCGAGGCAGGGGGAAAAGTGGCAGGGAATCTTGGCGAATTGTATTGCTTCCTGATGAAAGAGGTCTCCATTGTCGACCTTACGTCCGACGTCGAAAGGCTCCAAAGGGTTTTGGATATTATTATTACGCTCCGTGATGCCTGGAGGGAAGTGGGGGTCTCAAGAGAATCCTAAAGTTTTCCGGAAAATGTCCGATACATACAGTAGGCAGGGTGTTGAAAGACAGAGAGGTGATGTGCGGTTCTTTGGGTTTCAATATCCGCTGTTTGAGTGAAAGGAGTTAGAAGTGACGATTCTGCCGTCTCAGATAAACTCGATGCTGAAGCTCTATGCAAAACTGTCCAGGTCTAATTCTTCTCTCCTTGACAGGACCTCTTCTTCTTTGCAGGAGGTGGAGGATGTCGTGGAGATATCGAATGAGGCGAAGCGCCGTCGGATAAATGAGGATACAAAGATAGAGGTAATAAAAAAGATAAAGGAGACGGTGGGAAATGCAAAGGGAGAGCTTTAGAATCCTGGTTATAGATGATGATGAGATAGCGCGGGACGTGGTTGTGAGTCTTCTTTCAAAAGAGGGCTTTTTAGTTCATTCTGCAAAGGACGGGCTGGAGGGTATATCCGCCCTCAAAAGGGAGTACTTCAACCTTGTTATTACCGATCTCAAGATGCCCGGCGCAGATGGCATAGAGGTGCTTAAGTCCGCTGTAAAGCTGAATCCCGGTGCAGCGGTGGTTATCCTTACCGCTTACGGTACCCTGGATAATGCCCTTGAGGTGATGAAACTTGGGGCATACGACTATATAACCAAGCCCTTCAAACTCCAGGAACTGTTGATTGTTGTTGAGAATGCAATAAACAGGGCAGCCCTGATCGAGGAGAACGAGGAATTGAGGAAGCACCTACGCGAGACGTACAGGGATCTCGAAGCTGTGAAAGCAGTGGCTTCAAAAGGCCCGGAGGTTACATTAAACATGCTCGAGAGGATACTGAGGCTGAAAGAGATGGGTATTATTGATGCCGTTGAGGTGGATGTTTTGAAGGAGAAGCTGATGCAGGGAGAGGCCGATGAAACGGGTATTGGTGGTAGATGATGAAGATATTGTGAGGGATGTCCTTTCCGAGATGGTGGAGACAGCAGGACCGTACAAGGCCGAAACAGCCGTCGATGGTATGGATGGTCTCGATAAGATCAGAGGCCGGGCTTATGACATAGTCTTCACCGACCTTAAGATGCCGAATATGGGGGGTATTGCGTTTATGGAACGGCTCAGGGATCTGAATCCTACCATCCCGGTCGTGGTAGTGACAGCCTATTCCCATCTTGATACTGCGCTTTCTGCAATGAAAGAGGGCGCTTCCGACTTTATTACCAAGCCCTTCAATTTCAGTGACATCAAGTATGTGCTTGAGAGGGTCAGCCGTGAACGGGACATCCTGAAGACCATCTCCGTCGACGGTGACAGGGGAAAGCTGATTAAAACCCTGAATTCGGCGCTCTATAAAAAGCTTCATGAGATAAACAACCTCTTCGCAATCAGTCTTGAACTTGATGAACTCAGAGACAACAACAGTGTCTATGAACGTCTCCCCTCCATGGTCGCAAGGCTCCTGAAGGCAAGGACCGTGATACTGATGCGTGCCGAGAATGACTCTGTTGTTGCCGACCACTGCTTTGGTGAGGTTCTGGATTTCGAGATGCCCATAGCCGGGAGCGTCTTCGGTGAAGTGGCTGACGGGAGGATGCACCGCCTCATACAGGTAGGTGAGAGGAGCCCCATTTATGGAACTGTTCTGAAGACTGATTTCCTTATAATCCCCCTGTTGCTCGGTGAAGAGATTCTTGGATTTCTCTGTGTTACCGACAAATCGGAAATCTACAGCTTTACCGATGATGACGTGAACCTCGCCATCACACTTATGCATAAGGTATCGTTACGACTTGAGAACAATGCACTTTATGAGGTTACCTGCAGTAACCTCATAAATACCCTTGAGACGCTGGTTCTTACAATAGAAGCCCGTGACTCCTATACAAAAAAGCATTCAGAACGGGTAACGTCGATAGCCCTCGAAATTGCAGGAGAGGTTGAATGCACCGCGGAGGAGACGGACGCCATACGTTTCGGCGGCTATTTACACGATATCGGGAAGATCGGGGTCAGGGACATGATCCTGTTGAAACCTACAAGGCTTACGGATGCAGAGTTCGAGGAGATCAAGAAACACCCGGTTATAGGGGACAATATCGTTTCTCCCCTGGGTTCCTTCCCGATGGAGAGGCTTCTTATAAGGCATCACCATGAGCGGTTTGATGGTAAGGGCTACCCCGACGGTCTTGCAGGCGGGGATATTCCGAGGATAGCGAGGATTCTGTCTGTTGCCGATACATATGATTCCATGACATCGACAAGACCTTACAGAACGGGGCTGAGGCACGATGTGGCGATCAACGAGATCAAACGATGTGCAGGGTCCCAGTTCGATCCGGAAATAGTAAGGGCTTTTATTAAGACGCCCACAGGGCAGGGAGGAGGAGATTAATATGAAACCCGACACTATGGTGCGGATCAGGTCCGGGGACGGTAAGACCGGCTGCACAGGAAGGGTCCTCCGGACGAATGATAATATTTGTGCTGTTGAATCAGGGGATTTCCCCGCTGAACTCATCGGTAAAATGGTCTTTATCCGGCAGGATGATGTCTCAACAGGGGCGCTCGTCAGGGATTACAGGGACGGTGAGATACTGCTCGATATCTCTTATGATGACAAGAGGTCCTTTTTCAGGGTGGATGATGTCATGTCCCTGAAGATCAGAAAGGCAGGGGAGAGCCCAAAATGTTCATCGCGCTTCCTTTCCCCTTCCTTTACAACCGAGGGGGTTGATCTTAAGGGTCTCGACTCTCAGGAAGATCCACTTGCAGACCTTCTCAAGGCAATCAATTCAAAGCTTGATTTCCTGATTAATACAGTGATGCTGAAAGAAGGGGGGCTTGATTATGAGGATAGTAAACCGGTAAATATATCTGCAACTGGGATGAGATTCAAGTTCCGGGAAGAGATGAAGCCGGGTGATATCGTAGAGATGAAGATGGTCCTTCCCACTTATCCCCCTGTTGCAATACTCACGTATGGAGAGGTTGTGAGGACAAACAAGGTCCCGAAGGACGACGGGACCATCTATGAAACGGCTGTGAGGTTTACGGAGATGACGGAGGAGGTCAGGGAAGAGATAATCCAGTATACCCTCAAGAGGCAGCGGGACGTCATAAAGGGTAAAAAGGAAGAAGCATGATTTATGGACAGGGCGAGTCTGATAGGGTTGCTTCTTGGTATAACCGCTGTTGCGGGTGGTACGCTGCTGGAGGGAGGGGATCTCGGGTTTATCCTGCAACCGGCGGCGGCCGCAATAGTGTTTGGAGGGACCCTCGGGGCTACACTCCTGAGTTATTCCCTCTCGGATATAAAGATGGCCTTTTTTTCACTTGGGGATGTCTTCTTTGACCGGGACGCCGACTCCCATTACTATGTCAACCATCTGGTACATCTCTCCAACATCTCAAGGAAGAAGGGTCTTGTGGCAATTGAGCCATATCTATCCGGGATTGAAGACCCCTTCTTCCGTAATACCCTTGCCCTTGCCGTGGATGGGATAGGACAGAGGCTCCTGAGAGAGACCGTGGAGGAAGAGATATTTACGTATGAGGGCCGGAGATTAAAACAGTCGAGGGTTTATGAGACGGCAGGAGGGTTTGCACCCACTATAGGAATAATAGGGGCCGTGATAGGCCTGATTCACGTGATGCAGAACCTCTCCGAACCGTCCAGGCTCGGAGAGGGGATAGCCGTTGCCTTTGTAGCCACTGTATACGGGGTCGGCATTGCCAACCTTTTCCTTCTGCCGGTTTCAAAGAAGATAAGGAACAGGATGAACAGGGAAATCCTGATAAAGAGACTCGTTCTTGAGGGGGTGTCCGGCATCCAGTCAGGTCTGCATCCGGCATATCTGAAGGAGAGGCTCCTCTCCTTTATTGAGAAGGACAGGGACAGGATCGCCTGATATGAAGAGACGCCGGATTGAGGATGATGAGAACCCCGACCGCTGGGTAGTTTCCTATGCGGATTTTATTACGCTCCTCTTTGCCCTTTTTACCATTCTGTACGCACTCAGTGTCGTTGATACGGAGAAGCTTCAGGAGTTCACGAACTCCCTCAGGGATGCAATGGGACAGGGTAGTGCATCGGATATTCCACTTAGTTCCAGGCGGATAGCGCCCATACAGGAGATAAACGGCCGTATTGTTTCAGGCATTCGGGGAATAATTGAGAGGGAACAAAAGGATATATCGGTAAGGACCGAGAGGAGGGGAGTGGTTGTTTCCATCGGAGAGAGTTTCCTCTTCCCTGCAGGCTCAACGGAGATCAAGGAGTCCTCCATGCGGGTGCTCGGGGAACTGGCAATGTTCCTTAAGGGGATTGATAATCAGATTATGATAGAGGGGCATTCAGACAATATACCTGTCCGTAACAGCAGATATACCTCAAACTGGGAGATCTCAACTATACGGGCGGTAAGGATCCTCAGACTCTTCGTGGGGCGCTTCGGGATCCCCCCGGAAAGACTCATTGTGGCAGGATATGGCGAGTATAAGCCGGTCCGCGAGAATACAACACCTGAAGGCCGGGCAAAGAACCGCCGGGTTGATATCGTTATACTCCGCGATTCTTAATCAGCCCGCTCCCCTCTGAAGGGCAGGGGCTCTTACAATGCACCTTGCCGAGAGCCCCGACCTTTGCCCGGGGAGCTTGACAGATCATTCTTGCCGGGCATACCGCGCTGTTATGCTTATTTCTCCCCGGTTTCTGTCCACTGTTGACAATTGCAATGATGCATACATAAGATAGGTGTTATATGCTATGGGCAAGGTCCTTTTGATAGATGACTGCATAGAGCAGCATGCCCTTGTAAAGAAGGCATTCCAGATGTATGAACCTTCAGTGGAGGTATATACAGTCGGTTCGCCGTCTGAGGGGTATAAAGTGCTTGAGAAAGAGGATATCGATGTCGTATTTGTTGACTATGTCCTGACCGAAAAGAACGGCATTCAGTTCCTTAAGGAATTAAACAGAGGGGGTGTGAATGTCCCTGCAGTGATTATCACGGCCCATGGTGATGAACGTATGGCAGTTGAGGCAATGAAGGCCGGCGCCTATGATTATGTAATCAAGGATATAGGCTACTTCAATGCACTGCCCCAGGTATACAAGAAGGTGAGGGAGGAGTTTCTTGCCGGGATGGAGCTTAAGAGGATACACAAGAAGATAAACGATTTTAACGAGAGGCTCCTGATGATGAATTCCATAGTCAAGGAGATCAACAGGAGCCTTGATGAAAAAGAGACCATGAACCGGGTGCTTTGCAGGGGGATTAAACTGCTCTCAGCCGATGCCGGGATCCTCATGATAGTCGACGGGGAGAGAGATATAGTCACTGCTGTAACAGAGGGTATCGATGTTCGGGAGTTTAAAAGCCTGTATTTTGATGTTGCAAGAACGACTTTGGTCAGGCAGAGCGACGGGCATTCCTGCCTGTGGGAGGGGCTTAAGGATGACGACATAAGGGTGGTCGTTGCAGTTCCCGTTGATATCATGACCAACAAACGTGGTGTCCTCCAGATTATGTTTCGTGATGAAGTGGACCTGGATGAGTCCGATATAAGCACCCTTGAGATCTTTGCCGATACAAGCAGTTCCGCCCTGAGAAACAGCATGCTCTTTCAGATGGTCTCTTACAGTCAGCAGCTCTGGCAGGATACGTTTGATGCAATCTCCGATATCCTCTTTGTTGTTGATGAAAAGGGCAAGGTCCATAAGTGCAACACCGCCTTTGCCGATGCATGTGGAATACATCCAAAGGGGATAGTAGGGAGGGACATCAAGGACGTCTCAGTGGAGAGCGGCCTGCTTAATCTCTATCTCAGGGAAGAACTGATGAACAGGAGAGAATCTTTTATAGAAGAACTGTCTTTCCGGGACCGGACCTATCTTGTAAGTGGTTTCCCGACCGTCCTCCCCGGTGGCATCGGTGCCATGGTGAATATCTTCAAGGATATTACTGAAATGAACAGGCTGCGGGCACAACTGTATCATGCTGATAAGCTCGCCTCTCTCGGTCTCCTGGTATCAGGCGTTGCCCATGAGATAAATAATCCCCTCACCGGTATTATAGGTTACACGGAACTCCTACAGTTGAAGACCGATGACGGCATGTTAAAGAAGGAATTACAGAAGATTGCCAATGCTGCCGAACGCTGCAGGAGGATTGTCGAGAACCTTCTTGCCTTTTCAAGGCAGAAGCCGCCTGAAATGGCGTATGCCCAGGTAAACGATATTATAGACAGTGCCGTTGAACTCAGGATTTACTGGTTGAGATCCAATAATATCGACGTGGTCAGGGAGTTCAGCGAGCTGCCCCTTGCCCTTATAGATCCACAGCAGATTCAGCAGGTTATCCTCAATATACTCGTAAATGCAGAGCATGCGATTGAGGAGGCGGACAAGCCCGGGAAGTTTATAAGGTTTTATACCGGGTATGATAAGGAAAGGGGCTGGATCCTGATATCGGTGGCGGATAACGGGGTAGGAATTCCCGGGGATGTAATCCCCCGCATCTTCGATCCCTTCTTCACGACCAAACCGGTTAATAAGGGCTCGGGGCTGGGGCTTTCGATCTCTCACGGGATTGTGAAGAAGAACGGTGGCAATCTCTGGGTTGAAAGCACGGTCGGGGAAGGAACGACCTTCTATATTGAGTTGCCCCTGGCGAGAAAACCGTCGGAGGGTGAGGGTCCGGTTCATCCGTGCACCCGGCCGGCTTAAGGATTTTGCGGGTGTTGTTTGATTTAGGATCTGGTAAAGAGATAAAATACTGGTCAAGATCGTTGCCGTATTTGGGAGACAACCTGTTAACCCGGCAATAAAGATGAATTCAGACAGGATTAACAGGATAAAATAAAAAGACGGGGTAGATAGGAATCTTGTTGTTTAATCTGTTATCCTGTACATCCTGTCTGAAAGAAAAGTCGTGAAAAGTCAGTCTAAGAAAATAGTTTGACACGGGCTTGACACGGGGCGGGAATGACTGTAGAGTAACAGTCTTTAATTGCCGAAGAAATACCAGAACAGGAAGGCAGAGATGAAAAAGCCATGGGCAGGAAGGTTTAAGGAGAAGACCGCTGATATAGTTGAGGACTTTACCGAGTCGGTCTCGTTTGACTGGAGGCTCTGGCCGTATGATATTGAGGGCAGCATAGCCCACGCAAGAATGCTTGCAAGGCAGGGTATCATAAAGAGGGACGAGGCAAATACCATAATAGAGGGCCTCAGGGAGATTGCCGGGGAGATTGCCTCAGGGAGGTTCCGCTGGGACAGGAAGCTTGAAGACGTGCACATGAATATTGAAACTGCCCTGACAAGGAAGGTGGGGGCTGTCGGCGGGAAACTCCATACGGCAAGGTCCCGCAACGACCAGGTTGCCCTTGATACAAGGCTGTATCTCCGGGAGGAGACCAGGGCTGTAACCAGGCTGCTGACAAAGCTCGGGAAGGTCCTTTTGAGACTGGCAAAGAAACATATAAATACCGCCATGCCGGGATATACCCACCTCCAGCGTGCCCAGCCAGTGAGTTTCAGTCAGCACCTCCTTGCCTATGTTGAGATGCTGCAGCGGGACCGTGAGAGGCTGGAAGATGCCCTGAAGAGGATTAACACACTTCCCCTCGGGGCATGTGCACTTGCCGGGACAACGCTGCCGACGGACAGGACGTATCTTGCCAGGCTTCTGAAGTTTGAGAGGATCGCAGAGAACAGCATGGATGCGGTTTCCGACAGGGACTTTGCCGTAGAGTTCCTTTCCTCAGGGGCCATCCTGATGATGCATTTGAGCAGAATGGCGGAGGAGCTTGTTTTGTGGTCGACGGATGAGTTTTCCTTTATTGAGCTTCCGGATGCCTATACCACCGGGTCGAGTATCATGCCGCAGAAGAAGAACCCCGATGTGGCGGAACTGATAAGGGGAAAAACCGGGAGGGTCTATGGATCCCTGGTCAGCCTCCTCACCATAATGAAGGGGCTCCCGCTTACTTACAACAGGGATATGCAGGAAGACAAAGAGCCCCTCTTTGATACCGTGGATACACTCAAGGGTGTGTTGGGTATGCTTGTTGCTTTATTGCCGAGGATAAAGGTCAGGAAGGACCGCCTTGAAAAGGCGCTCCATGGTGGATATATGCTTGCCACAGACCTTGCTGAGTATCTGGTCCTGCGGGGATTGCCCTTCCGTGATGCCCATGATGCAACGGGCAGGATCGTCCGTCATGCCGTTGAGAAGGGGGTGGCGCTCCGGGAACTCTCACTGGAGGAGATGAGGGGATTCTCTCCACTCATCGATGAGGATGTCTTCGAGGTCCTCAAGGTGGAAGATTCGCTCAGGAGGAGGAAGTCGAGGGGCGGTACATCGCCAGATGAGGTTAAACGACAGATACAGAGGCTGGAGAAATCGATATGAACAGGAAGGCGTTCAGGATCATCCTGATATTTTTTACAGCGCTTGTGTTTTCATTTTCCGTTGCTTCGTGCGGGAAAAAGGGTCCCCCCACGCTTAAGGACCCGAGGTCCGGGGTGTCTCTTCAGGGAGGTCAGTCGAGATGAAGGAGACCATCAGGAGGGCTGTGGAGGAGAGCCTGTCTGTCAAAAAGAGGTTCTTCGAGGAGAATGCCGAGGCTGTTATGGAGGTCTCAAAGGTGATAGCCGATGCCTTTAATGATGGTAAAAAGCTCCTCCTCTTCGGCAACGGAGGTTCCGCCTCTGATGCCTCCCATATAGCAGCGGAGTTTGTTAACCGCTTTAAGAGGGAAAGACCCGGCCTCCCTGCGATCGCACTTAATACCGATATGGCCGTTATCACCTCCATTGCCAATGATTATGATTATTCAGAGATCTTTGCCCGTCAACTCAGGAGCCTCTCCGAAGGGGGGGACATTGTACTTGCCATAAGCACCAGTGGTTTGTCGAAAAATATCCTTAAGGCACTTGACGCAGCAAAGAAACGGGGCCTTATCCGGATATCCTTTACAGGAGAAAAGGGCAGGAAGATGGCATCGAAATCGGATTATGCCTTTATGGTGCCCACTTCCAATACCCCCCGTATTCAGGAGGTCCATATCATGATCGGGCATATAATATGTGAGGTAGTGGAAGAGATCCTCTTTGAACTCCCGAGGTCGCAGGGACATCCCTCAGGTGAGTAAAGGCGGTTTTCGTATAATCGGCATAGATCCCGGGTCCATAGCCTGTGGCTACGGGGTTATAGAGAGGGATTCACGAAAGAATCTCGTCTGTCTTGCCTACGGGACTATAAACCTTCCAAGAAACCTCCCCCTGCATGAGCGGTTGCTGCGGCTTTATCATGAGATTGTCATTGTACTGAAGGAGTACAGGCCGGAGGAGGCCGCTGTCGAAAAGGTCTTTTTTGCAAAGGGTATAAAGGCGGCACTGAATCTCGGACACGCCAGGGGTGTTGTGCTTCTTGCACTGGCAGAGGAGGGAGTGGCTTTTTCAGAGTACAACCCCAACGAGATGAAGAAGGCGGTTGTGGGTTATGGAAAGGCGACAAAGGAGCAGGTCCAGCAGATGGTGAAGGTGATACTCTCGTTAAGGGAGGTCCCCCTTCCGGACAGCGCCGATGCCCTTGCCCTTGGAATATGTCACCTCAACAGCCGCCTGCCGGGTTAAGGGCCATACAGGCCGTCTCTGCGGCGGGGAGGTTTATTGGATCACTTTTTTGATAAATTCATCCATTTTCCGGGGCGAAAAGCCAAACTGCTGCTCAATCGAGTCGGTTGAGGTGATGTTGTCAACCTGCAGCATATCGATCTGCTCCATGCTTGCTTCGGGGACCTTGACCCCAAAGGACCTTCCGATCCTGGAGAGGGCGATCCCGGTTTTTACCAATGCCGGCGGAATATGAATAAGGGGTTTGTTAAGCCCCATCGCCTCCATGTATTTCTTCAGGAGCTCATTGTAGGTTATATGTTCGGGGCCGCCGAACTCGTAGATGCGGTTTTTCATGTCACTGTCTCCAATGGCCTTGATGAAGCACCTGACCCAGTCTTCGATGAAGACAGGCTGAAACCTGGTCTTCCCATCACCGGGCACGGGGATTACAGGCCCCATCCTGAGCAGCTCCATGAGCCTTTCCGTAAAACCGTCGCCGGGACCCAGTATCAGGGAGGGACGGAAGACTATGTAGTGGAGACCGGATTCCCTGACTATCTCCTCTGCCTCTGCCTTTGTCCTGGAGTACCTGAAGGATGATGATGGGGATGCACCGAGAGCGGACTGATAGAAGAAGAGTTCGATTCCCTCGGAGACTGCCTCATCGACAAGGTTTCCCGTCCCCTCTACATGGATCTTCTCAAAGGTGAGACCTTCCTCCCCTTCCTGGATGATCCCGGCAAGATGGACCACCTTTTTGATTCCTTTAAGTGCCCCCCGCAAACTCTCCCTGTCGGTTATATCACCATAGACCGTCTCAAATCCAAGGGATCGGCATTGCCCGGCCTTGCTTTCAGACCTCAGGAGACAGCGGACATCCATCCCCTCCTCCTTCAGTGCCTTCATGAGGTGCCTTCCCACAAACCCTGTTGCTCCCGCAATAAATATCATTCTCTTGTTCTACCTCCCTCGCCCTCTTTTTTTCAATGATTTATCATATCATAATAGACTAATTGTTATCCCTGAAATGAATCCAGAATGACATCACATGCGCTTTCAGGCTCCTCCGAGATTTCTGTAGAAAATTAGACACAGGGGCATCCCGAAGGCTTTCGGGACACGGAGTTAATAACAGGTTTCTCCAAATCCATTTTCTCCTGAAAAGACCTTTCTTGATCTCTATATCTCAACGGGCTGTTGCCCAACCCATAAATTGTCTGCCCTGAACTCGTTTCAGGATCTCTATAAACGCAACATGTTGAAAATACGAGATTCTGAAATAAATTCAGAATGACAGTGAGCGAATCTATCTGATTTCATCGGTTCTTTCGGAGATGGTCCGCATTCAAATGTGGCGGAAACGGGCTTGCGCCCCTGTGTGCTTTTGTAGTCGGGTTAAAGTTTCCTGAAATCAGGTCGATATATATATTAGATGTCCCCCTGCCTGGTCAGGGTAAAAAAAATCAATCCAGGAGGTAACGTATGCTTAGGAGTATATCAAAAACACTTTTTGTAATGATCTTTGTCGGACTGGCTGTCGGTGTGGCCGATGCCAAGAAACCGGCAACCCCCTCATCACTTGACGGTGTTTCCATTGTTAGTGCGGACTGGGTAAAGGCAAACGCGGGAAAGATCCAGCTCTACGATGTCCGCAAGAAGGCCGAGTATGTTGATGGACATATTCCCGGTGCCATCAACGCATGGTATCACGAAAAGAGCAAGAAGACAGCCGATTTTGATGCCTCCAAGGACAGGTTTGATCTGGCCAAGTTTCCCTCTGACAGGAACGTTCCTGTAATTGTTCACTGCAACGGCCCGAGGTGCTGGAAGTCCTACAAGGCGGCAGTGACGCTTATTAAGGCGGGTTACAGGAACGTCTACTGGTTCAGGGGCGGATGGCCTGAATGGAAATCAAAAAACTATCCAACTGAATAACGGGACGGGGGGTGTGTCAACACCCCCTCCTCCAGGGAGGCGGACAATGAGATTTTCAGATATAAAGATATCCCATAAGATGACCTTTATGATGGTCTCTGTGTTGCTGGTCTTTGCCGGATTGACATTCACCACGTATAAAATGGGAGGAAGGCAGGTTGAGACCCTTGATACCATATATAAGGACAATGTGCTTCCACTCGATGAACTCAGGAATATCCAGCTAATGTTCAGGGAGATTGAATTCAGAATGACAGGGGTTGCTTCAGACATGATCGCCTCTCCGGGTGCGGGTGAGCACCTGAAGCTGGCCCTTTCCTCAATTGATAAGTCCTGGAAGAAGGTGAAGTCCTCTCTCTCCGGAACGGACGGTAACCTCTACGGTAAAGAGATTAAGGAGTTTGAGCAGGGGCTTGCGGGTTTCAGGATTCTGGTGCCTGGTCTCGTCAATGTATATTTTGATGAAGATACCGCCAAGATTGATGATTACTACAACAGATGGCTTGATTTCAAGCCCCTGATCTTCAAGTCGATAGATAGTCTCGCAAAGAAGGTAAAGGACGGGGTAAACAGGATTTACCTTAAGAAAAAAGCAAGCATCACAAGGCTGAACAGGATAGTAATAGCAACTGCTGTCTTCATGGTCATCGTCCTTATCGGCCTTTCCTTCACAATCGTAAGGTCGGTTTCAAGACCGATAAACCTGGTGCTCGAAGCAGTAAAGGATGTTTCCGAGGGGATACTGACAGGCAATATAAGGGTGAGCGGCTCTGACGAGATGGGCATTATGGCCTCTTCGCTGAACAGTATGATAAAGAGGCTTAATGCAACCTGCTCCAACATTGCCTCAAACATCGGTATGATAAGCAGGCAGGCTGAGAGTGTTTCTCAGTTTTCCGACAAGCTCCGCGATGGCACCAGCCAGCAGAGTTCAAAGCTTCAGCAGGTTGCGGCGGCGGCCACCGAGATGTCCCAGACCATTGTGGATATGGCGAAAAATACCTCTGATGCGTCAGAGGCATCAAAGACATCCTACGATACGGCGCTCTCAGGCAGGGAGGTCGTGGAGGAGGCAATATCGGGGATTAAGGAGCTTTCAGAGAGTTTTGCCGGGAGTTCCAGGGCAGTGGAGGCCCTCGGGCGAAGATCAAAGGAGATAGGAGATATAGTGACCGTCATTCAGGATATTGCCGACCAGACCAACCTCCTTGCCCTCAATGCCGCTATTGAGGCGGCAAGGGCCGGTGATCAGGGACGGGGGTTTGCCGTAGTGGCTGACGAGGTGAGAAAGCTTGCTGAAAAGACCGCCGGAGCCACGGACGATATTGCTGAAAAGATAAAGACGATACAGGAGGAGACAGAGCACAGCATGGAACAGATGGAGAACGGAAAGGATATAGCCCGGAGGGCTGTAGAGTCGACAAACAGGGCGGATGAGGCACTGAAGTCCATTGTTCATCTCTCCGGTCTTGCTCAGGATATGGTGCAGCGTATAGCTTCAGCCACTGAGGAGCAGTCGGCAGCTGCGGATGAGGTAAGTCAGAGCATGGAACATGTCTCGCATGTGGTGGATGAGACGGCGAAACAATCGGATGAACTCCGCGACCTTTCGTCTGAACTCCTTAAGATAGCAAACCACCTGAACGTCCAGATCTCCTGCTTCAGGACCGGCAACGGTCCGGTTGAGTGTGCTGTCGGTGAAGGGGATGCCCCAGTCGGGATGGCTGATCCGGAAGATGTCGCTCCCCGGGAACTGACCCTTACATAGAGCATGTGTATAAACAGAGTTGTTGTTACCGTCGTAGCCTGTTCCTCAATCGCTTTGAGGACAGGCTCCCCGATTCTTGCAATGTCATTCTGAATCCTGTGCCCCGAAGGCTTTCAGGGTATTGCTTCAGGATTCTGTATTTTCAATTCAGACCGGACCGTTTATGATTCACGGTAAGAAAGAAATCCTGAAGATTATGGGAAGGTACATACCTGCCCTTCTGTTGCTGTCGCTCGCTTTGGGGGCTCATGCCGCAGAGTACCCCTTTGATATCAGCAAGTATGATCTTGGGGAGCTTGAGGGAGGGTCCGATGTGGAGGCGGTGCTTTTGCTGAAGAATATAACCGGCCGGGTGATAGACGTTGTCTCTGTTGAGCCCTCGTGTGGATGTACAGAGGCGTATTTTGTTAAAAAGAGGCTCCTGCCCTCGGAGACGGGAAGGCTGAGGATCGTCATCGATACAAGAGGGAAGATCGGACGTTTTACCAAGACCATAGATGTATATACAAACATATCACCTGACCCCGTTTCAATTAAGGTAAGTGGCTCTGTGGGTCACTCAGAGGTTTCGGGTGTTGATCCCTCTGTGATTTTCAGGGGTGGATGCAGGGAATGCCATGTGGGCAGGAATGTTACAGTAAAACAGGGAGAGATTCTCTATAATGCCGTGTGCTATGTCTGTCACAGGGAGCCTGAAA
>VAPE01033717.1_pt1 | contig 18813 bp, 18 predicted proteins | sample 3393911 | NCBI WGS metagenome assembly VAPE01 (sample SAMN08290436, study PRJNA428436) | hydrothermal vent metagenome | isolation source: Deep-sea hydrothermal vent chimney | place: Atlantic Ocean: South-mid Altantic Ridge
CTCGACTTTCCCTCTGCCGCTGCCGGTACCAGGGAGGAATACCTGGAAAGGGCTGAGGAGTTCATCCTGAGATGGAGGGACGATGACCTGATAACCCCCGCAATTGCCCCCCATGCCCCGTACACCTGCAGTCCGGACACTTACGCAATGGCGCTGGAAATGGCTCGGAAGTACGATACCCCCGTACATACGCACCTCTGTGAAACGGAGTGGGAGGTAGAGGAGATCAGAAAGAGATATGGAAGGACCCCCATTGAACATCTTGATGCCCACGGTCTCCTGTCAGGCAGGGTACTGGCGGCACATGTGGTATGCCCTGCAGACGGAGAGATTGAAATACTTGCAGAAAGGGGGGTAAGCGTCTCACACTGCCTTGAGAGCAACCTCAAGCTTGCCTCGGGCATCGCACCTGTTGTAAGGATGCTGAACTCAGGCGTTAATGTCACATTCGGGACAGACGGGGCTGCAAGCAACAACGACCTTGATATAATGAGTGAAATGTCCACAGCGGCGAAGCTTCACAAGGCCGTCTCGGGTGACCCTACTGCGCTTACTGCAAGAACAGCCCTAATGATGGCAACACGGTGGGGCGCAGAGGCGCTGGGGCTCGGTGACCGTGTGGGAAGCATTCAAGTGGGTAAGCTTGCCGACCTCATAGTTGTTGACATTAACAAACCCCATCTTATCCCCATTTATGATATATACTCCCACCTGGTTTACTCTGCCAGATCCTCAGACGTGGAGGATGTCATTATCAATGGAAGGGTGGTCCTCAATGGCGGCAAGGCTACCACACTCTCTGCCGAGGCCGTATTCTCAAAGGCAAGGCAGTGGAAGGAGAGGATTGTCTCTCCCTGATTTGCGGCATTATACAGATCCCCCGGCATAATTTGTCACACCGGTAATAACATCACTTGTCACCCCGACCTGTTTACACTATATATTGTGTTTTGTCTTATGCTCCACACACCACAGCTTGTATCCTTCCGTTTGTTTCCGTGGAACATATCTTGCATTATCGTATTCCGATATCGGGGGGGAACACAATGTAATGTTTAGAGACTTCTTTATCGGATTTGTAAGGGTTCATATCCTCTATCATGCATCCAGGGGACCTGTTTACGGACTCTGGCTGATTGAGGAACTCTCCCGCCACGGATACCGTCTCAGTCCGGGGACTCTCTACCCCATGCTTTCAAGGATGGAAAGGGACGGGTTCCTGATATCAAGGAAGGAGACGGAATCCGGCAGGATCAGGAAGTATTACAGGATAACCGGAAAGGGGGGAAATGCACTAAAGGAGGCAAAAGAAAAGATTGGCGAACTCGTTAACGAGGTACTTTCTGAAAACCGGGATAAAGGTAGGTGAGAAGTGATCGACGCAACCGGTTAACAGCAGTTAACCGGAAACCATGAGAGGAGGATATTTATGAAGAGGCTGATTGTATTAGGTTTCGTTGTTATGTTTACCATCGCCCTGACAGGCTATTCAGTTGCTGCTGAATATGTGGGGTCGTATGCCTGTTTCAAGTGCCACCCTGATGAGTACAACGACTTTGTGGTCTCAGGCCACCCCTACAAGCTGTCAAAGGCTAAAGACGCAATGAAGAGGCCGATTCCTCTACCGAAGGGCTACTCCTGGAACGATATCTCCTATGTAATCGGCGGGGCGTACAAGAAGTCCAGGTATATTGATAAGAAGGGGTACATCATTACCGCCGCTAAGGATGGTTCGGACCTGAAAACACAGTATAACATAGAGACAGGAACATGGTCCTATTATCATAAGGGACAGAAAAAACCTTACACATGTGGTGCATGCCATACCACCGGTTACAAAAAGGAGGGTCACCAGGATGGCATGGAGGGAATCAAGGGCACATGGGCCTTTCCCGGCGTCCAGTGCGAGGCATGTCATGGTCCGGGGGGTGCCCATGCAAAGAGCGGTGGCAAGACCGGGATGAAGGTCGATACCTCGGCAGTAGCGTGCGGCAAGTGCCACGTCAGGGGTAACCCGGCGAAGGTTCCTGCGAAGAAGGGGTTTATCAGGCATCACGAACAGTATCCGGAACTCCTGGCAGGACCCCATAAGGATCTCGACTGCGTTACCTGTCACAACCCACACAAGAAATACAAGTTCAGCATCAAGATGGAGTGTTCGTCCTGTCACCCCGCCCAGGCATCCGCCTTCAAGGGGAGCGCCATGGAGCAGGTAGGGGTTAAGTGCAAGGACTGCCATATGCCGAGGGCAACCAAGTCAGCGGTGAAATACGGGAAATACTCCGGCGACATCAGGACACACATATTCAGGATCAACACCGATGCAAATGCCGATATGTTTTATTCGGAGAAGGTAAAAGGCAAGAAGAAGACCTTTGCCAAGGGGTTCGTTACCCTTGATTTTGCCTGTCTGAACTGCCATAAGAACAAGGACAGGAAATGGGCGGCTTCAAAGGCAAAGGGGATACACACCTACGGTAAGTGAATAACACCTGAAGACGGAGCAGAGAAAAAGGGGAGCATGTTCGCTCCCCTTTTCTTTCCGTTAACCCTTACCTCTTCAGGTTTACAAGTTCCTGGAGGAGGTCATCCGTGGTGGTAATGATCCTTGAATTCGCCTGAAACCCCCTCTGGGAGGAGATCATTTTTATAAACTCCTCGGCAAGATCTACGTTGCTCAGCTCGAGTGTGTTGCTCAGAACCCTTCCAAGCCCGCCTGAATCGGCGCCGCTTATGATCGCCTGTCCGGAGTTGTATGACTCGGCATAAAGATTGCCTCCAAGCTTTGTCAGTTCTGTGGGTGCGGCAAACTTTGCAAGGGCAATTTGCCCGATAACCCTTGTCTGACCGTTTGTGAACACCCCTGTTATTGTTCCGTCCTGCTCGATATTCAGATTCTTCAGAGACCCCGATGCATAACCGTCCTGTGAGAGATTCATGACCGCAAACTCGGATGAAAACTGGGTTGTGCCGTCAAATCCCGTACCTGCCGGTGTTTCGCCGGTGCCGGTTCCGTAGTCGAAGGTAACATCCTGGGGTGATGTAACGGCAGTACCAAAGTCGAAGCTTATGGCCGTGGAGGAATTGTCATCAATGAGTTCACCGTCGGTCCCGAAACTGATGTCCTGAGTCCCGGCTTCAAGATACTGTCCCGCATTTGCGGGGTCTTCATATACGTAGTGGGCCTCCCAGGTGTTGTCGGCAGTCTTGACGTAATATGCGGTGACGTCATGTGAACTTCCCTGGGAATCATAAACGGTCAACTGTGTAGTGTAACTGAAGTTTGCCGGATCATCGTTTGTACCGTCGCCGTTGCCGTCAAGGGTGAAGGCTGTGCTGACTATATCAGCCCTGGCATCGAGGTTTACCACCACGTCCGCCGATGATGTAGCGTTTGCAGCAGAGGCCTGCGAGCTGACGGTTATGTCACCGACCGTCCCCGTAATGTTCCCTGAGGAATCGGCTGCATAGCCCTGGAGTGCGAATCCGTCGGGGTTTACGATCCTTCCGTTTTCATCGAGCGCAAACTGCCCGGCCCGGGAATAGTACCTTCCGAGCCCGTCGCTTACAATAAAGAATCCCTCTCCGTCAATCGCCATATCGAGGGCGCTTGAGGTTGTCTCAAAAGACCCCTGTGTAAAGAGAGGGGACACATCGGACACAAGCACACCGCGGCCGACCTGTGAGCCACCTGCAGCGCCCGTTATGGTTTGGCTCAGGACATCTCCGAAGGCTATCCTGCTTGCCTTGTAACCAACGGTATTCATGTTGGCAACGTTATCGCCTATCACCGACAATGAAAGACCGTTTGCATTGAGACCGCTAATTGCTGAAAAGAGCGCTGTTAACATTTCAGACACCTCCTCCTTTTATCTCCTTAATCTCTCCGAGGGAAACCCTCTCGCCGTTTTCAAGTTCAAGATATGTTATACCATTATCAAAGGTAATCCCCGTTACCCTCGACTCCGTGTTTGTTGAGACCTCAACCGTATTACCATCGCCGTCCTTGGCCTGGAACTCATAGGTGTATGTGCCCTCGGGGACGGTATTCCCGTTATTGTCCCTTCCATCCCATGTGCAGGACCCGTCACCGGATTCAGAGGACCCGAGATCTACAGACCTCACAAGTGTGCCCGACTGATCATAGATGTTCAGCTTAAGCTCGGCCGCTGATTCAGGCAGGGAGTATGAAATCGTCACGTCGCTGCCATTGTAATCAATGCCGGTTCCATCCACAACAACGGTCCTGCCTATCAGGTTGGTTGCAAGTGCATTGTTCAGCGAGTTTTGATATGTCAGGATACCTGAGAGGTTCTTGTTTATATTCAAGAGTTGCTCAAGGGAACTGAACTGCGCAAGTTGTGCAGTGAACTCGGTACTCTTGAGGGGATTCAGGGGATCCTGAAAACGCAACTGCGTTGTAAAGAGCTTCAAGAACTCCTTCCTGCCTATCGTCTGGTCGATTGTGCTCATACAAATCCTCCTCTCCTTGTTAGACCCTGATACTCAGGGTGCTCATCCCGCTATCGCTCCTGCCTCCGTCTTCAGCGCACTGCTCCTTCATGGCAGCAGTCTTGTTATTGCCGCCACCACCACCTCCTCCCCTCTTGCCGTCATCCTTCAGGAGGAAGGAGAACCGCCCTGATGTCCAGCCGTCTCCTGAGAGTGAGTCAAAGAGTTGGGACATGTTGTTCTGGATTGAAAGCAGGCTGTGAATCCTTTCAACAGCAAACTCGGCTCTGAGATGGCCGTCCTTTATCCCTACGGTAAGGTCTATCTTGCCAAGGCCATCCGGTCTGATTGTGAGCTTCACCCGGTTGCTGCTTACCTGTGATTCCTTGACCATGAATTCCTCATCAGGAACGTCCGTGACATCCTTGTTTTCAGCAGACCCGGCGACTGAGAGGTTCATTTCACGGTGACCGCCGCCATTTACGTTCCTGTGCCCTGCGATATTCAGAATACCGTCTCCTTTTTCCGGCGCGGATATATCACTATCCTGTCCGTTACCCCGACCATCGGGTTCGGGCATCAAGCCTTCAACGGTTTGTTCAGATGAAGAACCGCCGTCATTACCGGAAAGCGGTTTATCGGAGACCTGAACCTTATTATTGGAATTATTAGACAGACTGGACAGAACCCCTGAGTCCTTCCGTCCGGGATCGACCCCTCCGGTCTTTTCATGGGAAGACCCTGTCTGTGGGCCTGCATCGCCGTTGCCCTCCGTTTTTGTCCCTCCCTCCTTCCCGGTCACCGGGAGTTCAGCTAAGTCCCCGGACACCCTGGATACCCCTCCTCCGTCCTCTGCTGAAACCTCACCTCCGGTCATATTGACCTCTTTCTCGCCTCCTTCCAGCCCGGCCTGAGCCCTTACCCCGGCCAGACCTTCAAGAAGCTGACAGACCCCCTGTTCAGAAACCGCCCTGACGTGATAACCGCTGTTTTCAACACCGCCTTTCAACCCCGGGAGAGACGGCGGTTCCGGAAACTCGATATCCGGGGCGCTCAAGGAACTCCAGTGCATGGACGGACTCAATGCCTCAAGATTAGCGGGTGGATCATCTGCCTGAAGTCCTTTTTTCTCACGGTCTCCCTTATCAGGGGATTCAGGGTCTTTATCCATACCGAAGACGGCAGCCTGGATGTTGCTGCTTCCACTAAGTTTTTCCGCCTGTAGATTCAGGGCGGCGATGATAAGACCGAAAAGGCCTCCCCCGGTATTCACTGCCTCTGCACCGATCACCCGGGGTGTATTGCCGCCGCTGACGGGGGTTGCGGCTGTTACGCCGATCAGGTTAGGGAACATCCCGGTGGGTCCTCCTGCATCTTATTTCCTTTGACGGATGATTCACACCCCTGAATAACCAAGAATCATGCCAGGACAATGACGGGTGAAAAGGGCCTGCATTCAGGCTTTTGGGAATTTTTTTGGAAATGGGAAGAGACCTTTTTTCCTGTGGTGGGAAAAAATTACTTGTTTATAATTCCGACTACCTTCTCAAGACCCTGAATCCTTGTGATCTCCTCGGTGTATCTTGCAGCCCTTTCAGGGTCCATAAGGGATAGGATCTTTGCCGCCTTTCTGGCCTTCATGTTTGAGAGGATCCTGACGGCCAGTCTTTTCCTGACATCCTCGAGCCTTACAGCCGCATCCCCGGGGTCCATCTTCTCATAGGTCTGTACTACAAGATCCATCCTTTCCTTCTTCTCCCTCTCTATCTTTTTCAGGATGTTATCCATCTCTGCAAGTATCCGCTCATCCCGCCTGATCTTTTTGTTTATCATCTTCTCAAGGCCCTGGAGTTCCTTCTCCTTTGCCTTGAGTTCCCGGTCCTTCATCTCAAGCTCGACCTTCTTGGTCTGAAGGTAGTGAAGCAGGTCATCCCCGGCATAACTCAGGGACTGCATGAGAGGAAGCAGTATTATTATTAACGCAACGTACCTCATCTCTTGTGCCTCCGCAGGGATATAAAGTCGAGTTCCTTACGCTGAACCCTCTTATCTGCCCTGACTTCCTCTGAGATGTGTCTCTCCCTCAACTTCTCCACAACCATCTTCTCCTTGTATACACTGACCAGTTTTTCCCTCTTGTCCTTCAACTCCTGGAGTCTCTTAAATATCGACTCCCTCTCCCTGCCCATCCTATCGTTCATGCCCTCCATATAGGCATGGAAGCTCCTGAGGAGGTCGGGCCTTAAAACATCGCTCTTATGTCTGTCCCTGAACTCATCGAGATGGACTGCAAATTCACTCTCCATCATCCGGAGCCTCTCTTCATGATCGTTAATCACCCTCTGTATGCCGGTGATTTCCGTCTCTATCTGATCCTTCTTCCAGCCCTTAAGTTTCAATATGCTGTTTAATGATTCCAATCTCATTGCAGTATCTCCTCCTAACCTCATCCGTAACACCCCTGAACCCGTACTTCACGTGGTCTTCCCGCCGGGTACACTTCATTACATTGCGCACCTTGCCGAAAGCCCCGGCCTGACTCAGTTCCCGGGGACCTGCCGGGCATCGTCAAAAAGCATATAAAGCCCCTGGACACTGTCCGCCATATCACGGTTATCATTGATATCCTGCCTCATGTAGTGCCTGAGTCTGTCGATCATTGCTATTGCCCTGTCAATATCCATGTTGGTGCCTTCCTTGTAGGCGCCGATATTTATCATATCCTCGTACTTCTTGTATATTGAAAGTACCTCTATAAACTTCATTGCCTTGTCCTTGTGACCCTCGTCCACAATATCGAGCATGAGCCTGCTGACGCTCTTAAGCACATCGATTGCAGGATACTGGCCCTGCATGGCAAGCTCCCTTGTCAGTATAATATGACCGTCGAGAACGGACATCGCGGCATCGGCAACGGGATCTGTGAGGTCGTCACCCTCGACCAGAACGGTGTACAATCCCGTAATGCTGCCTTTCCCTGCTGATGTGCCAACCCGCTCAAGGAGCTTCGGAAGGAGTGTGAAGACCGAGGGAGTATAGCCCTTTGTCGTGGGGGGCTCTCCTATTGCAAGACCCACCTCTCTCTGCGCCATGGAAACCCTTGTAAGGGAGTCCATCATCAACAGCACATCATTCCCCCTGTCCCTGAAATACTCTGAAAGTGCCGTGGTGGTATAGGCAGCCCGGACCTTTGCAAGGGGGGGCTCCTGGGCAGTACAGACCACAACCACGGACTTGCTCAGCCCATCTTCACCGAGGTCCCTCTCGATAAACTCCCTGACCTCCCTGCTCCTCTCACCAATAAGCCCGATAACATTTACCTGTGCCCCGGTATATCGTGCCATCATCCCCAGGAGGACGCTCTTACCAACGCCGGTTCCGGCAAATATACCCATTCTCTGCCCCTTCCCGCAGGTCAGGAGACCATTGATTGCACGCACTCCAAGATTTATCGGTTCTGTGATTCTCTGCCTCTCCAGGGGATTCATCCTCTCACCCACTATTGCATAGGGCTCGCCATATACCGGTCCCTTACCGTCGATAGGGTTACCTACGGCATCGACAACCCTCCCGACAAGGCCTTCAGAGACCATGATATTGAGATTCCTGCCGACGGGAAGCACCTTGCTCCCCGGACGTATCCCCTCAATATCATCGATCGCCATCAGCAGGACCCGCTCCTCCTTAAACCCGACCACCTCTGCGTTGACGACTTTATCGTTGTCGGAATAGATCCTGCATGCCTCCCCAATGCTCACCCTCAGTCCTGTTGCCTTCACGATGATGCCCGTTATCTCGACCACCTTTCCATAGACCCTGAGAGGTTCGATGTCTTCAAGGAGGTCTATATACCTATCGAGAGCTACTGTCTCCAACCCCGTCTCCAAGATCCTCAAGGAGGTTTGCCATCTGTACTTCGCAATCCGTCAGTACTTCCTCCGACGGGCCTGAAACTACCGGTCCTGCAGGAGAGACGGTTGGATCGACTTCGAAGGTTATCTCCGGATGGATGCTTAAGATCTCGGTCCTGTGCCTGTCGATCAACTCATTAATGGCAGGGTTTATCCTGATCACGATACGCCCCTGTCTCTCCATCTTCATCAAGGCGTCTCTTATGATTGTTATGATATGTTCGGGATGTTGTCCGATCTCATCCCTTATTATAGTCCTTGCAATCCCCACTGAAAGTTTAAAGACCTTTGGTTCAACTGATTTCAGGATCTCATCCTTAAGAGACCGCAGGTCTTGTATTATATGCTCGAGGCCTTCCAGGAGGAGATCGGCCTTGCGTTGTCCCACCTCGAAACCCGTCTTCTCCCCTGCAGCGTACCCCCTTTCATAGGCGTCCCGCTCCAGGGTCTCCAGGACCTGGTAGTCACCGGGCGCCTCCCCTGCTTCTCTTGCGTTATCAAAGCAGGGCATGCCGTATTGCTCTGTTGCCCGGTTCCTGAAGACCTTTCCCTTAGACAATGAGTTCCTCCCCGCCCTTGGAGGCTATAATGATCTTTCCTTCCTCTTCCAGGTTTCTTACAACCTTGACGATATTTTTCTGTGCCTGCTCCACATCGGAGACCCTTACCGGCCCCATGGTCTCCATCTCCTCCTTCAGGATCAGGACAGCCCTCTGCGACATGTTCTTGAATATCTTGCCCTTAAGCTGGTCTGTGGCGGTCTTCAGGGCAAGGGCAAGATCGTTGGTGCTTATCTCCTTCAGGATGGACTGGATGGCCCTGTCATCGACATCGACAATGTCCTCAAAGACAAACATCAGGGAACGAATCGACTCGGCAATGTTCGGCTCATGTTCATCTATCATCTCAAGGATCATCTGTTCCGTATCCTTAGATGCATTATTCAGGATGTCCGCCACGGCTTTTACCCCCTGCACCTTTCTTCCCTGTGCTTCCGTGATATTCAGTTGCGTCTTCAAAACCTCCTCGAGTTCCTTTAGTGCATCATCGGGGATCCTTTCAAGATTGGCAATCCTTATCGCAATATCCCCTTTAAGGTCATCGGAAAGGAGGGGAAGTATCTCGGCGGCACTCTTGGGATCAAGGAGAGAGAGTGTGAAGGCAACGGTCTGGGGATGCTCCCCTGTGAGGAAGTTTGCTATCACCTTCGGGTCCACACCGTTGAGCCTGTCAAAGGTGGTGGCCTGTTTCGTCGACTCAAGGAGCTTCCTTGCGTCCTTCTCACCGAGCCCCTTGTTGAGCACACGCTGTGTATATTCCTTTCCTCCGATCGATATTACATCTTCGGATATCTTGTTTTTTACCTCATCCAATACCGAATTTACCTCATCCCTCTTCAGTGTCTTTACCTCTGACATCACCAGGGTAATCCTCTTTATAATATCCTTATCCACCATCCTCAGCACCTCGGCTGCAGCAGCCTCCCCGATATACCCCAGCAGAATCGCAGCCTTCTCACGTCCCCTGAGAGAGCCCATCACTCCTCCTCCACCCATTTTCTTATAAGGCTTGCAGCCTGCTCGGGATTTTTCTCTGCCCACTCAAGGACACCGTCATTTTTGGACAACGCCGGCCGGTGCATGCCCCCCTCTATCTCTGAAGCAGGAGACTGTGACTGAGACCGGGACTGTGCCGGCCTTGGCAGGACAGGCTGTTCACGCAGATACCTCATAAGAGGACGCACGAGAAAGACAATGCCGAGCAGTGCAAGAAGGACTATTGTTCCGTAGCGTGCAGCGGGGAGGATATAACGGCTGAAATCAATTCCCGATGACTCCTCCGTGACCGCTTCCTCCTGTTTAAATTGCATGTTCAGGACCTTGATCTCATCCCCCCTCTCCCCGGAAAAACCCACAGCCCTCCTCACGATATCTCCGTATTTCCTCAGATCCTCCTCTGTCCTTGCCACATACTTCGGTGTCCCGTCCTTCTTGTCCTTTACATATTCACCGTTGACAAGAACCGCTACGGTCATCCTCTTGATTGAGCCGGTTGGCCTTACAATATGGCTGACAACCTTGCTTACCTCATAATTGACTGTCTCGGATTCCTTTGTTATACTGCCGCGATCCTTCCTCCTTGTCCTTTTCTTCTTGCCGGGAAGGTTGGATTGTACACCTGGCACCCCACCCCGGGAGGCCGTAAGTTTATGCTCCGTGAGTTTCTGTTTGCTCCTTACCACCTGCCCGTCGGGGTCGTACTGTTCCAGGGTCTCTTCCTTCCTTGTGAAGTCGACTGTTACACTCGCCCTGGCCTTCACGTTATTTTTGCCGACAACGGGTTCGAGGATATTCAATACCCGTTTCTCGATCTCCCTCTCAAGTCCTTGCCGGTACTCTGTCTGGGTGTTGTTGAGCGCGGTCATGGGGTCTTCCCTCGTGGTCAGAACGTTACCCCTCTGATCGATCACTGTGATGTTTTTCGCTTTCAGGCCATCCACACTACTTGAGACAAGATGCACGATACCCTGAACCTGCATCCTTGAAAGCGATATCCCCGGCCGGAGTTTCAGCAGCACGGATGCCTTCGGTTTATTATCCGACTCCGTAAAGATAGACCTCTCGGGTATAGTGAGATGGACCCTGCAGTCGGATACCTCCTGCAGGGATTTTATAGTCCTGACAAGCTCACCCTGAAGCGCCCTTCTCAGGTTTACCTTCTGCACGAACTCCGTTGTCCCGAGGCCGGTCCTGTCAAAGATCTCGTAACCGACTCCGCCACCCTGGGGCAGTCCCATGCCCGCAAGCTCGAGTCTCAGTTCATAGACCTTTTCAGAGGGAACAAGTATGCCGCTTGCCGTAACCTTGAAGGGCACCTTCATGCCCTTCAGTTTCTGAATGATAAGACCGGAATCATCGGGCTGGAGATTTGAAAAAAGCACCTGGTAGTCCGGCATGTTTGCCCAGGAGATAAGCAGGACAATCGAGGCAAGGGATATCACAAGGAGGGCAAGGGATACCATTTTTCTCTTCATATCCCACTGTTGTATCCTATCAAACCCGGACTTCAGGCCCGTCATACCTGCATCCTGATAATCTCTTCATAGGCGTTGACCAGCTTGTTCCGCACCTCAACCATCGTCTGAAAGGAAATCTCCGCCTTCTGCATGGCAACCATGGCCTTAACGATGTCGCCATCACCTTTGCTCAGTTCGGTCAGGGCAACCTCCGTCTCTTTCTGAAGAGAGGCAACCTTGCCTATTGTCTCATCAAGAATGCCGTCAAAACCTCCCTCTGAAGTTCCCTTCTCCTGGGGTTTTAACAGATCCTTCAAACCACCCGTTTCCGTGGCGCCTGCAGGTTTTGCATTTACCGGATCAAGCGACATCACTACACCTCCTGTCTGGTTATAAACAAACCTTACCTGCCTATCTCAAGGGCCTTCTGGTACATGTTCTTGGTTATATTGAAGGCATTTACATTGGCCTCATAGGCCCTTGTGGCAAGCATCATATTAACCATCTCCTCTATGAGATTGATGTTCGGCATCAGGACAAAGCCCTTTTTATCCGCATCAGGATGACCGGGATCATAGACTGCACGCGGGGGTGAGTTGTCCTCCACCACACCTGCAAGCCCGACTCCTTCAAGCCCCTCCTTTTCACTGATCATAACCGATGAAAAGAGCACATCTCTTCTCCTGTAAGGCCCGCCGCCGGGGGTCTTCGTCGTGTTGATGTTTGCCAGGTTCGATGCAATGGTGTTCATCCTGATTTTCTGTGCTGCAAGCGCGGTTGCACTCACATCAAAGGCTCTGAAGATATCCATGCCTTACCTCCCTGTAAAAAGGGTTTTGTACATCTTAAACCTCTCACTGAGAAGCCTTGCCGCTGCCTGGTACAACAGTGCATTTTCGGTGATCTTGGCCACCTCGACTTCTTCCTCCACGTCGTTTCCGTCCAGCCAGGGAGTCCCCTCCCTCTGGCGGAGGACACCATTGCTGCTTATCTCCGTGGCCCTCAGGTGCAGCGGTGATGTATTTTTTAGCCGCAGCACCTCTTTATCGAATACGGAATCAAACTTGAGATCCCTTGCCTTGTAGCCAGGGGTATCACTGTTGGCAAGGTTGCTGGTCAGCACCTTGTGCCTGTTCATTGTGAACCTCAAAAGGGATTCAAGCCTGCCGATTATTCTGTCCATCATTACCTCCCGGTTAGTACTTAAACAAGTTCCGTGCCAGAAAACCGCCAACTACCATTAACTGAATATGTATTCATTGATATGGAGATTTTTCCCCATATCACGAGGAATTTCTTTCCTAAACACCCTGGGCGCAAACCCTGTATTCATTCAGTTTATTCCGCAATGTCCTCACGGTGATACCAAGGGACTCTGCAGCCTTCGTCCTGTTTCCATCCGTGAGTTTCAACGTCTTCATAATCAGATCTTTTTCCATCTCCCTTATCGTTTTTATGACGGCATCGGTTCTTTGACGCCTCTCCATCTGAAAATCATCGCTGTCGATATATCCCGACCGTCCAAGCAGAACAGCCCTCTGGATGGAATTCTCCAGTTCCCTTACGTTACCCTTCCAGGGGAGGGAAGAGAGATATCTCATTGCATCATCCGTAAGACCATGAATCTGCTTGCCGTAACGGGTGGCGTACCCCTTGGCAAAGTGTTCAGCCAGCAGCATTATATCGCAGGGCCTTTCCCTCAGGGGCGGGATTTCCAGGGGTATGACACTCAGCCTGTAGTACAGGTCCTCCCTGAAGTTTCCATTTTGAATCTCATTGGAGAGATCCCTGTTTGTCGTCGCAATCACCCTTAAATCCACTGATATGGGTCCCTTTCCCCCCACCCTGTCAATCTCCTTCTCTTGAAGCACCCTGAGGAGTTTTGCCTGAAGCGTAAGGGGCATCTCGCCTATCTCATCGAGGAGGAGGGTTCCCTGGTGTGCGAGTTCAAATTTGCCCATCTTCTTCTCCGTCGCACCCGTGAATGCACCCCTTTCGTGCCCGAAGAGTTCAGACTCGAGGAGATTATCAGGAATGGCGGCACAGTTTACCGCTACAAACCCCCTATCCCTCCTCCTGCTGTTCTCATGGATGTAGCGCGCCAGGAGTTCCTTTCCCGTTCCGCTCTCTCCTGCAATCAAAACGGTGCTGTCGGTACGTGCCACTTCATGGGCAATCTTGAGAAGATCCTTCATCGATCCATCTTCAGTCAATATGTTTCCCTCAGACCTGTTTTCCTCGATCAGCCTTATAATTGCTTCCCTGAGGTTCTCAGAGGAAAAGGGCTTCATGAGATAATCCGATGCACCGAGCTTCATGCACTCTACCGCATTCTCAACGGTGCCGAACCCGGTGATTACCAGCACCGGCAGGGAGGCGGTTACGGTCCTGATCTGTTTTATGAATTCCGTACCGTCCATCCCGGGCATCCTCATATCGGTAATAACGAGGGAGAACTCCTTTTCCCTGAGCAGCCCGATACCTTCAACCGCGCTTCCCGAAATGTATGAATCGTAACCGAACCTTCCGACCGCCTCATTCAGTGCGGCCTGCATCTGGGAGTCATCATCCACAATCAGGATGCTCGTCATGATTGACCTCCTTAAGGTATGTTCAATGCCGGAGACTGACGTATTATCATTGAGGTATTTAATCGACATTCCCGGCCCCTACGGATAAGGCGCCTGACCCGTGGCATTCCCTGCATTCCCCGTCATTGGAGAGAGGGAAATAAAGTGTAAACACACTGCCCTTTCCGGGTCTGCTGTCTACCCTTATCGAACCACCGTGAGACTGCATGATCTTCAATGATATGGGCAGGCCGAGACCGGTACCGCCCTCGCGTGTAGTATAGAAGGGGTCGAAAATTCTCTCGATATCCTCCTTAAGGATTCCCCTGCCCGTATCCTCGATGCTCAGGATGGCGGCTCCGTGGAGCATCCCCGTCCTGACAAGAAGCGCTCCGCCGGAGGTCATGGCCTGCACCGCATTCAGGAACAGGTTCAGCAGCACCTGAACGAGCAGTCCGGGGTCTCCGGATATATCGAGCCGCTCTGTTTCCCTTGCAACCCTTATGTGCCGTGACTGAATAACAGGCCCTATCATACCGAGGGCCTCGTCAACGAGGCGGCCGATGTCACATTGTGAGCTGCTTGGTGTGCGGGGCCTCGCAAAATAGAGCATATTCGTGAGAAAGTTATTCAGATTCTGCACACCTGTAGAAACACCCTCTGCAAGGCCTGCATGTTCAGTCTCCTTGAGTTCCCTGTAAAGCATCGAGGCATACAGCTCGATACTGCAGAGGGGATTTCTCAGTTCATGCACAATGGTTGCCATCATCTCCCCCATGGCAATCAGCCGTTTGTTCCTCTGCCTTTCGGCCTCTATCTCCCTCTGAGAAGTGACGTCTCTCAGCAGCAGAACAAGACCGATGGACCGGCCTGTTTCGTCATTAACCGCAGATGAACTGATATCGAGGGTCTTCATTCCCTTTCCGGTCCCGATCTCAACCTCCCCCTCTTTCAGCATCCACTGCAGTCCAAGGCCCTCCAGCGCTTCACCTTTGGCGGATGCAAGAGCAACACCGAGGACCTCTTCCGCTGCCTTATTCATGACAAGGACACTTGATCCAACGTCCGTCACAACAATTGCCTCTCCAATACAGTGTATCACGGAGTTAAGAAACCCGAGGGTCTCCTTTAACTCCGTGTTTTTGACCTTCAACTCCTCATTCAACAGCCGCACCTGATCCTTCAGGGCATGGTAATAGTCCTTCAACCCGTCCGACGCAAGTGTGAATGTCCTGAATGCCTCATTTAGTCTTTCAATACCCTGCATACGCTACATCTCCAGCATCCTTGCCTTCAGCGATTCCTCCTCAACAAAGGTCCTTGCCATGGCCCCGTATATGTCTTTTTTACCGGAGATGGATGCAAAACCCTCCTTGTCCCCGGATATCGATGCAAGTTTAAATGAAACCCTGTCACTGCCGGGATCCGACTTCAATGCAAGGACATAGTACTTCACGGCCTCTTTCGGATAGCCCCTCTCAGCTAAGGTATCACCTATCAATTCGTATCTCAGGGGTAGACCTACAGCCTTTGCCATCGTCTTGTAGTCCCTGACGAAGCCGGATATGCTCCCGGCGCCATCCACCAGTTTCCACAGGAGCCTTATATCCTCCCTCTTGTAGTCCTCGATCTTCATTAACAGCACATAAGACCTCCCGGGGTCACCCTTAAGATATGAAAGCAGGGCCTCCGGCCTCAAAACCCTGTCACCTGTGGCCTTCAGGCCCCTGAGTTTCCCGACCTCTCTCTTGAGCTTTTCAGCATCACCAAGCCTTCCGTAAAAGGAGGCAAGGCGGGAGAGGGCGTCTATCTTTGCCCCGCGGGAACCCTCTTTCGCAAGGAAGTTGTAGATCCTGAGAAAGTCCCCTTCTTTAGCGGACATCACATCTGCAACCTCAAGGAGGGTCCCCCCCCTCGATGGGCTTAAAAGCCAGTTTCCGCACTCCTTCCATATCTTCAAAAATGAGCCGAAGTTCTTATGGAGCGATTCCATTACCAACACGTCCAGTTCATCAAGCGCAGCCTCCGATGGTTTCCTTCCAAAGAGTATCTCCTTGAGGAAGCCTGCCGCATCCAGGTACCTGCCTTCCTCTCTCGCAATCCCCGCAAGCAGGAGAAGCGCCTCATCACTTTCCGGGGTATAGGGATAATCCATCCTGAGGAGAAGGAACTTCTCCTTTGCATTGACGGTATCCCCCAGCCGCCGGAGCGTCTTTCCAAGAAAGAGCAACGCCCTCCGCTTTACCACCCTGCCCGAGGCCTCGGCGGCTTTCTTGAAATACACCTTTGCCGTATCAAGATTACCTCCTTCATATTCAATAAGACCCAGGCTCAGATAGGCCTTGTCTCTCAACGGGCTCTCCATCAGGAGATAGAAGAGCGGCTTTGCCCTAACGGGCTTTCTGTTGAGGCGAAGGTTTTCAGCATAATAGTAGAGCACATCCGGGTGCCCCTTGATGTAATCCTCATAAGAGATGAGCCCCTTACTGTAGAGTGCATCGGCGGTCTTGTAAAGACCAAGCCTCTGAAACACCTCTGCCTTTCCGAAGACCGTTTCCGGGGTCTCTTTGGACTTCCTGAAAAAGGTCAGTGCATCAACATAATTGCCCGTCTTCAGCGACGCCTGCGCATAATTCCTGTATGCCTCTTCAAGCAGCCCCGACCTCGGGTAGTGCTTTATGAAGAGTTTGAAGTTCGATGCAGCCTCATAATAAAACCCGCCAAGGAGGTATGCCACCCCCCTCTCATACAGCGCCCTCTCCTTCAGCCTCCTGTCCCTTGCCGTAATATATGCGCTGCTCAGAGAACCGACTGCCTCCCTGTACTTCTTGATACCCAACAACGCCCTTCCTTTAAGATAAAAAACGAGGGGGCGTTCATCATCGGCCGGGGTGTAAGAGGCAAGGAGTCCAAGGGCCTCATAGTTTCTCTTCCCGTCTATCGCCCTGAGTGCCTGCCTCAGCGTATCAGGTGAGTTTCCCTCCGGATAAGCGAGGGATACGGGAAGTAAAAACGAGATGACAACAAGGAATATGAGCGTGCTTTTTCTCATCAAAGTAGAATAAAGCAACTAACATGCCAAAATGTAACACCTTGATATTATTAGATAAGCCGGTAGGAAAGGAGGAAGGATGTTAATTTTTTGACGCTACTTCAATTCCCTTCTTCTTCATCTTCTCAACGAGGGTGGTCCGGTTTAAACCAAGAAGGGATGCGGCCTTGCTCTTAACCCCCTTTGAGAGCTGCAGGGCCTGAACGATGAGTTTCCTCTCTATATCATCAATGACGCCGTTCAGGTCCACACCTTCCGGGGAAACAAAGAGTTCTTCCGAAGGGTCGGCCTTACTCGCTGAGACCTTCTTTGCAGGAACGATTCCATGGAACCTCTTGGGAAGATCCGTAATGTCCACTGTCTCGCCGGGGTTCAGGATCGTAAGACGCTCAATGAGATTCTCCAGTTCCCTCACATTGCCGGGCCACTGATAATTCATGAATACATCCATGATCCTGTCCGTGATCTTCGGCTGCGGTCTTTTCTTTGACTTGGAGTGTTTTTTAAGAAAATGCTCTACAAGAAGGGGGATATCCTCCTGCCTGCCCCTCAGCGGCGGCAGATGAATGGGGATAACATTCAACCTGTAAAACAGGTCCGCGCGGAACCTGCCCTCCTTGGTATGGCGTTCAAGATCCTTGTTTGTAGCGGCAATAATCCTTACGTCCACCTTGATGGTCTTTGTGCTTCCTATCCGCTCAAACTCCCGTTCCTGGAGTACCCGCAGGAGTTTAACCTGGAGGGAGGGGTCGAGTTCCCCTATTTCATCGAGGAAGAGGGTCCCGTTATTTGCAAGTTCAAATCTACCGATGCGGGTGGTTACCGCACCTGTGAAAGCACCTCTTTCATGTCCGAAAAGCTCCGACTCGAGGAGGTCCTTTGGAATAGCAGCACAGTTGAGGGGGACAAAATTTCTCTCGGACCGGGAGCTGTTGTAATGTGTTATTTTTGCCGCCAGTTCCTTTCCCGTCCCGCTGTCACCGGTTATGAGGATCGTGCTGTCCGTGTCTGCAATCTTCTCGATAAGGCTGTATACCTCCTGCATCTCGGGAGAGGACCCGATCAGGCCGTGAAACTCGTACCTCTTTTTCAGTTCCCTCTTCAGGCGGACGTTTTCCTTCTTGATCTTGGATACCTCGATAGCCCTGTCAACAATCAGTTTCACCTCATCAAGCCTGAAGGGTTTTGTAACATAGTCGAAGGCCCCCAACTTCATTGCCTCTACGGCATTCTGAACCGTACCATGTGCCGTTAGTATTACACAGGGGGTATCGGCATTCCTCGTCTCCTTGATTCCCCTCAGCACATCGATTCCCCCCATGTTCGGCATGACAAGGTCAAGGAGGATCACATCGTAGTTATCGGTATTGAGAGCATCTATTCCCATGGCCCCGTCAGCGGCAAGATTCACCATGTATCCCTCAAGGGTCAGAAAGTCCTGCAGGATATCCCTCACCGCACTGTCGTCATCAATAACAAGCGTCTTTTTCATTATAGTTACTCTAACATATTCCCGATAGTTACTCTAACATATTCCCGGACAGGTGTCAATCGTTTGACATTGCAGGAGTTGCCTCAATTTTTTAAGCCATATTCTTCTTTCAGGAAGCATCTTATATTACCTCCTTTTACCGGTCTGTAACAGGTCCGTTGTATATATGATCTATCTCATGGCTGTTTAATCCCGAAGGTGTTAATATAACTAAATAGTGTCTGTGTATAAACTGCTGTTTTATGTTTTTGTCATACCCGAAGTCTGTAGTCGGGTATCCAGAAGTTACTGAAAAGACTGGATTCCCGACCCCCGAATGC
>VAPE01027633.1_pt1 | contig 18603 bp, 15 predicted proteins | sample 3393911 | NCBI WGS metagenome assembly VAPE01 (sample SAMN08290436, study PRJNA428436) | hydrothermal vent metagenome | isolation source: Deep-sea hydrothermal vent chimney | place: Atlantic Ocean: South-mid Altantic Ridge
AATTTTAGATGCCGTTTATACTATGGCTCTGCGGAAAAAAGAAGCCAATAAAAAAAGAAAGGATGGTGAAAAATATGCCGAAATTGTCCGGGTCAGGTTAGGAACGCGGATGCCGGTTTATCTCCCACAGCGTATTACACACAGCCTGACAACCATCCTCGCCAATTTCAAAAACAAAGCCAAGGCCATTGGTATTCAACAATTTATTGTTCAGACCCATATCGAATCTGCCATGGAAATTACGCCGGAAACCCGTGAAAGCATCCAAAAACTTATCAAAGCGGGCTGGCTAATAATCAATCAGCAGGTTTTCATAACAGCGGCTTCGCTGCGTGGTCATACTATCAAACTGCGTAAAGTATTGAACGATATCGGAGTACTCCCATATTATACTTTTTCGGTAAAGGGCTTCATGGAAAACTACTCCAATTTTGCCACAAATGCCCGAATGGTACAAGAAAAAACCGAAGAGAAATATCTTGGAAATATTCCCGCAAAATATCGTGAGGAGCTACAAAGTGTGCATCTCTTTGCCACCGGTGTCCCGCAATTGATCCAACTTTTAAGAGAACAAGAGGGCTTGCCTTTTCTGGCAACGGATCGCAATATTATGAATCTTCCGGGGCTTGGTAAAAGCTTGGGTTTCAGAACTGTCGGCATAACGAGTGATGGTAGAAGAATCCTACGGTTTAAGTACGATAAAAGCAGGAACCACAGCCCGATGATAAAAACAACCGGGGATGTGTTTATCATCGAATCCAAACCTGTTGCAAGATATCTGAAGCAGGTGGAAAGCATGGGGCAAAACATCCGGGAATATCAGACTATTTGGGGGTATTCATTGAATGAAACGGAGGAGCGCTCGTCAGTTTATCAATATCCCGAATACGATTTTAAAGTAACAAAGAAATATACCAACCTTCTAATAGAACCTTCCTTCCGGGAAGAAGAGCTGTTTCTGGGAAGTCAGCTGAAAAGGACAAACCGTTAATTACGGGTATTGAAGTTGTTTAAAGTTAAATGGGATTTTCGAGAGGAACAGATTGGCTTTAGGGATTGTGACGAAATAACCTATTCGTTTCGATTCGTTCTTTTGCCTTTTTTCATCGTTGCAAAAGGTTTAACCTGATTAATTCACCTTGTGAAATAATAGCTTTACTGTTTCACGGGGCAAACTGTGGCTATTCGCAACTCCTTACTGCAGGCTGGCTGGCACGAAGCAGATGAAAAAATAAATTTCCGGTTAGTTTTTTTCAGATAAATGTTTAATTTTACAGCAAGCAAATGTAAAAACACCTTTAGTCCAAAAATCATCCAAAACCGAACAGTCTAAGAAGTTGAAATGTGTATAATTTGACACGGTCAATAAATACAATAAAATGAAAAAGATTATTAAACCAATTGCCATTGGATTAATTGCTTTGTCCATGACAGGAATGACAAGCTGTGCAACTATTCTCGGAGGGAAAATAACACAATATCAGAAAACCATGCCCGCGCCAAATAAACCACAAAGAAAAGTCAGAGTCGGAGCATTAGTTGCTGATATTCTTCTTTTTTGGCCTGGTACAATTGTAGATTTTGCAACCAATGCAATTTACAAACCTCAACAGAAAAACGGAAAGTAAATTTTATACAATGATTCGTTATACAATAAAAACAAAAAATTATGAAACACAAAGTAACAAAAGCAACGAAAGCAATTTCTATTCTACTTGCAGGCTCGCTCTTATTAACAAGCTGTGCAAGTACGACAATGATTCAATCCAGTCCAAATGGCGCTAAAATATATCTTGATGGGGAAACAGCCGGACGAACCCCGTATTCCCTTACGGACATGAAAATAGTTGGAACTTGCACGTCTGTGAGGTTAGAAAAAACAGGTTACGAAACATTTAATACTAACATTTGTAAAAACGAACAAGTAGATGTCGGAGCAGTTATCGGTGGAATATTTTTCCTGTTTCCATTCTTGTGGACAATGAAATACAAACCGGTTCACCGGTATGATTTAATACCGATAACAAACAGCCAACAAAATCGACAATACTTAAACATAAAAACAAAGATGGAAAAACTCAGAGAGTTAAAACAAATGTTTGATCAGGGGATACTGACTCAGAAAGAGTATATTAAGGCAAAAAATAAAGTATTAGAAGAAAATAAATAGGTTTGCTCCCATTGGGAGCTTTTGATTAATTTCTATATATTGAATATAGAACGCCGATTAATCTCGTTTGAAACGGGACAAGCTGATTTTAGAATTTTGAAGTTTTAATTTACCTCTTAAATCGACATTCGTTAATCGATATTCATCATTCAGTTTATCTCAACATACAAAGGCATAGCCAAAAAGAACATGACCACGCCCAAAGAACGTGGTTTTTTAAGATGAAATAAAATATCTTCAAAAGCAACTGAATGATTTAAAGCAAGTTGCCTAATCTATGTATAAGGTAGGTTAATATTGCCAGAGATACTGCTCGAAATTAAACATTTGGTTTTTAATACGCTGCGATTCTCTGATGGCATTCACCCCGGTAGCATAAGCATTAATACGCCGGTCAAAAATATTCTGTTCCTTGTAGATATAGCTACTAAAAAGGCGTTTTATAAAAATATCATCAAAGCTGAGTCGTGCGGCAGAGTTGACAGGATTAAAGGCCAAAGCCTGTACCAGCACTTTCCGGGCATCGGCATAGGAAACCCAAAACAGCGGTACGGGAACCTGCTGTCCGTTATGTTCTTTCAGCATAACCGGACAAAAAGCCTCAATACGAACCAGCATTTGTGAGCGCTTGGAATCGAAATACCAGTCTTCTTTCAGGCGCAGGCGCAAAACCTGTGTGGGATCAAATTGAGTAACAATTATTGTATCATACTCATCATAAGGCGGATAAGGACGACGCATCATTTTATGAACGGTATCTGTCTGACGGGCAATAATTTCATTATAGGTTATAGGTACCAGTAATTCGTCAGTACTGGAAATGTCATACGCAGTAATTTTTCCCTGTTTCAAGGCATCCATAATAACGGTAATGAACGACTTCCAGTTTTGATGCTGCACCGTTGGAAAGTAGAACACATTATTCATTTTCTGACGAAAGTCAATTTCACGCCATATTCTTTTGGACCACATGATGTCGGCTTTACGAACGCTGGGCAAAGGCATGGGTACCCTGTTCACCATGCCCTGGTCCTGATACAAACCATCTACCGGAGCATTATCGGTAATCTGCCCCATTACCAAAGCCGGACTTAAAAACAGTCCTGTCAAAAAGATGGAAAGAATGAATTTTTTCATAACCTTTATTTTATCTCTAAACTTATAGGATTAAGGCTTCTAATAGTCCCATCGGGGCCTATTGCCTGAATATTTTCAAAGAAGAATTTTTGTTTGTGTTTTCCGTTACGGATAATTTTCATAACCTCCGGCGGGAAAACATTCCCCTTTACGTTTTTCGGAATCCAATCGCCGTTAATCAGTGTGGCGAAAGTAAATGAAGTAATCTTAAAGTAATAATTATCAAATAAAAAATCTTTCATGTTCGGTATAATAGCCCTGGCAGCAAGCATTGTATTTTTATCAATCTGACCATTGGTTTGCCCGGCAATTTCTGCCGTAGGACTCGGAACACGTTTCACACGAAATTCGGATCTGCCTAACAAAATATTTCTACCATCAATTTTTGCTGTTGCCGACACATACACTTTGTTTCCGGGGACTCCTTTCATAAGCTTAACCATCCAGTTGCGTCCCTTTTTGTAAAGCTTTCCGGCAGAAATACGGGGATGAATCTGACTGGCACTCAAGCCGGGGGCCGTAATGGAAACCGGATTCTCCACGCCGATATAAAAGACATTCATTCTCAACGGAGCTACAGTCAGTGAAGGCGGGGCCACAAGATACTTTCCTTTAAAATTGTATTTTACAGTTTTGTTAGTAGCAGGGTCAATCAGCTCAATAATACCGGCATACTTGTGAAATCCTTCTTTTCTGGCAGGCAGCACTAATTTCACCACACCCCCCTGACCTTTAAGCATTTGCGCTTTGCCAATATTTCGATCTGTTATGGAATCGACATCGTTCAGAATCCGTACATTGGGTTTGGTTTTGGTATCATAAGCTGCCACCAGTACCTCCGCTTTATATGTATTTCCCTGCAAGACATAAGTACTATAAGGGATGACTTTGGCTTCCACATGTTCGAACTTGTAATCCTTTTTGGTAATGGAGCGATACAAATAGTTCAGGGCATCGAATTCAGACATTTTTACCTCCGAAATGATCTTATTTACCAACGTAATATCCGCAGCAAGTATAGTGTAATAGAAATTATGATTTTCCCAGTCCTGTTCTTGCCTGTCGGCATTACGATAAATAATTTTTTGCTTCCCCCTATAATTGGTAACCAGTCCGACTTTGGTGGTACTGGCCGGCAAATTCATAACCTTCAGGATAACCTTTCGGTAATCATTCATTTTCTTACTCAGACGATAGGCCTCCCCTTTTTTGGTATTTCCCACTCCAATCATATAATTCGTTACATCATTATACCGGTCTTTAGTAGGTACGATGTTCAGGTTTAGTTCTTTCCTTTTCATCATCTCCCCGGAGTTGAAAGGGTTGGGAGCCAGCGTATCAAAATAGTAATGCTCTATTACAAAGGCGGAGTCTTTCCTTTCGGAAACTTCAACCAGTTTCAGTTTGAGGTGTTGCAGATAGGTAACCATTTCGTTTGATCTCTGACGAACTTGTTTGGCTTTTTCCCAAAACGGCCCTACTTTGTCCTGATTCAGTTGAAATTGCTTTTCAAAACGATTATAAGTAGCCGCTATCTTGGAGCTCAGACTCATATTGGTATCCTCAACATTTTCGTTGACTACCAAAAAAGCATCCAAGACCTGTTTTGATACATTTAATGCCAGCAGGGCATAAAGCACCAAATACATCATGGCAATCATTTTTTGCCGTGGGGTTTCTTTATATCCAGCCATCTACATTTCTTTTTTTGTTTTGCAATCGTATAAATTCATGGGCTTTAGCTTTGAATATTCATGGCTGTAAGCATATTTCCATACACTTTATTAAGCGATCCCATACGCTGGGTCAGCATTTGCATTTGTTCGACAAATTCTCCCGTTTGAGTGGTTGATTTTTCCAGACTTTCCAATAGCTGGCTAATCGTGGACTGCATTTTACCTGAACTTTCCACAGTCTGACCAGAATTTTGCAGCTGTGCTTCATATATCGTATTAAGAGCGGCAAGATTTTCGGCAACCTTCCGTACCTGGAGGTTGTAAGCATCCCCGTTTACAGTAGTAAAATCAAGAGCTTCCACTGATTTGGCTAAGGCCGCAGCCGATTTCTGATAGTTTTCTGCCAGGTTTCTCGCCGATTGAGAAGCTTGTTTCACGGTACCGACAAACTCTTCGGTTGTGTCCATGTTGCCTTTAAGAATTTCAGCAGCCTGTACATACGCATTTGAGAGGATATAGGCATTATCATTGGCCACTTTCATATTTTCAGTATAACTTCCGGTAGCTTTTACATCCTCGTCCATCACTTGTCCGAGCCGCTGTGCAGATTGTCCTGCCATCTTCATGTTTTCAGCAAAATCTTTGGAAGCGGTAGCAGCATCGGTAACATCTGCAATTTTTACGGCGTTCTCCGCTAATTTTTCCAGTCCGGTGCCCAAATGCTCGATGACTTTTTCATCAATGTTGGCTTTTTTCAACATTTCATCTAACTGTTTAGCCGGTGAACCCTGATATTTTTTATGAAGTTCAGCCCCCTTCAACGGATGATACATTCCGGCCAGTTCGGGATATACCATACTCCAATCGGGCTCTACATGCGGGACTTCAAAAGCTGACAAAAAGAAAATGAGTGCCTCGGTACCCAAACCCACAGCGAGCAAAAGATCGGCACCTCCGTAATGATTTATTTTGAAAAGCGCACCAACAAGAACGACAGAAGCGCCAATACCATAGACTTTTACCATTAAATTGCGGTAGCCTCTTGTTTTGTTAAAATCAAAAAATCCCATAATTCTATTGTATTTATTTTTGTTCTTATTTTGAAACTAAATTAACGGTAAACTCTGGAAGCACGACTAGCATTATCTCCTTCATTTCTTCCAAGATAGGGTTGAATGCAACGAAATCCAATGTATGATTTTGCCGTATCCTGGTATTCATAGGCACGTGTTGTAACCCGCAGATAGTAAGCGATATCTTTCCAGGAACCTCCGCGTATTACTTTCCGTTTCATAGCGGGCGGGTCACTTTTTTTAGCATTATAGGTATAGTTGGGGTTCATATCCCAGGAAATGTTGTACGAAGAAGGGTCGTACGCACTGTTGGTCCATTCGGAAACATTTCCGGCCATATCATACAGATTGAAACCGTTGGGAGGATAGTGCCCTACTATGACAGTACGCAAACCGCCATCGGCAATATAATTTCCACGCAACGGTTTAAAATTGGCCAGAAAACAGCCTTTTGAATTTCGCGTGTAAGGACCACCCCAGGGATAAGGATTGAGCTGATTTCCTCCTCTGGCAGCCCATTCCCATTCGGCTTCGGTAGGCAGGCGGAATTCCGAAAGCATGACGCCTCCTTTTCTTTTCGCCAACGCATTGTTCAGCAACTGGGTACGCCACACACAAAAAGCGCGTGCCTGGTTCCAGTTTACGCCAACGACAGGATAATGGTCGTAAGCCGGATGTGAAAAATATTTCTCTGTCATTGGGTCATTAAAAGAGTATGTAAAATCAGCTATCCAGCACAAAGTATCCGGATACACGTGAATAGTTTCATTATGCACATATACCGAGCGGTCGTGGGGGCGGATATTTCCCCGGTTTGTCTGAGTCCTTTGACGAAGATCATCCATGGCTGCTGCACGCAGGTCAACCCAATAATAGGAGTAAATCAATTTCCGGCTATCTATTTCTTTATGGCGGAAAAACCGCTCATTTTCAGGAAGGTACATTTGTTCCAGCGCATCGCGAATGTCTTGGTCCTGGCTGTTCCAGTCGATACGGGTTTTCCAGTTGAGCTTAGGCGGATCGTAAGTTTCGCCGGTCTTGGGATTTTCTTCGATAAGATAATCATCAGGCTGCACTTCACCGAGGATAGTCCGGGCAATGGAATCACGTACCCAGTCCACAAACTGCCGGTATTCATCATTGGTAATTTCCGTTTGGTCCATATAAAATCCACCTACCGAAACAGTTTTCGGTTGAATCAGATGGCCGTGAGTAATATCTTCGGCTCCCGCGCCCATGGTAAAACTTCCCTGCGGAATAAAGACCATCCCGTAAGGATGTGGTTGATAAAATGGTTTTTCATTGGGGCGGGCTCCCACCAACTCACCGCTATTTGAATTACTGCAGCTTGCAAAAATAATGGCTGCAAACAAATATAAATACCATCTTCTTTTCATTCTTCTCTTATTTAATATCTTCAGTATCTTTCTTAAACTTTATATGCCGGCTGGAAAAATCCTTCCACTCCTATAAAAAGCGTGTATTCTTATAACGTGTTTTATTTTTATTCACTATTAATTTAAAGCAATAGCTCAGCGTAACTTCATGGCTTCCGGGAATACCCACCGAAAGTGTGGGAAGGTCAAACGAGTATCCGAAACGAAATCCTTCAAAACTCACTCCCACAATAAATCCTACCGATTCCTGATAGCGGTAGTTCATCCCACCCCAAAACTTGCTATTGTAATTAACGACAGCAGAAATATTATATTGTGTAGAAGCAACATCCGATTGTATCAACAACGATGGAACAATTTCAAAGCGGGGATGATTGGGTAAGACAAAGTAATAGCCTGCTGCCAGATAAAAGGTACGATCGGTTTGATAGCGAATGTTTGTCCCCGAAGCACTCAGGTTTTTACCTTTCGATTCAAGAATATTGGTTGCCGAAAGTCCTACATAATAATTGTTATTAGCTTTAAAGAAAAAGCCGATATTTCCATCGAATATCATTGCGCCCTGTTTTGTACTCAGCAGTGCGGGATCATTGGGCTGAACCGGATGAAATTTGGAAAAGTCAATATTCCGGTTGACGAGGTTTATCCCGACGCCCATCCCCAATGTTCCGGCAGAAGTTTGTAAGTGATAGGAATAGGCAAGACGTACTCCCACATTGGTTTCAAAGCCCAGCTTATCTTGGATGATAGCACCGCCAACGCCCCCATGAATAACTTCTACCGGGGCATCGGCATTGATAAGAAAATCCTGCGGGGAAACTATATTGCCTTCGGCATCTTTAAATCCGGCCCATTGTTGTCTTGCCAGACCGCTCACACAAATCCCTTTTCCCATTCCGGCATAACCGGCATTAATAAACATGTAGGCCGAACTATATTGCGTAAAAGACGGAGCCTGCTGGCCATACGACCCGGCTGCAACAAACATTGCAATAAATAAAAACAGATATTTTCCGGTTGTAAAAGGCATGAATCTTTTCACCTTATTTAAAGGAGCTAAAATAGAAAATTTCTGGCTCTATGTTAGATTGTATGGGTAAATACCTAATAATATACCAAATCGCAATGATCAAATCACAAACCGACATGGCTCCAAATTTCTTGTTGCCATTCCTTTGCAAATAAGCTCCAACGGAATTTTCTGTTACGTGATTATGTGCAGACTTAATAATTATCACGAAAATCCTTCTTTTTGGTGAGCTTTAAATCCTGCAAAATGGAAGCCTTGACGTTAATAGTGAAATTCCAGCTTTTCCGGGGTCCAATAGGAATCCAGCTAAAACGCATCTCCCAGCAATGTAAATTCCGGTACAGGTTCACGGAAGTGTAGGAAAGTTGGTTATTAGTGAAATCCCAACCCGAACGGAATGTGAATTTCCAGTTGGGCGTTATGTTTACCTGCCCGGAGAAACCCATAGTTTGTACCAGTGTTTTGCGGGGAGTCCACACCTGATTAATAAAATTTTTTACATTGGTATAGGTAAAATGGTAACTCAGATTGAGACTCCAGGAGACATTCCAATTCACATAATTTTCAGGATGATTCAAGATATCATTTGCTTCCGATTCAGGTGCTCCTTTAAGAATTTTTTTTTCTTCCGTTTGTTTTTCGCTCTTCTTTTTACCTTTTTTAAAGTCTTTGTCACTCAGATTAAAATTAAAACTCACGTTCCAGGAGGTGTTGTCCACTCTGAAAAGCCGGCGATTTACCTGCCATTCGGTTTTGTTGATTGAATGGTTGGCAGAATCTACCACATAAGGATCCAGTACACTGGTATACTGAACTGTAAGCCCTTTCCATAAAGTTGTCCTGCCTGAGAGATACAGGTTCGACATTTTTAGTGAATCCCTGGTAAAATCATAATTCCCTGAAATGGTAAAATTCTGTATGAGCGGTATCTTTTTTAATCCCGTAACGGTATCTTTTCGGGAACGGACTTTTATCTCAAGACTGTTGGCAAGGCTGAAATTTATATTCCCAACTTTTCGTGTTCCCGGAGCTCCGTAAACAAAACCCTCATATTTGGAATAGGTAACCGGATTCCCCAATGCATCAAAATATTGTCCCGTGTAGCCCCATTTTTTACTACCGAAATCAGGGACATAAGCAAAACCAACCGATGGTGTCATCACGTGCCTGACAGCTCTTAAAAAACCTTTTTTGAAGCGAAGCATTCCATAAATTTTTGTGGAGAGGGAAGTACTCATATTAAAATCAAACAGATTATTAAATCCCTGTATTGTATCGATAGCCACATGACCTCCTGCTGTGTCAGCAACCCAGTATTCTCTCAGACTTTTAAAATACATACGGTCGGTAAAATTAACGGAAGTGCTGAGAGTAAGGTATTTAAATACTTTTAAGGGAAGGTTGATGGGAATTGTGTGCTCAATGCCGTTTTCCATATCATGGGAAAAAGTTGTTGGTTTGAAAAGCATGGAGTCGGTTGTATTAATGGTGTTTTTTGCTTTCATGTAGTAGGAGATACTGAGTCCGTCAAAAGCGCTTTTGGAACTGCCGTTTTTTTTCCGGAAAGGATAAAACCGGTTTACCGTAAAGGTGAGTTCGGGAAGGGTAACCTGTACGGCATGGGTTCGGGTATTTTGCCTGTGGCTGGCGCTCATGGTCAGGAAATATTTCCCTGCCCAGCTCGTTTGGTAAGCAACACTCGACTGAAACTCGTTAGACAGATAAGTATTCGCATTTACAGTATTGTATTTTACATAATTGCTGGTGATAATATTTACATTGGCCGAGAAAGTACTGTTGGGACGGGCTTTCGGATCCTGATGATAAGTCCATCTGATTCTGAAATCACTCGTTTTCGAATAATCAGGATCTCCTTTGGAATTAATAATGTTTTGTGCTACAGCTAACGACACCGCGCCACTATATTTGTAACGCTTTCTGTAAGTAAGAACCGGAGCCACTTTCCAACTACCTCCCGTAAAGATATCACCGGTAATTTTCAAAGTAAGATGGTCGCTGGCGGCCCAGAAAAAGCCGCCGCCTTCGAGATAAAACCCGCGGTTTGCCGACTCGCCATAGGTAGGCACAATAAACCCGCTCTGCCGTTTGGGATTATTAGGGAAAATACCAAACGGCAATGCCAGCGGTACCGGAACCCCTTCTATTTCCATATAAACCGGTCCGGTAACAATAAGTTTTTGCGGAATAACCCGTGCTTTACCAAACCGAAACTCGTAATCCGGAGGTTGACGGTTGCATGTAGTAAAATAACCATCTTTCACATTTACCGTGTTATCCGGCATTCGTTTCACAAGTTTGCTGTGCAGAAAACCCTGGTCCTGCTTAGTGCGCACATCATGAATAATCCCTTTTTTACTTACAAAATCATAAGTGATATCTTCAGTTTTAAAAGACTCATCCCCCTGTTTAAACACCGGCTTTCCTACAATTTTCCCGGTGGAATCTTTGACTCCTCTTGCAAAAACCGTATTGTTGTTAAAATCAACACGAATGTACGCTGCTTTTAAATCAATATCTCCATAAATAACTTCCGCATTACCGTAAAGGTAAACTTTTTTGTTTGCCAGGTCCTGTACGATAGAGTCCTCGGCATGACGAACCAGGTCAAACTCGAGGTTCATGGGAGGTGCGGGCTTTACCGAATCAACACGGGACGTACTGTCTGCTCTTTGTAACGTATCGGCAAGGGGAAGAAAAATATCACGGGCCGAGGCTGACAAGCCGGATGCATCTGCTCTGCTCATCGCTAAAATAAGCAAACAGAATAACCAAACGGATGTTAATAATTTACCGGAAAAACCCTTTCTGAACAAGATGTTTCTTTTATTTTTGTTTATTATAAACGCTTCGATGTCATCATTTGCAAATATAGGGTCAATATTTAAACCAAGCCTTTTCAAACACAGGCTTTTCATAATTATTGTTTTGGGGATTGTCTTTTTGCTTTGCGGAAACGTCAATGCCCAGCGCGGTATAAAAATCTCAACGGTCGTGATTGATGCCGGACACGGGGGAAAAGACCCCGGCGCTTTGGGAAAGCATTCCCGCGAAAAAGACATCGCTCTGGCTATTGCACTAAAACTGGGACATTATATCAAGCAAAATATGCCTGATGTGAAAGTCATCTACACCCGCAAGACAGACCGGTTTGTTCCGCTTTACAAACGTGCCGAAATAGCTAATAAAAACCAAGCCGATCTTTTTATATCTATCCACTGCAATTCGAGCACAAGTCCGAAACCTTACGGCGCAGAAACCTATGTACTTGGTTTACACAAAAATAAAGCAAATCTCGAAGTAGCACAAAAAGAAAATGCAGCCATTCTGTATGAGGATAATCCGAAAAAATACAACGATTTTGACAATTCCCCCGAATCTTATATCTCGCTCAGTCTTTTTCAAAGCCCTTATCTTAAAGAGAGTCTGGACATTGCCAATAAAATAGAGCAACAGTTTAAAACCCGGGCGGGACGAAAAGCACGGGGTGTTTTCCAGGCCGGATTTCTGGTGCTCTGGCAGACAACCATGCCCAGCGTTTTGGTGGAAACAGGTTTCCTGAGCAATCCAAAAGAAGAAGCTTTCCTTTTGTCTAAAACCGGCCAGATATATATTGCCTCTGCCATTTACCGGGCATTCAGGGAATACAAAACCGAATTTGAAAGGGAAAACGCCCTGACAAATGTCAGCCATCCGGCCACAATACACAAACAACCTGAACCGGTTAAAAATCAAAGGACGAAACCAGCTATCGATTACCGGGTACAATTTTATACAACCTCCCATCCGGTTCATAATGCAACCAACCGGTTTAAAGCACTTCGTGGCATTGCTTACTACAAACGTAACGGCGTTTACAAATACACATCCGGACATTTTTCAACGTTTTCCAGTGTCGTTTCGCATCAATATTTTGTTAGGAGAAAAGGATACCACGATGCTTTTATTGTTGCTTTTTACAAAGGGCAACGTATAAGTCTGCGCAAAGCCAAAGAAATTGAAAGCGGGGGTACGTAAATATTTTATACTTTTGTTTCAAACATTTTAGCTATAAAATCGTTTTATAAAAAATCAGGATTGTGAAAAAATCTTCTGTCATATATATTGGTGCTACCTTTGTTTTAGCCATACTTATTTTTGTGTGGGGATATAATTATTTGAAAGGAAAAGATCTGTTTTCCAAACAAAGGATTTTTTACAGTCGCTATCATAAAATTGACGGACTCGTTACGGCCAATCCGGTGTTGATTAACGGAAAGCAGGTGGGGTCGGTAAATAAAATCTATTTTACTCCTGATCATTCCGGAGATTTAATGGTTGTTTTTTTAATCAAAGATAAATTTCCTATTCCCAAAAACACAGTAGCACGAATCATCAATGCTACGCTGTTGGGAGCTAAATCCGTTGATTTGAAGCTGGGCAATTCCAAAGTGCTTGCACAAAGCGGTGATACACTTCGAGGCAGTGTTGAAGTAACGCTGAAGAACGAGGTAAATTCGGCACTGGCGCCCATGAAAGCGCGAGCGGAAAGCTTACTTTCCAATGTGGATACTCTGGTAAGAAGCATATCCGAATTATTCTCAAAAAATGCAAAGGGAAACCTGAAAAAAAGCATCACGGATGTTGCCGGAACACTTCATAACCTGAATATCGCCACTGCCGAGCTGAAAGACATGGTGGAAAACAACAATGTGCATGTCAGCAGAACACTGGCAAATTTCGATTCACTGACAAGTACTTTAATGGATCGCCGTGGAGATTTGCAGGCTACGATACATAATTTTAAGAATATCAGCGACACCTTGTCGAAAGCGGATCTTGCCGGTACTATCAGACAGACAAAAGTTTCACTGGAACACATCAACCAATTGCTGGCGAAAATCAATCAGGGTCAGGGAACTCTTGGCTCGCTGGTGGTTAACGACAGCTTATATATTGAGTTGAATAAATCGGCGTTGGAGTTAAACAAACTTTTAAAGGATATCCGCAAAAATCCTCATCGCTACCTGAATTTTTCAATCTTCTAACCCGGAAAAGGGTTTCTACTTCTTTGTTTTTCTAAAAATATCATATTTTGAAAGGGGGCGCAAGGTTGCCTGCCATGAAAAACCTTTTAAAATTCTTCCGTCTTTTGGCAGGTCTTTTTCCGGATACATGGTTTCCGATGCTTTTTCAATGTAATTAATTGTCTTTATTTCATTGTTTTTCACCCCGATGGTCATATAGCTCGCTTCCGCTTTATTGATTCCTATCAAACGTTTCTGATCGTCTCTCACCCAGTAAATCGATTGGGCATTGCCATCTGCTTTTACACGGTATATTTGATTATTGCGGAAATAGCCTACCATATTACGGCCTTTAATCTGGTTATAGTTATCCATACTGTCCAGAGAAATGATAAACGCCGTGTTGAAAAGAGTTAGTGAATCCAACTGGTTATTATGGATGGCAATGAAAATGGAATCACTTGTCAATTGATTTTTCCCCGTCCATAATACAGGGGCATTGTAAAGCCGAATGGTAGAATCGCTCATAGCATAAGCAAGCGAATCACATTTCCCCTGCAAGCCCAACCTGTAAAAACGTACTGAATGGTAAGCCAGCATTTTTTTTGCCTGATGTTGCCGATCGAAATATATCCACAAGGTATCGGCATGGAGAAACATCGAATCCTGTTGATCATAGATTATGCCAACAGCACTATCGGTTACAAAAGTTACTCCTTTGTTGTTCCAAATTTCGGCCACATGCCCTTTTACAAGCAGGCTATGCAGTGTATCCAACACTCTGATATGGCCAAAAGCACGTCCGAAACCAATATGGTTATTATAATGAATACTATCGGCTGTGAGCTGCTGCTCGCCACCGGATATCTCGGGTCGTTTGCGCATTTGTACAACGCCGTTTTCAGTATTATACCATCCATCAACACATTTTATGATGCTCTTGTTTCCCTTGATAACGGTTGGCCCTCTGAAATAGGCCGTTTTTGTTATTGTGTTGTAGATCAGCGTATCTGCATAGGTTACCTGATCCGGATTGGTAAGAACTACATTCTTTTTAAAATAAAATATTTTAGCTTTTGTATCGTAATCTCCCCGCCGGCTTTTCAACACATTGGAATCGGAAACGATAATTCCTCCCACATCATAATATGCTACCCCTGTGATACGGTTAAAAACCAGATGTTCGGTGGTTAGCACCGCCTTGGGATCTTTCAGTTTGACATTACCGAAAAGTTCACCGATACGCTGTTCTCCATCATAATGAAGCCGGTCGCCATAAAGACTTAACGTATCATTAACATCGATATGTACATGACCAAAAGCATCCAGACTTTTGGTTTTGTCATTCAGAAAAGCACTGTCGCACAAAAAGAGCGTAGAATCCTGTTTTAGTTTTACATGCCCGATAAGTTGTTGAATATCTTTACTAAACCGTGCATTATAGCGATAATGATCTGCATGAATGATATGAATACGCGTTTTCCGCTGGGCAAATGTTGTGACACCAAGAAGCATAACTGCAACGACAAGCAGAAAAAAGCGGACAGATGTTTGAAAACGGTTTCGCAAAATAAGTTCTTTTTGCAAAAATAGATGATTTGGCGGGAGCATTCAAAACTTATGTGGGTTAAGAGCCGGAAATGATATTGGTTTTCACCGCTGAATATAAGTCAGCAGGCCTTCCCCGGTATCCTCCAGCAGGTCGAGCACAAGTTCAAATCCTTCATCTCCGCCATAATACGGATCGGGAATGCCATCATGATATAAATGCCGGCTAAAATCGGTCATCAAATGCAATTTTTTCCAATGCCGCGTATCGGGAGCCATACGCCGTAGTTCCTCCAGGTTCTCGATGTCCATGGCTACGATGTAATCGAACTCTTCAAAATCTGTTTCCGGTTTAACCGGTCGGGACAAAGAAGTCAGGTCATAGCCGCGTTTGAGTGCATGTTTTTGCATGCGCTGGTCGGCAGGTTCTCCTTCATGCCAGCCGGAAGTGCCGGCAGAATCTATTTCAAAAACTTCGGAAAGGCCTTTTTTCTTCACCAACGATCTGAATACAGCTTCGGCACTTGGCGAACGGCAAATGTTTCCAAGACAAACAAATAAGACTTTCATCTGTTTATGATTTTATAACTAATTGATTATCTTCGTTTTGCTTTGTCATGATTTTCGGCTTCGCCGTCGAAAATCCCGCCAAAACGATTCTGTCCTTTTTGTGTACCACGGGTTGAAACCCGTGGCTATTAATATTACGCTCCTCCGGAGCTCTATAATCATTCCCATGTGTGCCGAATTTATTCGTCATGGAGGTTTCATAGCGCTTTACCATTTTAATTCATGAATCTTAAAACTTTTGGATTGATATTCACGGATGGCAATATTTCTGGATTTCTGTGCTTTCTGGTAAGTAGCGAAACCGTTTTGGACAATGTCGGCCTGATTAAATTTTGCCCAGAACGGGTAATCTTTTCTGACAATGCTGTTGAAATGTCGCTGCAGTTCATATTGTTTGGACTGTTTTTTTATGGGACTGAAAAATACATGATAGTCCTTTTTTCCCGTGCCATACAAATCGCAATAGCAGGAAGCATACACATAATAATAGATTTTTTTAGGCATTGGTGCCACTTTTGTTTGATAAGTAAAAACACCGCTTGTTGAAGAAACTGCTCTTTTTGTCGTATCGATTCGGATCGGGTCGTTCCTGTAAATTTTAGTATAAAAACCATATTGTGATGACATTCCGGATATCAGCACATCCAAATCGCCGTCCTGATCGTAATCGCCAAAATGGCCATCACTCATATATAACCCAAGCAGTCCGGCGTGGATGTCTGTAAAAATATCGTTGCGGTCGTTGCGGTAGATTTTGGAAACCGGGCCACTGGCCGACTCTCCTGTTATCAGCAAGTCAGGGTCGCCATCGTGGTCAAAGTCACCCCAATCCACCGAACCCGTTCGCACATTTGTCAACTGTGGGAAAGCAAGAGAAAAATAGCGTCCTTTCTCGTTTTTATAAAGTCTGGTAACAAGACGGCCATCTTGTGTCTCGCCACAAATCACAAAATCGAGGTCGCCATCCAAATCCTCATCGGCAAAAGCAATGTCACTAAGATTCAAGGGGATAAAACCGAGCGGCAGGCGGACAAATTTACCATTATTGTTTACAAACATAATGGTAACAACCTGCCCGGAAGACAGGGTTCCGCTCAGTATCACATCTAAATCGCCATCCTGGTCAATATCAGCCCAACGACCTGTACCATAATGTACGCCGGGTAGTCCGGCTTTGATTCTTGTAAACCGGTTATGGCGGTCGTTGCGGTAAATCCAAGACACCGGTCCCGAGGCGCTTTCGCCTGTCAGCAACAAATCGGGGTCGCCATCACCGTCATAATCGCCCCACTGTACCGAGCCATCTTTCAAGCCGGGGATGCCCACATTTACAGGTATAAAGTTGGCCGTTCGTTTGTTGTTCAGATAAAGTCTTGACACGGAGTGTCCGGCAGCATCCTGGCCAATGATGAACAAATCTTCTTCGCCATCCAGGTTTTCGTCGGCCCAGTCGAAGGCTCCGCGATAGACATTTACCACTGGCGAAAACACTTCGGTAAAATGGTCGTGCCGGTCGTTGCGATAAAGCTTTGTACTGATAAAATGTTTGTTTTTCCGGTAAAATTCGCCGCTGACAAAAACATCGAGGTCGCCATCCTGGTCGTAGTCAATCCAGGTGCAGGCACTTCCGCTCACGCCGGTAAGATGCGCCTGAATATCGGTAAAAGTCTGTTGTGCCCGTAGTTGAAAACCAAAGGCGAGCAACACAGCAAAGAGTATCTTTTTAATCATAAGGACAACAACTCTGATATGAATGTTTCAAAATTAAGCATTATTCTGAAATAAACCGAACATTTAGGCACGAGCGTCCGCTCGCGCCATTTGGAATGATTTTATTTCAGAGTGGAAGCTACAAAATTCAGAAACCGGAATAAATTTACACGGGCAATGGTAAATTTTTCCGCATCGGCAAGCATTTCGGCAGGCTGTTGTACAAAAGGTTCCTCCGTTAAATCACCGGCAGCCTTTTCAAGCAGCAGCCGGACATTTTCCGGTTTTACCTCCCAGTGAAACTGCAAGCCAAAAACCTGATTGTCCCATACAAACGCCTGATTTCTGGTCGCTTGCGACGAAAACAACCGGACGGCATTTTCCGGCAAATCAAAAGTGTCGCCGTGCCAGTGAAAAGCCGGGAGTGCCTCTTTTTTAAACAGCTTTAGGATCTCATGGTCGGCAGCATTATTTCTCTGTATCGGGAACCAGCCGATTTCTTTTTGGTTGTTGGGAAAGACTTTTGCTCCGAGCATGTCGGCGAGAAGCTGCGCCCCAAGACAAATGCCTATCATCTTTTTTCTTGCAGCAAGGCATTTTTGCAAAAAAGCCTTTTCCTGATCTAACCATGGATATTTTTGTGTTTCATCTAAGTTCATGGGGCCGCCCATGACAATCAGCAAATCAAAATCATCCGGTTCGGGAAGATCTTCCTGCCTGAATAACCGTGTATAATGTACCGGAAAGTTTCTCTCTTCCGCCCAGTCCAAAATGGTCCCGGGATTTTCAAAAGAGACGTGTTGTAAAACGTGTATTTTCATAAACTTTCTGTTTGTCAGCTTATTCAATTTTTATCCCGACAAAGATAACCGGATTTACAATAGGACAGCGTCTTTGCGATGAGCTAAGTGCCAGCCGGTAATAATGCTCAGAATTAAACTCTCTCTCTACACAGTTTATCTCCGAACCCATGGCGCCGGCCTGTGTGACAGGATGGGTGTGGGAGTCTTTGTAACCGAAGAAAGAACAAAAAGTGTGCGGTATGTAAAACAGATTCTCACGAGGCGCTTACGCACCCTCCTTCCAAAAGGCCTCTCAGAATTAAACTCTCTTTCTACACAGTTTAACTCCGAGCCCATGGCGCTGGCCTGTGCGCCGGGATGGGTGTGGGAGTCTTTGTAACCGAAGAAAGAACAAAAAGTGTGCGGTATGTAAAACAGATTCTCACAGCTTGTCGTGCCTCAGGCAGGGCCATGCTTCCGCGCCGT
>VAPE01025740.1_pt1 | contig 18563 bp, 16 predicted proteins | sample 3393911 | NCBI WGS metagenome assembly VAPE01 (sample SAMN08290436, study PRJNA428436) | hydrothermal vent metagenome | isolation source: Deep-sea hydrothermal vent chimney | place: Atlantic Ocean: South-mid Altantic Ridge
CGGGGAATGCCCCCCCGGTGCTCTTCTCCGGCAAAGAGCCGGTTGAGATAACCTCTGAGCGGCTTACCGCCAGGAACGGAAAGGCTGTTTTTGAGGGTAACGTTGTTGTGAAACAGGGCGATGCAAGGCTTTCCGCCGACTGGATGGAGGTGGAGTACTCCGGGAAAGGAGTAATTGAAAACATTCATGCCAGAGGCAACGTCCTTCTCAATCAGGATGGAAGGGAGATATCGTCATCAGAGGCGCTCTACTATAGAGACCGCGGGACTGTGGTCTTCACGGGTAACCCTGTCGCCAGGGCTAAAACCAGTACCATATCGGGAAGCAGAATGGTATACTTCATCGAAGACGGGAGATCCGTTGTAGAAAACTCAAAAGTGATTATCAGGAGTGAAGATGGAGACAAAAACCTGGACAATAAAGCTAAATGAAAACCATGAACTCATCTGACACCTGCTAATGAACGACATACTAACCTCCCAAGAGTTATATAAGTCATTCGGGAACAAGGCAGCCGTGAAAGGCATTGATATTTCCGTAAGGAGAGGAGAAATAGTTGGCCTTCTCGGTCCGAATGGAGCCGGTAAGACCACAACGTTTTATTTGATAGTGGGTATGATAAGGGCGGACAGAGGAAGAATCCTGCTCAACGGTCATGAAATAACATCACTACCCATGTACAGGCGGGCACAGCTTGGAATAAGCTATCTCCCCCAGGAGCCCTCGGTATTCAGAAAACTGACCGTCAGGGACAACCTGAAGGCTGTTCTTGAGATTAAGGGATTAAGCAGGACGGAGATAGAGGAAGAGATCGAGCGTCTTCTTGACGAGTTCAGGTTAAGGGATTTTTCAGATCGAAAGGGAATGCTCCTCTCAGGTGGAGAACGGCGGAGAACAGAGATAGCAAGGACCATTGCCCTTAACCCCACTTTTATTCTCTTTGATGAACCATTTGCAGGAATTGATCCTATAGCTATGTTAGAACTTAAAAATATGATAAAATATCTAAAGGAGCGGGGGTTGGGAATTCTTTTAACCGACCATAACGTGAGAGATACACTATCTATTACGGACAGGGCTTATATAATAAGCAACGGTTCCATACTTGAGGAAGGAAAACCGGCGGACCTCGTAGAAAACAAAAAGGTACGAGAAATCTATCTTGGAGAGGAGTTTGCTCTATAATGGCACTGGAAATAAGACTCGAGCTTAAGTTAACACAAAAACTCGTCCTGACCCCACAGCTCCAGCAGGCAATAAAGCTGCTCCAGCTGCCTCAGCTGGAACTCCAGCAGGCAATCAACCAGGAACTGTCAGAGAATCCCATGCTTGAAGAGATAAGGGAAGAAGAAACTGAAGAGACTGAAGAGACTGAACAGACTGTTCAGCCTGAAGAGGTGGAACGGGATGATTCCTTCCAGCTTGACGAGAGCCTCATACCCCTGGAAAAACTGATTACCTTAGGTGCAAATGATTATTTCGATGAGCGCGGAAGCGACGGCAGAGACCTCGGCTACTTCAACCCGGGAACTGAAGCACCCCCCTCTTTCGAGCAGTTTTTAAGCACCTCCTCCAACCTCTACGACCATCTCCTCTGGCAGTTGAGACTCACCGGTGCAAACGATGAGCTTAAGGAGATAGCTGAAGCCATTATAGGGAACATCAATGACAACGGCTATCTGAAGGTCCCTGATGAGGAGCTTTCAGAGATATGCGGAAAGCCTGTGGAGAAAGTCAGGAAAGCCATAAACCTCATTCAGGAACTCGACCCTGCAGGCATATGCGCCCGCAACCTGCTGGAATGCCTTCTTATCCAGATCAGGCAGTTGGGGCTGCAGAATACACTTGTGGAGAAGATAGTAACCAATAATCTTACAGAGCTTGAGAAGAAGCAGTATCAAACTATTGCAAAGATGCACAATGCCACGCTTGAAGACGTAATGCTTGCGGTGCATATCATAGAAGAACTGGACCCAAAACCTGCAAGGAACTTCTCTTCCCAGGAAACCAACTACGTGATTCCGGACGTATATGTTGAAAAGACGCAAGAGGGATACAGGATTACGTTGAATGACGAGGGAGTCCCCAGGTTAAGACTTAACAGATACTACAGACGTCTCCTCTTAAAAAAGGAAGAGTTATCCAGGGAAGAAAAAAAGTTTCTGAATGAGAAACTTCGTTCCGCACTCTGGCTCATGAAGAGTCTGGAACAGAGGAATAAAACCATTTACAGGGTTACCGATAGTATACTCGGGTTCCAGCGTGAGTTCTTTGACCATGGTCCCTCGCATATAAAACCTCTTAATCTCCGGGATATAGCCCTTGATATCAGCGTCCATGAAAGTACTGTAAGCAGAGTGACCCTGAACAAGTATCTTGCCTGTCCTCACGGGATATTCAGTTTCAGATTCTTTTTCAGCAGCGCCCTTAAGGGAGAAACCGGCGATATATCCTCGACAATCGTCAAGGATATGATAAAGAAGATAATCTCCGAAGAAGACCCGAGGAAGCCTTTCAGCGATCAGAAGATTTCAGACCTCCTGAAGGCCCAGAATATCAAGATTGCCAGAAGGACTGTAGCAAAATACCGTGAGGAATTGAAAATCCCATCTCATTCAAAAAGAAAGAGAGTGGATTTCTGACATTGCGGTACTCCATGTTGAAACAGGACCATCAATCAAAATGATAAACATTCTGTCACAAAAAGGAAAGGAGGATGTTATGAACATCATTGTAAGCGGACGTCATCTTGATATTACACCTGCATTGAGGGACTATGCTGAGAGTAAGGTAAAAAAGTTTGGAAAGTACCTCTCGTCAATCTCGGAGGCCCTTGTTACACTCTCAGTTGAAAAATACAGGCACAAGGCAGAGGTTCTGCTAAAAGCAAACGGCGTGACAATTCAGGCAGAGAGTGTAACCGGGGAGATTTATGCGTCCATTGATGAAGTCATTGAAAAGCTTGAGAGGCAGGTCAAGAAGCACAAGGAAAAGCTCACCTCCCGTCGAAAGGAAAACCGGCCGGCTTCATTGCCTTCATCCTCTCTCTCATCAGAAGAGGAAACAACTCCTGACATAAAGATAATAAAAAGAAATCGCTTTGCCATGAAGCCCATGACTCCTGAAGAGGCTGCAATGCAGATGGAACTGCTCGATAAGGACTTTTTTGTCTTCAGAAACGCTGAAAACGGGAGCATAAACGTGATCTATAAGGGAGGAGATGGCGATTTCGAACTGATCGAACCGGTCTGAAACCCGGAATTTACGGACCGGTTCCATTTCATTATCATAACCCGCCATGAAATCATCTTCAAGGGTAATAATACTTACCGGGCTTTCAGGATCGGGTAAAACGGTAGCACTGAGGGCACTTGAAGATGCAGGATACTACTGCATTGACAACCTGCCCCTGCCGCTCCTGACCAATCTTCTTGAGATCTCGAAGGACAGTAAGCTCCTCAGGAACATTGCGGTGGGAATCGATATCAGGGAAAAGGGGCTTCTCAGGAATATTGAAGAAAAGATACTCAATCTGAAGCGGGATTTCAGAATCGATGTAATCTTCCTTGAAGCTGAACGATCGATTCTGGTCAGGCGCTTTAAGGAGACACGACGACCTCACCCGCTTTCTGTGAGGGAAGACAACGACATAACGGATCTGATTGAAAAGGAATCCCTCTATCTTAAATCCCTGAGATACAATGCAGACAGGGTTATAGATACATCATCATACACACCGCATCAACTGCGTAAGCTGATTATGGGTCTCTTCGGGAATGCATCAACCGGAGATATGAAGATTACCCTGATATCCTTTGGTTATAAATATGGAATCCCTCAAAGCATCGATCTCCTCTTCGATATAAGGTTTCTGCCAAACCCTCACTTTGTGCCTCAACTGAGGGAGTTAACGGGGCTTGACAGGCCGGTAAGGGAATATGTCCTGACGGCCTCCCAGTCAAAAACGCTGTTACAGAAGGTTACAGACCTCCTCGGCTTCCTCATTGAACAGTATCGCAATGAAGGGAAATCATCGATTATAATCGGTATAGGGTGCACAGGGGGCAGACACCGATCTCCTGTGATAGTAGAAGAACTCCGGAATCAACTTTCAAGGATGTTCAGTCTTAAAATAGAGGTGATCCACAGGGAGTTATGATCTATCTTGACAACAACGCAACAACACCCCTTGATGAGAAAGTTAAGAGTGCGATCTGCCGGGCCCTCGATATCTTCGGCAACCCCTCAAGCTCGCATATACCCGGCAGGGAAGCTCATGACCTGATTGAACAATCAAGGATGGGTGTTGCCGGTCTTATCGGCGCGGAACCGGATGAGATACTGTTCACTTCAGGTGGCACGGAATCCAACAACCTTGCCATAATCGGTCATGTATTGACCCACGGGAAGGGACATATAATTTCCTCGGCCATAGAGCACCCTTCCGTCGGGAATCCGTTAAGGAAGCTGGAATCGCTCGGTTATGAGGTTACATATATAAACCCCGACGGCAACGGAATAATAGACCCGGAGGAAATAAAAAGGAATCTCAGACAGGACACCGTACTCGTCACGGTAATGCATGCAAATAATGAAACCGGAACCATACAGCCTATCGAGGAGATATCCTCCTTTCTGAATGAACGCGGGATTACCTTCCATACCGATGCAGCCCAGTCCGTCGGGAAGATTGATGTTGATGTAAGGAACCTCGGAACAGACCTGTTAACGATCGTACCCCATAAGTTTTACGGCCCAAAAGGCGCCGGTGCACTGTATGTACGGAAATCTACCGTGCTGAACCCCGTATTATACGGGGCCGGACAGGAGCATGGGCTCAGGCCGGGCACGGAGAACATCATCGGCATCGCCGGCCTGGGAAGGGCCTGTGAAAGGGCCTCGCAGGAGTTCAGCACCACAGAGGAGCACAACACACCAAGGCTCGCTGAAAGCCTGTTCCGGATGCTCTCGGAGTCTGTACCCGATATCAGGCTTAACGGGTATAACTCCCCGAGACTGCCGAACACGTTGAACATATCAATAAAGGGAATCAAGGGATATGAGCTTGTTGAAAGTCTGAAAAACACTGTAGCCATATCGTCGGGTTCAGCGTGCCATTCCGGAACCTCAACACCGTCCAAAGTCCTCCTGTCAATGGGCATACGGCCTGAAGAAGCCCTCTCCTCGGTGAGGATCTCAACGGGCAGATTCAATACCGGGGAAGAGATTAAGAGGGCTTCAGGGTTGATCGCAGAGGCCGTCGGGGAACTCCGGCCGGGAATCACCTGAGAATGAACCTCCCCGCCGTCCCGTACTTGATACGGGATTAAGGGAAGGGTGATAACAGCATCTCAAATCAGTCCTATCAGTCCCATCAGTCGGATTTCGGATTAAGGAGAGGGTGAAAACAGCATTAAATCACCCCCTCCCCCGTCAAGGGGAGGAATGTATAAGGAAACCCCACAGCCCCGATATTTCGAGGTGGGGTATTGAAAAGTTAATAAATACCGTACTGTGATACCGGTGCGACCCCTGCCCGGAAGGCATTCCCCAGGGATAGAATTATGTTGACGGATGCCGTCCTGAAAATTACAGGCAGGAAAAATATCAAAAAAAGTTTGCATTATTTATCCGGATTTAGTAGAATTTCTACTAACAACTCAAAACTTTAAAGGGAGGTTTGTCTATGAACAAAGGGGAACTCATCGAAAAAGTGGCTTCTTCAGCAGGATTTTCCAAGGCTGATTCAACCAAGGCGGTTAATGCAGTGTTTGACACCATCTCACTTACTCTCAAGAAGGGCAAGAGTGTCACCCTCGTAGGATTTGGAACCTTCAGCGTCTCCAAGACAAAGGCCAGAAAGGGGCGCAACCCACAGACCGGCGAAACGATCAAGATAAAAGCCAAAAAGGTTCCGAAGTTTAAGGCGGGCAAGGGTCTCAAGGACACAGTGGCCGGCAAGAAGAAGTAGTCATTCATAACTCATTAATAATTAATAATTATAAAAAACCCCTTAAAGGAAAACTGCAAGGGGTTTTTTGTTTACGGGATACACCCTGAATGCCATGACAGTCGGTCGCGGTTGAAAGGCCGCCATATAACAATATTGCTTCCTTGACCGGCAAACTGGCCAGCCAGTTTCAGGCGGGATTGATTGACATTGAAACAATGGATTTGTTAAGCAGGAAAACAAAGTTTTCCTGTATAATGTTTAATATTCAGGCAGCGTTTCTCAAGAATAGTCTGACAAAGATAGAAATTTACCTCTAATTTCTGAATAAGGCCTTTATGGAACAAATTACCGCACACCTCTTCGAGGGAAAGCACCTCTATGCAATCCTCATAATAGTATTCTTTCTTCTGCTAATCTTAATTCGACTTATTTTCAAAAAAATGAACATAACAACCGAAATCGATGACATGGTCGATGCATCAAGGAAGATGGATTGCAGTGAATTTGAGATTTTCAAGAAGGCCGGTGAAAGGTGGAATTTTTCAAATGGAAAGGTTAAGGAGGACTTCAAAAGGTATCTCTGGTTTGGTGAACTCCCCTTCTATGTTAAAGACTATCTGAAACTGATATTCAAAAAAAAACAATAAGAGCCTGCTTACTCACGCCCCTTCCTATGAACCGTTCCGTCTCCATTCCGGGGAAAGCCGTGAACTTGACAAACAATCAACTAAATAAATATACTTCTACACTATATCAGCAGTGTCTAAAAACAAGAGATGCCTCACTTCCTTCACCATGACATACAAGACTTTTGTCATTCTGAGCGAAGCAGAGGATATTGTTGTAAAAAACACGTTAAATCACTTGTTCAGCAAAGCTTTAATTGTCACACTGAATTTATTTCAGGCTTGGCAAGGCGAATAGACTGCGTCTCGTAACTCTTGTGATTATTAGATTTCCCGAACTTAATTCAGTATTCGGAATGACGGTCTTTGGATCTTTGTTTTTTCGTAACAGGAACTATTTAATTGCTTATTTTGGACGGATATAAAACTATGTATCAGTTAACCCGGCAGGGCACAACAAATGAATGAACACATTTCAGAACTCTATGAAGAAGCCAACAGGCTTTTTGAGGAAGGCAAATACCACAACGCTGAACCACTTCTGAAGGACATTTATAAGGTTAACCCCTATTACGCTGATGTATTGAACAAACTTGGTGTGATTTCCCATCTCAAGGGAGAATTGGAAGAGGCGGTAAATTACTTTGAAGAGGCCCTGCATATCAATCCGCAATATACGGAGGCATCCCTTAACCTCGCCATCACTTATAATGATCTCGGTGAGTACAGAAAGGCTCAGGAGATTTTTTCACTTGCTGCACAGGTTGCACACCCTACCCCGGGAGCGTTGGATCCCTTCGCAGCCGGCAAACTGGCAAACGAGCATTTCAGGATCGGTAATATATACCTTGATTTCGGACTTTATGATGATGCAATCGATGAGTACCGTAAGGCCATAAAGCTATCTCAACGCTTCCCCGATGTTCATACAAAGCTCGGGGTGGCCCTCAGAAACAAGGGCTTATATGAAGATGCGATTATCCACTTTAATGCCGCAAAAGAGATCAATCCAGGCTATGGCCAGGCATGGATACAGCTTGGACTGACCTATTATATGAAAGGACTTTCGGGCCTTGCAGTTGAGGAATGGGAAAATGCCCTTGAGATGAATCCTGATCTTAAAGAGGCAAAAAACTACCTTCAGCTAATTAAAAAAGAGGAAACATAATAGCTGTATGCCTGATTACGGCACCCCCCCAGAGGAAACAATCCATAACCGGCCGCTTCTGTTGACGGAAAGTCTCAACCTATCATTCAGGAAAAGAGATTCCAGGATCGAGATACTCTCTGATATCGATATAAAAATTGACAGAAGCGAGGTCTTTGGCCTTGCCGGTGAAAGTGGCTGCGGTAAGAGTATGACTGCCCTGTCAATCATGAGACTTCTCCCCCGAATGACACATCTTGCGGGAAAGATAGGATTTTACAGGAAAGACAGGCAGGAATACACCGATTTACTGAATCTTAGAGAATCGGAAATGATTGATATAAGAGGACGTGAAATCGGCATGATATTCCAGGAACCCATGACCTCATTAAATCCTGTCTTTACCGTTGGGTCTCAAATATCCGAAACACTGACAACACATCTCGGCCTCTCAAAAAGGCAAGCCCGGGAGCGTTCGATAGAACTGCTCAGACTCGTTAAAATTCCCTTACCGGAACATAGAGTAAGAGACTATCCCCATCAGATATCGGGAGGTATGAGACAGAGGATCATGATTGCAATGGCCGTGGCCTGCAACCCCTCTCTTCTAATAGCCGACGAACCCACAACAGCGCTCGATGTAACAATCCAGGCAGAAATTATCCGGTTACTCCTTGACATAAAGAAAAGGAGCGATATGGCCATCCTCTTCATCTCACATGATCTTGCCCTGATCTCAGAAATGGCTGACAGGGTGGCAATTATGTATGCCGGAAGGATCGTGGAGGTTGCCGGCTCAGAGACCCTCTTTTCAGGGCCTGCCCACCCATACACCATAGGACTTCTTGAATCTCTGCCTTCAGCCAGACATGAAAGGCTTAAACCTATCCCCGGCAACGTACCTTCTCCCGGGGAATTACCGGAGGGATGCAAATTCTCTCCACGGTGCAGCTACAGCATTAATGATTGTAAAATTGCTGAACCTGATCTACGGGAAGCCGGTGAGGCCCACCTTGTAAGATGCTTCAGGGCAGAGGAGATCGGCAAGTGGAGATAATAAGAACGGAAAGACTGACAAAGCTCTTTCAGACAAAATCCGGTTTTTTTGCTAAAAAAGAGGAAATCAGGGCTGTTGACAACATCAACATAAACGTACAGACTGATACTGTTTTCTCGGTTGTAGGGGAAAGCGGCTCGGGGAAATCAACCCTTGCCCGGTTAATCCTGAAACTCATGAAACCGACGGATGGTGAGATCTTCTACAGAGGTGAACGCCTGAAAGGACTCAACAGGGAAGGGATAAGAAGATTCAGGAGATCGGTTCAGATAATTTTCCAGGATCCCTATGCCTCATTAAATCCAAGAATGACCGTATATTCAATACTGTCCGAACCCCTCAAGATCCACGGATTTGCCGGGAAAGGCGACCTCAAGGAAAGAGTTACCGAACTGCTCAGGTCCGTAGGTATGCTCCCGGATCAAATGAACCGCTATCCCCACGAGTTCAGTGGCGGGCAGAGGCAGAGAATCTGTATTGCACGGGCATTAACGCTCTCTCCGGAGCTTATAGTTGCGGACGAACCCCTCTCCTCTCTCGACGTCTCGATTCAGGCACAGATACTCAATCTGCTCGCTAAACTCAAGGACAGTTACAAGCTATCCTTTATTTTCATCAGCCATGACCTGAATGTCATACGATATTTCTCTGACTATGTTGCGGTAATGTATGCGGGGAATATTGTAGAGGAGGGAATCTCAACGGATCTCTTCGACTCCCCTAAGCATCCCTATACCCAGACACTGATTGAGACAATACCGGAGATCGGGAGCAGCAAAATGAGGTCTCGCTGGACCGGAAGCGACAGCGATGATGAAAAAACCGGAGATCATTTTAATAACACATCAAAAAGTGGTTGCTCCTTCTATAACAGATGCCCCGTAAGGCGGTCCGTCTGCCTTGAACATATACCCCTGCTTGAACAAAGGGACGGAAGAAAGGTGGCCTGCCATCTGTACTGACACCCTGCTTCTTTAGGAATTTACGGAAAACGAGCAGGTAGTGCAATTCCCTTCCCCTTCAGGGGCAAGGGATAATCAGGCAACCCTGTGTTGAGCTACAGGGTACAATCAAGTTTATTCCTGTTAGCAGTCCGGGTTTAAAGTGAGCATAATTCTTCGGGGCTGCGCCCTCAGAATGACTTTCAAGGTAACCTTGATTAATACCGGTTGAAATATACATGCCAAACAATCTATCATTTACTATGGCAAAAATATCAAAGGATGATGACCTCTCAACGGGCCTGAACAACCTTAAAAAGCACATATTCAACGAACTCATGGATCTTGTCGGCAGGGTATTTATAATTGTCGGTTTCTCTGAGGATGTCAAGATCGGTAACAGGGGGTTTTTGCCGGAAGAGAAAGAGAAGGGGCTCGTCCTTGTCTTTAACCGGGGGATGAATTTCAAATGGCATGACTGGGGGATAGAGGCAAAGCTCGCCTTTGGCAGTACACCACAGGAGTGCCTCGTACCAATAGAACATATAATCGGCATATACTCCCCGGAAGCCGGCACACAGTTCCTCTCCCTCCCTGCAGAGAGCACTCAGCAATCAGAGGAAAGAAAAGAGGGAAAAGAGGGAAAAACCCAGGATAAAGTTGAGGGCTCAAAGGTTGTTAAAGTAGACTTCGGGAAGAAGTGATAAAGCCGGGTATCTCCGCATCATCAGGTTCATATGATCATGCAGCTACACTCTGAAGCAAAACACCACCTTCCGGAAACAGGCTCAGACTATCCCGTTATCGGAGGCTGATGTAACCCTCAGGACCTCCTCAAGTGTAGTAACACCCTTGAGGACCTTGTCAAGTCCGTAAATCCTGAGGCTCTTCATCCCCCTTGAAATACCCGTATCCTTTATTGCGTGGGCATCTGCGCGGTTATTGATAAGGGGCCTTATGGTATTGTCCACTCTGAGGACCTCAAAGAGCCCCGTCCTTCCGAGATAACCTGTATCACTACATAAGGGACACCCCTTACCCTTAAAGAGGATCTCCGGGGCTGAGGGGAAGTCCCTGAAGTACTCCCTCTCCTGTTCATCGGTCTCGTGTGCTTCCTTACAGTGTGAACATATCACACGAACAAGTCGTTGGGCAATCACACAGAGTAAGGATGACGACACAAGGAAAGGCTCCACCCCCATGTCAACCAGCCTGGTGACGGCAGAGGCCGCATCGTTTGTATGGAGGGTACTGAGAACAAGGTGGCCTGTTAATGATGCCCGTATAGCTATATTTGCAGTCTCAACATCACGAATCTCACCAACCATGATAACATCAGGGTCCTGGCGCAGGATTGAGCGCAGTCCCGACGCAAAGGTCAACCCTATCCTGGGATTAACCTGTATTTGCCCTATGCCCCTCAGTTGATATTCAACAGGGTCCTCGACGGTTATGATATTCATGTCCTCAGAGTGTATCCTGTTAAGCGCAGCATAGAGGGTCGTTGTCTTGCCGCTACCGGTAGGACCTGTGACAAGGATGATCCCGTTTGACTGGTTAAGCAGTTCCACAAATAAAGGGATATCTCCTTCCTCAATACCCACCTCATACAGCCCCAACACTCCCTGTTTCCTGTCAAGGAGCCTCAAGACGGACCTCTCTCCATGTACGGTGGGAATGACGGATACCCTTATATCTATATCCCTCCCGGCAATCAGGACCCTGATACGACCGTCCTGGGGAAGCCTCTTTTCAGCAATATCCATATCAGCCATAATCTTTACACGGCTGATAAGGGCATCCTGTATTATCTTGGGAGGTCTGAGCACTGTTCTCAGTACACCGTCAACCCTAATTCTTACATCCAGTTCATTCTCATACGGCTCTATATGAATATCCGAGGCCCTTTCCTTTACAGCCTGCTGAAGAAGGGCATTCAAAAGCCTTATAATGGGGGCTTCTTCCGTCAGTTCAAGGAGATCCCTTGGGGATTCGAACTCCGTGGCAACAGAGGCGAGGTCCGCCCCTGAGATATTCTCCATGACCTCTTCAGCAGAACCTATCTGGCCGTAAAGCCTGTTAAGCGCAGAGGTCAACACCTCGTCATCAACTGTTACGGCACTATAGTCCAGCCCTTTTGAGCGAGCCATCTCCCTTAAAGCAAAAAGGCCGTTTTCCGAGGACACGGCCCCGTGGAGAACATCCCCATCGACCTTGATGGGAAGAAACCTGTTTGCCCTTGCATGAAAAAGGTGAACCTCCTTCAGTAAAGCGACATCTATATCCTCATCGCTGAATCCTGACCCTGGAATTGGGCTCTGCATAAACCACCTCTCTCAGAGAATTGAAGTAATCCATTGCTTCTTTAAGGCTCTCCCCTTCCTGAATACCGATAAGATATAAACCGAGGCCGTCAAGATACTTGATGATTCTCGCCCCGTGAGCCCGGACAATCTCATCAACATCCTCTCTTGTCAAATAATCTCTGAACCTTACAATCAGTTGTCCTTCAACATAAGCCGGGGTATTTTTTCCGGATTTCATATCAATCTCACCCTTTCTGGCAGAACCTCTGAAGATGTCTCTTTTACTATCGGTTATCTTCTTCAGTGCCTCTGCATCCCTTATAATATGCGGGGTCAGAAAAACTATCAGGTTTGTCTTTTTCTTTGTGGTATTTTTTGTCTTGAATGCCCAGCCGAGCAAAGGGAGATCACCTAAAATGGGAACCTTGTCCGTGGTCTCTTCCTCCTTCTCCTGCATAAGCCCCCCAATCACCACTGTCTGGTTATCCTTTACTATCACAGAGGTATTGGTGGAGCGTTTGGTTGTTGTAGGGCCGATACTGATGAGAATATCCGCATTCGATTCGTGTTTGACAGAGGAAATCTCCTGATAAATATCCATCTTCACATAATCACCCTCGGTTATCTGGGGAGTTATTCTCAGAGTAATCCCCACATCCTTACGCTCGATGGTACTGAAAACAGAGGAACTCCTTGAAGGGTCCGACTCTCTCTTTGTAATAAAGGGCACGTTTTCCCCTACCACTATCTCTGCCTCCTTGTTGTTGGATGTAAGTATCTGCGGCGTTGAAAGCACATTAACAGCACCCTTAAACTCATCCAGACTGAAGAGGGCAGCAAACCCCGGAACAGTCATTGTAGAGCTGTTCACCGAGCCGTCCGAATTAACTGAAAAAACAGGAACGTTAAGGAAATTCCCCAGTCCACCGGCGGAAAATCCTGCGAGGCCACTTAAAACAGACTGTAAGGATGTCGAATTGAGGATACCGACACCGCTTATAAAAACAGGTTCCCCATTGTGTGTTATTGCGGCCCTCCAGCGGGAACCAAGCTCTCTCAGCCTGTCTATGGAGGCCTCCACAATCATCGCCTCCACGTATACCTGCCTGCGCCTCCTGTCAAGCTTCCTGATCACCTGTACAATGTTCTTATAGTCTGAAGGAGAGGAAACTATTATCAGGGCATTTGAGGACTTCTCAGGGGTTATTGTGGTCTTACCTGAAGACTCAAAGGGAATGGCCTTTTTCGCCCCCTTGGGGTTACGCTTGCTTTGAGTCGATGCCTTCTGTATGACACCATTGAGGACATCAGCCAGTTCTTCGGCATCGGCATTTTCAAGAAAATAGACATTGATCCTGCCCTGATCTTCCGGTGAAGGGACATCGAGCATCGCAACGACCCTCTTCATCGCCTCCCTTGCATTCTTTTTCCCGAAGAGAACGACGGCGTTAAGCCTTGTATCGGCAACGGCATGAGCGTACTTTGCCCGGGCGATCTTTACCGTACCCTGGGAGGGAAATGCCTTCATCCCTTCATTGAGTATCCTTGCAACCTCCTCTGCCGGGGCATACTCAAGGTTCACTATCTCAGGGGCCTCCATTGCAGAGGGGCGGTCAATTCTATCAACAATTTTCAGTATCTTTTCTATGTTCATTGCCGTGTCAATTATAAGGACGAGATTGCCCGACCTGAAAGTGGAGATAATACCATCCCTTGAAACTATGGGCCTCAAAAATACAAGGGCCTCCTCGGAAGAAATATGCTTCAGCGGTATGAGCCTCACTATAAATGAATCATCAATGGGTATCTTTCCGGAAACCACAGCTATACCCTTTTGTCTTACCTCCGAGGAAGGGACTATCTTGTATACATCCACCCCTGATGGGACAAGTGCATAACCCTTGAACGCCAGCACCGATGTGAAGAGCCTGTATGCATCCTCGAGCTTCAGCTTGGAAGGTGCGATTATGGTTATCCTGCCCTTAAGCCTCTCATCAAACATCAGGTTTTTCCCGGTAATATCACTTACAAATTTAGCAAGTACGGGAAGCTCTACATCAACGAAATTAAATGTTACCTCCCTTGTACTATCCGTTTTCCCCTGAACACCCCCTCCAGCATCCACAACTCTCTCTTCACCATAGGCAAAGGGCTCATAAATGAGTACCATTAATGAGACAAACAGCACCGCTATCAGAAAAGAGATACCTCTACAGCTTATTTTCAACCTGAATCCCTTGAAAAAAGAGAAATCCTTCACATCTCCTCCATTTCACCTTATATAGTACCTCAAGGTTTTTTTCTTCCCCCGTCTCTCGATATTCAACACTATTTCATCAGCACCCTTTAGTGCGTTAAACGCCTGAAGCGCCGCTTCAGGATTGGTAATAGGATATTCGTTTATCTTAAACAGGATGTCGTTATTTCTCAAACCGAGACTGTAATAAAGACCGTTTCTCTTTACCTCTTTCAGGACAAACCCGCCCTGCCGTCCGCCCTTGAAGATTGGCTGCAACCTTGCATCCGTCATTAATTGCTGGGGGTTGTTTATCGCCTCTTCAACCCGCCGCCTGTCCACCAGATACTCCCCTTCAGAAGTCTTTCGTATAAAACTACCCTGTCTTAATCTCCTTAATCCACCTGAAGGCGGATGGCTTCCTGGTCTCCTCTTCCTGGAGACCTCCTCTAAACTCATAAGCTGAAAATCATGAGGAGAACCTCCCATAACCAGTGCATGATCCTGATAAACACCCTCCAGTATTCCAAATGAAAAGACCCTTTCGCCCTTTCTGAAAAACTCCTGTTTTCCCTCACCGTTCATGAAGACCGCATAACCATCACCATCTCCCTCCTGTACCGTTCCGATGAGTTTAATATTCTCCGGTCTTTCTTTACCGGAATCTGAAAGGGGTTTGAAATCCTTAACAGCAAAGCCAAAAGGATTCTTACGGAGGATATTCATGTAGTATCCTATATCCCTCCTTGTCTGACCGGGCTTGTTTACGGTGTTCTTCTGAATACCACCCCGATCTGAAACCACGATATCCGGATAATCGAAAACCCCTCTCACGGCAAATATAAGTGATATCAGGATGGAACAGAAAATGGCAAGATTGATAAGCTTCAGAAACTTTATGTTATTTAAGATCCCGATCATAAATCGACTGTTTTACCATGTCCTTATCAGCTCTCAATTCTCTTTTAAAAGATGATACAACTTTTTATTTGCTAAACACAACAGGATCACCTGGCCCGTGAATAGATAAACAACGGTTCAGAGAGTACGGGGACAGGGTTTTCCATCTGGAGTTTTGGGCCGGATAAGAGGATTCCCGGTAAAGATATCTGAAAAGAGCTACTCCATGAATGATTCTCTTCCTTTTGTAGTGAATGACTTAAATAGGGTCTATGTATAAAATCAGTCTCTCTATCTGTCATTCCGGCAGTCCTTAGGCCGGAATCTATTCTTTTCAATAAGTTCCGGATGCCCGGTTACAGACTTCGGGCATGACAAAAATAAAAAATGGCAGTTTATACACAGACACTAATATAGAGGAAATTGACACAGAAAAGTCTTAAGAACCTGTATTTTAAATGAACTTCAGGTTACATTCGGGATGGATTCTTTATGCGGCAATTCGGCTGTTTGACAAATATCTGAATTAATCATATAATTTTAGTACCAAAGGGTCATTATTAATGACCAAAAACTCACTCATGGAGGAGAAAAATGGGAGAATTTTCTGTAAGGGAGGAAGACAGGGGGCTTAATTTTGAGGAAAGCAAGATAGGTTATCTCAAAAAGGGGGAGGAAAAGCAGGCTTGGATTGACTATATTAACGGGGCTACGGATGAACTCATAGAGAGGCTGTCTGAACTGGAGAATGAAATAAATTCCAGAGATAACGAACCGGAGGGTACTCTTGTAATGCTTCACAGGGCGCTGGATCAGTTTCTTGACAAGGCGGAGCTGTTTGAACAGTCTGAAGGGGATATGGACTTTATTAAGGAGTTGCGAACGGAATTTCAGAGAAAAACAGACCATTTGTTCTCGAAAGGCTATATCTTCAACCGGACGAGGACATGGCCGCAGGGCTACCAGGGAGACCACAAGACACTGGAGACAATTTACAGAAACATGCCCCTTTCCAGTGGTTTGGGATACTATCTTGACTTGGCTGCACTCGGATCAAACCTCGCGGTAGGTGTAAGGAACAGGATAAAGGTATTACAGGGTCTGGTTAAGGAAGAGTTAACCGGCAGGATAAAACCGAACGTGTTGAATATCGCCTGTGGCTCATGCAGGGAACTCGTTGAGATCGCACCTGAGATAATAGGCTCAAAGGCAAACATCTTCTGTATCGATAATGACGAGGATGCCCTCTCTTTTGCTCATAACAGGCTCTATTACACAGACGTTCTACCGCATTTAGATTTCAGAAAATACAATGCACTGAGATTGTTTGACTTCGAGACGACGGAGAGGGACTTTGGGCGTCAGGACATAATTTACAGTGTCGGTTTCTTTGACTACATTGAAAGTGATTTTCTTGCAAAGATATTTGATGCGCTCTATAGACTGCTTAACCCCGGAGGAAAGCTGATCGCTGCCTTCAAAGACACAAAGAGATACAGATCGCAGAAATACCATTGGTTGGTCGACTGGGACGGCTTCCTTCAGAGGACGGAGGATGAATTCCTGAGGATATTCTCAGAAGCTCATATCCCCGATTCATCTATAACCAAGATGAGAGAAGAAAGTGGAGTGATTATTTTCTATACGATCACGAAGTAGGTCCTCGGTCCGGCGGTAAGAAGGACGACTTTTGCTTGCTTGAAATATTTTCAGGTCCTAAGCTTGTTCCGCTACCGCCTCTAAAACTCTCTTGCCACTCAAGTATTGAGTAAACGGGGCATAGGTTAGGCTGCCTGCGGCCCTGTTAATGTATGGGCTGGCTTTCAGCCGGCGTCTATATAATGAAACAGTCAACATCGTCACTCTGAATCCTGTGCTGAACTTGATTCGGAATCTTTAAAAAACAAAGACTTAAGCGTCCCTGAAGCAATACCGGAGTATATTCAGCACGGTATCCCGGATCTGTCCTGAATTTATTTCAGGGATGACAGTCGGATGACTTTCGCCGGAGCTTCGGGAGGTACTTTATTTGTTCGGATAGATATGGGAGAAAAATTACTTTCAGATAAGGTTGCAATAGTCACGGGAGGAGCAAGGGGGATAGGACGCTCAATAGTAAAGACCCTTTGCAAGGCAGGAGCTGTCTGCGTATTCAGCTACCGGAAAAGTCATGATCTTGCAGAGGCACTCTCCGTAGAGATAGGCTCCGGGGGTGGAGAGGCCTTGTTTTTTGAGTACGATGTCAGGGATTTTGAAGGCGCAAAAGGCTTGATTGAGAAAACACGGGAGAAGTTCGGAAGGGTTGATATACTAATAAACAACGCCGGGATTACGAGGGACAGGACCCTTATGATGATGGGACGTGAGGACTGGATTTCCGTTATAGATACGGACCTTACAGGGGTCTTCAATACAACCCGTGCCTGTATCGTCACCTTCCTGAAACAGAGAAGTGGAAACATTGTAAACATATCCTCTGTTAGCGGGATAAACCCTGTCCCGGGACAGGTCAACTACGCAGCGGCAAAGGCAGGTGTGTTAGGGTTTACCAAAGCACTTGCAAAAGAAGTGGCCCCCTACAATATAAGGGTTAATGCTGTGGCTCCCGGTTTCATAGATACCGACATGACGGCAAAGATGAGTGATAAATACAAAGAGGGACTGATCAAGGGGATACCGGTTGGACGGTTTGGAAGGACAGACGAGGTTGCAAGGGCCGTGCTTTTTCTGGTCAGTGATGAAGCAGGGTATATTACCGGACAGACCATACAGATTGATGGCGGTCTCGGTATATGATGGCTTATGGATAGAGATATAGTTATCACGGGGATTGGTGTTATTTCGCCTATAGGTACGGGGAGGGAACCGTTCTGGGATGCCTTACATAAGGGGACAACGGGGTTCAGGAAGATAAGCCTGTTTGATACATCTTCATACAAAGTTCACACTGCAGGTGAGATCAGTGATTTTGATCCGGTTGTATTTCTCGGGAAAAAAGGACTCCGAACGCTTGACAGGAGTACCCGTCTGATATGTTCTGCCGCAAAACTCGCCATAGACGACGCCAGGCTCGCAATTAATGATGAAAACACCCACTCAATGGGAGTCTCTGTTGGAACAACCTTCGGAAGTCTGCACAGTATCTCCCAGTTTGACCGTGAAGGCCTCACTGAGGGCCCCCGTTATGTTAACCCGTCATTCTTCCCAAATACAGTAATAAACTCACCGGCAAGCCAGGTATCCATCCGGTTCAAGATAAAGGGCTTTAACTCGACCATCTCCACAGGTTTCTGCGCCTCAATAGATTCCCTGATCTACGCATCTGACTTTATACGGCTGGGAAGGGCGGAGACGGTTCTTTCCGGTGGTGTAGAGGAACTCTGTGAAGAGACATATA
>VAPE01022659.1_pt1 | contig 18561 bp, 16 predicted proteins | sample 3393911 | NCBI WGS metagenome assembly VAPE01 (sample SAMN08290436, study PRJNA428436) | hydrothermal vent metagenome | isolation source: Deep-sea hydrothermal vent chimney | place: Atlantic Ocean: South-mid Altantic Ridge
CTTAACTGAAATTTTAAAGAAAAAATAATATTATTCAAAACATTTTTTATAATTTTTAAAATTTAATAGAAATGAAGAATCTTCATTCACGAGCGGTATATAAAAACTTGAACTATCGGTTGAAAAATTTTTTCCAGCTTGTTTTTTTTTCCTCTTTTTTCATTGAATTTATTTGAGATTTTTAGCTATTTTTAATGCAAAAAAAAGAGATTTTATGATTGGCTTATCTTCGATATATATAATACAAGATTTGATTCGTTCATCTCATGAGTATAGTGAGATATATTTTAAAGAATTAAATAAATTTCGCATTGATAATGATATAGATACGAATCATAAATTGATTCAAGATTATTTAGATGGAATATTTAATCAAGCTTTTTATTTACATAATAAAGCTCAACAGTTCAGAGATAAAAAAATTTATTACGAAGCTAAAAAAGATAGGATTGTTTCATCTAAAAGGTACGAAATGGCATCGCAGGCTACTTTTGAGTATTTCGAAGCTATATCTGATTTAAATGATTTTTTGAAAAATAACGAGATAGATAGTAGAGCAAAATTTAATAGCTTAAAGATAAAAGTAGAACTATATAGTGATAAACTAAGTAGTTTTGCTGCACAATATTTTGCTTTGAGACGTGAGTATTTAAAGTATGTGTTATCTTTACTTTCTCCAACAAGCGTAGGATAAAAATGGTATTTTTAGAGTGTATAAAAAAGATTTGAAAATTAAATAAAATTTTAAAATATACCCTGAGATATTATCTATTTTTTTTGAATTTATCTTTTTTAAAATACAAAAGTCGTAAACTAGTCTTTTTTATAAAAGTTATTTTGGATCTTGAATAGCAATTTTATCTTCTATTAATTTTATACGTTGCTGTAACTTAGATATTTTTGTTTTTAATTCTTCTTCAGCAAAATAAGCTGGATTTACTTCTCCCATTGATGATGTATCTCCAGTGTTCAAAGCTTTGGATAAAAGATTTGATGCTTTAGGTGAATTCTTTAATATTGTTTCCAATCTCTCTATAGCAGATTTTATTTCTTTAGGCTCATTTGATTCATTAGCATGAGTAAAAATCAAATCACATAACTTTGCTTCATAGTCTTTTATAAAATTTTGTACCTCTTGAAGGGTTTCTTGTATTGCTTTTTTTAAATTTTCAAAGAATTGTTCTTTTGGTATATCTTCTAAATCTTGTTTGATTTTTGTTGATGTTTCCTTTAATTGTTGAAATTTCTCATCTATTTCTCGCGTATATCCTTCGTTGCTTTCGTCTAGATATTTCATGATTTCTTGAGATGTTTTGCTAAAATATTTATAATTGCTATAAATAGATTGAAACAAAGCATCATAGTTGATTTCTCTGATTTTTAAAAAAGCTTTTCTCCAAGCATTATTTATAAATTTTTGAAATTGTTCATTGCGTTTGTAAAGATCTGTGTTGGAGTAATCCTCTAAAGTTTTTGATAAATTATTAAGATTCACAAGATTTGTATTTTCTAATTTTAAGTTCTCTATTTGTTCTAATACATCTTGTGGTATCAGTGATTCTGGTGGTGGACTAAGTAATCCTTGTGAGTCGTCACAAATTATTACAAATTTTGTGCTGAGAACTACAAAATCATTATCATCATCTTTTTCTTCTTGTATTTTTGTGTGATGTTGTAAGCATTTCAATCCTGCTTTATTTATGTTGTTTATTAATTCTTGAAATTTTAAGTCTTTATAAATCTCATCATTCTTGGAGTATGGAAAAGTGATGGTAATTTTTCTAGAGAGGAGATCATATTCAACTGTAGCTTTATCTGGGAGTTTCATAACTTGATTGTTAAATTTTTCTTTTAAATCTACTACTGTTGTTACTGTCATAATTATCCTCTTATTATTTTTTTTGATTATTAATTAATTATTAAAGTTTTATTTTTATTATATTAAAATTTATATTTAATTTCAAATAATTTTTAAATATTTGAAATTATTTTTATTAAAAACTTAAATATTTGTATTACATATCTTTATGTTTTAATTGATTTAAAAAATATAATAAAAATTTAACAAATGACTATCAATTACTTTCGTTTTGGAGTAACATTTTGAGTCTCAAAGATTTATCTTTGAAAAAATGATTTGAGCTTATCAAAAAATCCTTTTTTCTTAGGATGATTGTCATCTGTTTCTAGATTTTGAAAGCTTTTTAAAAGATCTTTTTGTTTTGGAGTTAAATTTACAGGAGTTTCAACCGTGATATTAACTAAAAGGTCTCCTCTACCAGCTCCATGAACATTTGGAAAGCCTAAGCTTCTCACTCTAAGTAGTTTGCCGTTTTGAGTTCCTTCTGGAATAGAAATCCTATAAGTTTTTCCTTCTGGAGTTGGAATATCTTTTTTGCAACCAAGCGAGGCTTCTGTAAAAGTGATCGGCAATTTTAAGTAAATGTCATCGCCATCTCTTTCAAAACTTTCGTGAGGTTTAACTCTAATAAATACATATAAATCTCCAGGAGGACCTCCCCCTTCTCCAGAATCTCCATAGCCACTCATTTTGAGACGCATATTGTTATCTATACCTGCTGGAATATGAATTTTCACCGTTTGTTTTTTCTTAACTCTTCCAAATCCTCTACAAGTAGAGCAAGGTCTTGTTATTATTTTTCCTTCTCCTCTACAGTGAGAACAAGTAGATGACATACTAAAAAAACCTCTGGTTTGAAATATCTGACCTGAACCAGAACAAGTAGAGCAGGTTTTTATATCTCTTGCAGATTGAGCTCCTGAGCCAGAGCAACTGTTACAAGTTATGTAATTTGTAATTGCAACTTGCTTGTCTACTCCTTTAATTGCTTCTTCAAAAGAAATGGTTAAAGAGATCTTTTTGCTAGCCCCTTGTCTTAAAGGAGCCTCTTCTGAATCAAAACCAAAGAAGTCAAAAATTGAGCCTCCTCGCATTGATCCACCAAAAGCTCCCATGAAAGTCTTTAAGGCTTCTTCCATCGTTGAAAATCCACCCATGCCTCCCATGCCAGAAGCTCCTTGCACTCCTGCTTTTCCGTATTGATCATAGAGCTTTCTTTTGTTATCATCGGATAAAACTTCATAAGCTTCTGAAACCTTTTGAATTTAGCTTCAGCTTCTTTGTCTCCGGGATTTTTATCTGGATGATATTTTAAAGCTTGTTTTCGATAAGCTTTTTTTATCTCATCTGCACTAGCATTTTTTGAAACACCAAGAATTTGATAGTAATCTGTCATATTATTTGTTTAATTTAAGTTTTTCTTATATGAATATAGCATAAATTAAAATTCCTGAAAAGAAAATATTAGCAAAGAACTTATTAAAGTGCTAAAAAATTATGAAGCTGCTCTTTTCTTTATAGCTGTTTTTAGTCTCTTTCTTGCTGCTTTTGATTTAGCTCTTTTCTTTACAGAAGGCTTATCATAGAATCTATGAGCTTTTGCGGCTTTCATAATCCCTTCTTTATCAAGCTTCTTTTTTAGAAGCCTTAATGCTTTATCTATAGGTTCTCCAATTCGGACTTTCACTTGTGGCATTTAAAATTTACCCCATTTTTTTGAATTTAGAACATAATATTAATGAATATTAAATTATTATTCAACTATAGTTTGGTCCTCTTAAATATAAAAGTTTAAAAGTTTTGTAAGTTTCGAAATTTTTTTTTATATATTTTTGCCTTGTAATGTCTACTAATCTATAAGGATCGAGCATTTGTAGTTTAAATTTGTTTTTATCTGTTTTGAATTTTTCTTTTAAAATGTCTGCGTGAGGGCTGATTATAAGTTGGTTTTTTTCGATGAGTTTTTTAGAAGTATTAAACGAAAAAAGTTGTGGCTTAGATAAATATTTTATAAAGTTTTTTGAAGCTTTTGCTTCAACTAAATATAAACCTTCAGATTTGGCTTCAAAAGCTACTAAAAAATTCATCTCTTCATTTGATAGATAAGCATGATTTGGTGTATAACCATGCATGGATATATAGCTGATTAAAGGAATTTTTTTCGCATAACTAAAAGTTTTAGATATGTTTGCTCCGATTCTAAGTGATGTAAAACAGCCAGGTCCAGTGCTCGCTGCTATGTAAGCCAAATCTTTTAAAGATGTATTTGTTTTATTGAAAACATCTTCGAGATTTAAAAAAAAATGTTTGGAAAGATTATTTTTGATTTTTTTTAGAAAAATAATTTCATAATCTTTTATTAAAATTATATATGATATTTCTAAGCTGGTATCTATAATTAGAGCTTTCATTAACTTTTTAAAATTTAAGATTTGAAGTTTTATGCTTCGATTTGTTTTAAATAATAATAGAAAATAACTTAAATTCAAATAGCTAACTTGCTAGATATAGCTAAAATTTGATAACCTAAATAGTTTATTAAAATAATTAATTAGAGGTAGTTTTGATAGCAAACCCAAAAGATGAAGATGAGCAACCAAAAGATGAACATTCCCAGAATGAACATTCTAAAAATGAACGTTTAGAGGATAAAAATCTAAAGGATCAATATCCTAAAAAAGAGCATTTCAAAGATAAACGTTCTAAGAATGACCATCCACAAGATGAACATCTACAAGATGATCATCCTAAAAATAAAAGAGAACGTTTCAAAAATAAAGATCTAGAGGATAAAAATCTTAAAGATGAATATCTTGAAAAAGACCATCCGGAAAAAGAACATTCCAAAAATGAACATTCCCAGAATGAACATTCCCAGAATGAACATTTTGATAATGACCATCCAGAAGATGAACACTCAGAAGAGTTGATATCAATTCCAGGTCACGAAGAGTTGATTGGTGATAAACTTCGAGAGAAAAAAACATCTTTGTTATACCCTAGTCAATTGTTTATTTTACCTCTAAATAAAAGACCTTTTTTTCCTGGAATGGCAGCACCAATTTTAATAGAAAAAGGATCTTATTATGAGGTTTTAAAAATAGTTTCAAATACTCAGCATAAATGCTTGGGACTTTTTTTAACAAAAAAAGAAGATGCTAATATCTATAAGTTGGAAGAAAAAGACCTATATAACGTAGGGGTTGTTGCAAGAATTTTAAGAATTATCCCTCTAGAACAAGGAGGAGCTCAAGTTGTTTTTAATATGGAAAAAAGAATTTATATTGAAAAATTTGAGAAAGGAAAATATTTAAGCGCAAGAGTTAAATATGTCGAAGATCCTCCAGTGCATAAGCTTTCTAAAGAAATAAAAGCTTACTCTATTAGTATTATTACCGCGATTAAAGAGCTTTTGAAATTAAATCCTCTTTTTAAAGAAGAATTGCAAATCTTTTTATCTCACTCAGATTTTACAGAGCCAGGTAGACTTGCTGATTTTGCAATTGCTTTGACTACTGCTAGTCGAGAAGAACTTCAAGATGTATTGTCTTGTTTTGATCTACAAAAAAGAATAGATAAAGTTTTATTTGTGTTGAAAAAAGAACTCGATCTATCAAAACTTCAAAGCTCGATTAATCAAAGAATTGAAGCAACCATTTCTAAAGCTCAAAGAGAATTTTTCTTAAAAGAACAACTCAAGGCTATAAAAAAAGAGTTGGGAATGGAAAAAGATGATAAGACTTGTGATATCGAAAGATTTAATGAAAGACTAAGCAAAAGAAAAGTTCCAGATAAAGTTAAAGCTGTTATCTCAGAAGAAAAAGAAAAATTAAATACATTAGATATTCATTCTCCCGAATATGGCGTTTGTAGAAATTATCTAGATTGGTTAACCATCGTTCCTTGGGGTATTTATAGCGAAGAAAATCACGACCTTACAAAAGCTGAAAAAATTTTAGAACAAGATCATTATGGACTCAAAGATATAAAAGAACGAATTATTGAATTTATAGGTGTCGGCAAATTAACCAGTGGAGTTAAAGGTAGTATTATTTGCTTGGTAGGTCCTCCAGGCGTGGGAAAAACTTCCGTTGGAAAAAGTATTGCTAGAGCCTTGAATAGAAAATTTTTTAGGTTTTCAGTAGGGGGTATGAGAGATGAAGCCGAAATTAAAGGTCATAGAAGAACATATGTCGGAGCAATGCCTGGCAAAATGATCCAAGCTTTAAAACAAACCCAAACTATGAATCCAGTTATTATGATCGATGAGGTTGATAAAATGGGAATAAGCTTTCAAGGAGATCCCGCCGCTGCTTTGTTAGAAGTTTTGGATCCTGAACAAAATAAAGAGTTTCAAGATCACTATTTAGATGTTCCAAGCGATTTGTCTGATATTTTGTTTATTGTAACTGCAAATATTTTAGATACTATTCCTGCTCCTTTGAAAGATAGAATGGAAATCATGAGGCTCTCTGGTTATATCAATGCCGAAAAAGTCCAGATAGCAAAAAAATATTTAATCCCTAAAAATAGAAAAAAGATGGGACTTGTAGCATCTGATATTTTGTTTAAAAAAGATTCCATTTCTGAAATCATCGAGGGATATGCAAGAGAAGCTGGCGTTAGAAGTTTAGAAAATAACTTGCAAAAAATTTTAAGAAAAGTCGCTTTGAGAAAAGCAAAAGAAAAAGAGAAAGGAAAAAAATTTAAAAAACAAATTATCGATAAATCAAATTTAAAAGATTTTATTGGAAAACCTCTTTTTGTATCTGATGTATATTATAAAAAAATACCAATTGGCGTGGCAACAGGTATGGCGTGGACTGCACTGGGTGGCACTATTTTATACATAGAAACGAGAAAAGCTTATTCAGAAAAAACCCAAATGAAATTGACAGGACAAGCAGGAGATGTAATGAAAGAGTCTTCGCAAATAGCTTGGAGTTATTTAGCTTCTATGGTTGAAAAATATAGCTCAAAAAAAGAGTTTTTTGAAAAGACGATAGTTCATATGCATATACCAGAAGGTGCTACACCAAAAGATGGTCCTTCTGCTGGAATTACCATGGTTACAGCTTTGCTCTCCCTTCTTATAGATAAACCCGTCAAAGAGAGTTTGGCAATGACAGGAGAAATTACCTTAACTGGTATGGTCTTGCCAATTGGAGGTCTTAAAGAAAAATTAATTGCAGCTAGAAGATCTAAAATTAAAAATCTCATTTTCCCTAAAGGAAATGTAAGAGATTATGATGAGCTGCCCTCTTATCTCAAAGAGGGATTGAAGATTAATTTTGTTGAACACTACGATGAAGTATATAAGATAGCATTTGAAAAAAAAGATGATAAGTTTAGAAAGCCTACTTCAAAAAAAATGGCTGCATCCACACCTTTTAGAAAAAAAGGTAAAAAGCTTAAAGAAAAAAAATAAGACTATAGCTACTATTAATGGTTCTTTTGATTTGATGCATCCAGGACATTTGAAAATTATTTTTGAAGCTTCTTGCCAAGCAGATGTTTTGATTGTAGCTTTAAATACAGATCGATCCATTCAAAAATATAAAAATAAAAAAAGACCAATAATGAAATTGAAATATAGAGCTCAAATGGTGTCATCTCTTTTTTTTGTCGATTATGTAACATGTTTTGATGAGATCGATCCCATTAAAATATTGAGTATCATAAAACCCGATGTTCATGTAAATGGAAAAGAATATGGCGAAAATTGTATAGAAGCAGATATAGTTAAAAAAAATGGAGGAAAGATCCATATAGTAGACTTGATAGATAAAAATACTTTATCTACAACCAATATTATAAAAAAGATTAAATTATGCGAATAGTTGCCAGTTTTGATGATGAAAATTTAGCTTCTCGTTTTTCTATATTTTTAAAAAAACAAGATATCGAAAATGATATAGAGCAAAGTTTAGATAAAGATACTCAAAAAATAAAATATGCGATTTGGGTCTATAATGAAGATGTTTTAGATATAGCAAAAAAATATTTTCAAGATTATTTAAAAAATCCTAGCGATTCTAAATATGAGGTGAAAATTGAAAAATCTATTGAAAATGAAGCTCGAGAAGAAAAAAATCCTCAGATGATAAAAAGATCACATCCTTATTTTTTAACATTTTTCTTTCTCTTTTTATGCATAATTTTATATTTCGTGAATTTCATGCAAGAAATTAAAGTTATGAAAAAATATAATTTAAAACAACTAATCATCTTAACTCCTATTCAAATGGCATTTTTATATGATCTACCAAAACAAAGATTACTTCTAGATGATGTGATAATTAAATATCGATTAGATAATTTGCAATCCTTAGAAAATCCACCTATAGCTGCTCAAAAAGAGATTAAAAAAATTGAAAGCATACCTACTTGGATGGGAATTTACGAAATCGTTTTGCAAAAATTTCAAAATAAAAAGTATGCATCTTCCCCAATGTTTGAAAAAATAAGAAAGGGACAAATTTGGAGATTATTCACTCCAGCTATACTTCATAGCGGCATTTTACATATCTTGTTTAATATGCTTTGGCTTTGGTATCTAGGAAAGTTAATGGAGCCTAGATTAAAATTTATGAGATTTTTACTTTTTATCATCATCGTAGCTGTAATATCAAATACCTTTCAATATTTGATGGGAGGACCTTATTTTTTAGGTTTTTCAGGTGTCATTACAGCTATGATAGGATATATTTTTGTAAGACAAAAAATTGCTCCCTGGGAAGGATATGACGTTCCAAATGCTATTTTTTATTTTATCGGTATTTTTATTTTTGCCATGATGTTTTTACAAATAGGATCTTTTCTTTTTCAGATTTTTAAGCCAAAAATAGATTTTACTCCAAGAATAGCTAATACAGCCCATATAGTTGGTGTGCTAGTTGGCATGGGTTTAGCTAAAATACCTTTTTTTACTTGGAGGCCAAGTGAGCGATAAAGATGTAATTATCCTTGGATCTTCATCTCAACAACCTACTAGAAAAAGAAATCATGGAGCATATTTAGTAAGATGGAATGAAGAAGGTCTTCTTTTTGATCCAGGAGAAGGTACTCAAAGACAATTTATTTTCGCAAACATTGCTCCTCCTTGTGTAAATAGAATTTTTATATCCCATTTTCACGGAGATCATTGTTTGGGTCTAGGATCGATGCTTATGAGACTTAATTTGGATAAAGTTGTGCATCCCATTCATTGTTACTATCCAAAATCTCATCAGAAAAATTTCGATGCTTTAAGATATGGCTGTATTTATCATCAAAATATTCAAGTAGTAGAACATCCCATTGAGAAAGATGGGCTTGTTGAAGAGACGAAAAAATTTAAAATAGAGGCTAAATTTTTGAACCATGGAATAGATTCAATTGGTTGGAGGATAACTGAGCATGATAAAATTAAATTTTATAAAGATAAATTAAAGCATTTTAAAGTCTTTGGTCCAAATGTTAAAAAATTAGAAAAGCAAGGATTTATTAAAATTGATGGTAAAACTGTTTATCTTAAAGATGTGAGCTATATTAAAAAGGGAGATGCTATCTCAATTATTTTAGATACTAAATATTCGAGTGATTTGGTCGATATTGCTAAAGATGCTAAGATCTTAATTATAGAATCCACTTTTTTACAAAAGCAAAAAGATTTGGCAAAAAAATATCTACATATGACAGCAAAAGAAGCTGCAATGGTTGCCAAAAAAGCAAAAGTTCATATGCTTATTTTAACTCATTTTTCTGCTAGATATTTGGATCTTAGTGGTTTTGAAAAAGAAGCTAAAGAGGTTTTTGAAAATACTTATATAGCTGAAGATTTTAAAAGATTTAAATTTCCAGCTTAAAACATCATATTGTAGTTAAAAATAACGCGAGTTTCAGCTGCAAAAACTAATCTTGTAAAAGCTCATTTTTATCTTTATTTGTTTGGTTTGAAAGGATCAAAATGCTAAGCTAGTATTGTAAAAATTAAATCTACTATGATGCCTTTTGCTGCTCTTAGTAGTTCATGAAACTCGCGTTAAGTAGTAAATAAACTCTTATGTAAACGATTTAGCTTTCATCACTTCAAAATAAATTTTTGAGTAGTTTGTGTCATTAAAATCAGAAGATATAAAAAAGTTTGGTTAGAAAAAAATCAAAACAATGCAAAGCTAGTAAAAAGTCAACTCTGAGCTTGTGCAAATATCAATGCAAAAACTTTTTGTAATTGAAGATCTGATTTTTTATAACAAAAGTTCTAAGAATATGTAGTAGATTGCATCTTAAAATCATTAAAAATCACCCTCTACGCCTCAATGCTACAATAAATTCCCCAATAAAGGCTCAATATATTTCCCCACCTTAAAACGGAAGTTCCAAGAAAAAATCTCATCCTAAAGATCAAGAGATTAATTACTTTTTTTGCCAAATTTTTTCTTGTGGCTACCTAGCAATGGTGAAATTGTAGCTAATTCTATGTTTTTATCAGTTCATTATTAGTGTCATCTAATATAAAAAGATATTTTCAAATAATCAATCTATAACTAGTAACCGATTAATCTATAACTAGAAATCAAAAAGAAATTGAAGATGCTATATTTATGTCGAAAAAAATCGAAAAATCTATAAAAAAAATTTTAGTTGCACTTGCATTAAGTATATTTTTTGAAGTTACTTTTCATAATTAATTATAAATATATAGAATTTTATCATAATTATGTGCTAATTAGTATAAAATTTAATTTTTATTTTGACATTTTTTATATTTTAATTTAGTATATTTATTAAATAATATTAATAAAATAAAAAAAATTCATGAGCACACAAGTCGTTACTAATGAAAGATTTAGTGTTTTTTTCAGATAATCATATAAGCTTTTTTTTTACAAAATTTTTCATCTAAAAGTGAGATTGATATAGATTCTTTAGATGATTTGCAAGAAAAAGATTTACTAAGTTTTTTTGATTGACATGATAAGGTTAAAGATCAAAGAGCTCTAAAGCTAAAAAATGCCAAAGAGTCCAATAGCATTTTGTCTCGGTTTATTGAATCTAAATCGATTGATTTTATTCATTTTATCTGGATGGGAAATCCAATCAAAGAAAATGGTAAGACAACAATTTTATCATGGATGGAAAAATATCCATCTAAACAGATAATTTTGTGGGTGGATGAAAAATCTCTCAAAGATATTAATCTTATTAATTTTGCTAAAGATAATGATATCAAGTTAATAGATATAGAAGAGGTGTTTTTAGAAGAATATTGCTTTGGATTAGATAAAATTATTCAACTAGAAAGAAATAGACTTCCACCAAATTGGGGAGCTGTAAGTGATGTCTATAGATATTTGATAATGTATTATTTTGGAGGAACATACTCTGATAATGGACTCTCCAATAGAAGATGAGTATTTTACCTTGGATTTTGATAAAAAGTTAGCTTTTTCAAATACTGGGGATATGTTTTTAAATGATCGTTTGATGAGCAGAGATATGAGAAATAGCTTTTGGTCTGAATTGCTTTTCAAAATAAATCAAAGATATCAAAAAGAAGCTCAAAAATGGCTAGATGCTGGTTTTGTGAAGTTAAATAGATATAATTATACTCTTTGGAGAACTGGTCCTAAAATTTTACTAGACCAAATAATTGATAGTGATCATAGTCATATTCAATTTATGGATTATAATTCTGCAAATTGTGCTTTTTCTTGGAGAGCTAAATTAGTTGATAAAGATTGTGAGGTATTGGCTATGGAAGATGATATTGTTATAAGAATAATTAATAATATTGTAATCGATTTGATGGAGACACATATATTAGATCTTCAAAGATATGATCCCATAATAGATGTTATTGTTAAAAATAAATCAAATATCGAGATTGATTTGAGGCAGTTTGTTTTATCTAATGTAGAGGATAAAATTAAAAAATTGGTTGAAAAAAAGATATTAACAAAAAGAACTGAGTATATTATTTTTGCTAAAAATTCTGAAGAATATCAAAGATTTTTGTCTTTATTTACAATAGCTAATGATGATTGTTTAAAAATTGATACAGAAAGATATTTGCAAAATTTACAAGATCAAAAGCAATTTCAAAGATTGAATATGATGTTGAAAAAAGCTGTTAAAAGAAAAAATATTGAAATGTTTGAGTATTTATTCAAACGATGTCCTAAAGCTATTGCTGTGAATAATACTTATAAAGATTTTCTTTTACGAAGTGATAAAAAGATTTTTATGTCTATCTTAGATTATATCAAAGACAATGAAATATCGATATCCCTAGAAGAGAGATCTTTAGATCAATCGTTGTCATCTGTTAAACTAGATTTAGTTTTGAGTATTTTTGAAAAGATACAACAATTTTATCCTACGTTATTAGAGGATCCGGATATTTTATGTAAATTATTTGAAAAGCGATTACTATTTAAAATAACAAATATATATAGGCAAATGCCATTTAAACTTGAAGAAAAAGATGAGCTATTGCAACTTATAAAACTTTTAAAAATTATACCATCGAAGATGTTTCAAGAGAAATATCAGCAGAGAAATATCTTAACAATTGCTCTAAGTTATAAACTTAAAAATCTAGTTGCAATAATAAAAGAGATATTTTTGCAAAGGGGAGAAAATGATCTTTGGAAAGAATTGGTTTTAGAAACAAAGATGTATATTAAATCAAAACACATCAAAAAATATAGCGAAATGACATCAGAATTGCGACAACTTTTTGAAACTATCTAAATCGATTATATTTGCTATTTTTATAGAATTTATTTTGCTATTTGAAAAAATTTTTAGCTTTTAATCTTGATCGTTTTTCAATAAGTGATTTCATTGCTTTTTTAGCTCTAAAGCAATAAACATTTTCTCCAAAAAGATGCTTGCTCAAAATATTTTCAGAAAAAGATTTTATCTAAAAGATACGTATATACCATTAATTTTTTTTTAGCTCAGTTTTTGGCGTCTAATTTCACTAGAGCATATGGCGAAAGCTGATGCTACATTTATAGAATTTTTGAACCCTAACATAGGAATTTCAACTAGATAATCTATCTTTTGTAGCATTTTATTGGATATTCCATATTCTTCATTACCCAAGATTAAGGTGAATTTTTCAGGAAATATAAAATCATAAAGACTAATTGATTTATTGGATGTGTCAAGTCCTATAAAAGGTTTTGGTAAATCTTTTAGATCAAATTTATTTATACATTTGATAAGTTGATATGAACCCATAGATGTCTTTTGCACTTTTTCGTTGTCGATAAAAGGTGTTTTCTCATTGAAATATATTTTTCCTATTCTTAAAGCTTCAGCGGTTCTGATGATATTTCCAACGTTAAAAGCAGATCTAAGACCATCTAAATAAATTGCATTTTTTAAAAATGGTTGTTCTTTATTTTTTCCATCTATTGACCTAATAGTTGGTAAAAGATTATGTTCTTTTAAATTAATATTTGCTTTTTTTAAGTGCAGATGATATCTATCTGCAATATCTTTTAAATCTTTACTTTTTAAGGGTTGTATTCCAATCCAATTACAAAGTTGCAAATAGTGTTTTAATAAATGGTCTATGTATTGTTTTAAAAGAAGTTTTTCGTAGATTTGTCTGAGTATCTCAGATAGTTTTTTATGTTGCTTTTTTATATCTAATTTTAAAAATTTTTTTTTTGTAAAGGCTTGGTCAGACATAGCTTTTTTTAGCTAAATATTCATCTAAGGTTCCAACAAAATAATGAATTTTTCCTTTTTCAAAAATAAGTATTTTGTTTGCAACTTTTGAGATTAAATCTCTGTCATGAGATGAAAAAATAACCGTTCCTTTAAATTCGTTGAGTCCCCAACCAAGAGCTGATACAGCCTCTAGATCTAAATGATTGTTTGGTTCGTCTAAAACTAAAGTATTAGGTTCTATTAGCATGAGGGCAGCTAAAATTAACCTTGCTGTTTCTCCTCCAGATAAAGATCTTACTTCTTTAAAAGCATCATCTCCAGAAAATAAAAGTTTCCCTAAGACTGCTCTGATTTCTTGCTCTAGAGCTTTTTCTTTTTTTGTTTTTAACCAATCGATTAATGTTATATTAGAACTTTTATCTAAAATATCTAAATGATTTTGAGGGAAATATCCGATGGATACATTGTGACCTATTTGACAAGAACCACTATCTGGTTTTAAAACGTTTGCAATCATTTTTAAAAGAGTCGTTTTTCCTAAACCATTATTCCCAATAACTGCTATTTTATCTCCTCTCATAACATCAAATGTAAAATTATCGATGATATCATTTGCGTCGTATGATTTTGAGATTCTTTCTATTTTGAAAATTAATTTTCCAGGAATTATCAAAGGCGGAGCGAATCTAATGTAGGGCCTTTGAATATTTGATTTTTTAAGTTCTTGAGGTTGCAATTTTTGGATCTCTTTGACTCTCGATTGAACTTGACTTGCCCTTGTTCCTGCTCTAAATTTTGAGATAAATTCATTTAGTTTTTCTATTTTCTTTTCTTTGTGTTTTGCTTCTTTTTCGGCTCTTTCTCTTATCTTGGTTTTAGTTATAACCATATCATCGTAATTTCCAGGATATAAGATGATAGTTTCATAATCGATATCAGCGATGACAGTAGCTACGCTATTTAAGAAATATCTATCATGGCTAATAACGATTAAAATACCGCTATATTTAACTAAAAAATTTTCAAGCCAGGTTATTGATTCTAAATCTAAATGATTCGTTGGTTCATCTAATAAAAGAGCTTGAGGTTTGCCAAAAAGAGCTTGGCACAGTAAAACTCGAAATTGTTTATCTAATGGGATTTGTTTTAATTTTTTTTCATGAAAAGATAGATCTATTCCCATCCCTATGAGAAGCTCTTGAGCTTCGGCCTCAGCTGAGTATCCATCCTCTTCAGCTATAATCTCTTCTATTTCAGCGAGCCTCATTCCAATTTCATTTGTCATTTCTTTTTCATATAGTAGATCTTTTTCTTGCATAGCTTTATATAGTCGATCATTTCCATAAATAACTGTATCTATTATTTTAAAATCTTTAAAATCTTCTATATTTTGTTTTAAAAAACCAATTCTTTTAGGTTTATTAACCTTTCCAAAGGTGGGTTCTTCCAATCCCATGATAATTTTTAGTAGAGTTGATTTTCCACATCCATTGGGACCTGTAAGTGCATAGCGATTTTTTTCTGCAAAAGATATCGTGACATTTTCAAATAATGTTCTATTTCCAAATTTTTTAGTAATAGTATCTAAGGTAATCATTTTTTTTAATTAAGTTAAATATTTACTCTAATTCATTATAATTGATAATAAGAAGTTAAACAAGAAAAGTTTTATGGATTTTAAAATAGAGGCTAGATCTTATCTGAATTATTTAGAAATAGTAAAAAATATGTCTTTACATACTATTAGAAATTACTCTATCGATTTGGATTCATTTAAAGATTTTGTTGAACTAAATATTTTAAAAAGGAAAAAAACTTCTAATAAAATTTTGAAATCTAAAGATTTGAGTTTTTCAATAAAAGATATTAACAAATGGATTATTAGAAATTATTTAGCTGACCTCTACGAAAAGAAAATGAAAAACAAAACCATTCAAAGAAGAATCTCAGCTCTTCGATCTTTTTTCAAATATTTAATAAGAGAAAAAAAAATTGAAATAAATCCTTTAGAGGATATCCAAAGTCCCAAAAAAGAAAAATCTCTTCCTTACGTAATAAGCTTTGACGAGGTAAAACATCTTTTTAGTATGTGTGATTTAAACACTTATTTAGGGTTAAGAGATCGTGCTATGATGGAGCTTTTTTATAGTTCGGGTTTAAGACTATCAGAGTTGGTTGATTTGAACAAAGAAGATTTAGATGAGCAATCTTTTTTGATAAACGTGTATGGCAAAGGAAAAAAACAAAGAATTGTACCTATTACTAAAACAGCACTCAGTTGGATACAAAAATATATAAATCATCCCAATCGTTTTAAAGATACAAATGAAACAAAAAAACAAAAAGATAGATCCGCTGTTTTTTTAAATAGATTTGGAAATAGAATTACAATTAGATCTGTTGATAGAAATTTTAAAAAATATTTAAAGCTAAGTGGTCTTGCAGAGGATATCACTCCTCATACAATTAGACATACTATAGCTACCCATTGGCTTGAAAATGGTATGGATTTAAAGACTATTCAAATGTTGCTTGGTCATTCCAATTTAGCAACGACAACTATCTATACTCATGTTTCTGTCAAGCTCAAAAGAAAGATCTACGATAAGACCCATCCTCGAGCTTAACGCTACAATAAATTTCTAAATGGAGGGCTCAATATATTTCCTCACTTTAAAAGTGGAGCTATAAATAGTAAAAGTTAATCTTGCGAAAATTTTTAAAAAAGACTCGGATGTGAATTTTTTCTTTTTAGATAAAAAGTATTTATGAACTTTTAATAAAATATGAACTTTTAATAAAAGAAGCTATTTAATACGAGTTTCATGAAGTACTACAAACGTCGATTTTTTTAGTAATGTTATGATCCTTCTCAATCAAATAAAGATAAGAAAATGAACTTTTACAAGGTTAGTTTTATTGTTGAAATTCGCATTATTTAGATAAGTATTAAAAGATTTCTATTTTGCTTTAGCATGTATGCTCGAGTAAATTCAAAAATAGGATAATAGAGAGAAAATTTATCTCTAAGCTCGAAATTTTTTATCGATTTTTCAAGTTTTTTCGATATAAAATAATTTATTGATTTTTTTTCGAGAAGATTTTATTTTTTTCGAAAAATTTTAACTTTTATGAATATCCAAAGATCATTAAATGATTTAGAAATTTTTTTTACTTATAATTCTTGGGAATTAAAAGTAGAAAATCAAAAAATTAAAAGAGCTTCATTAGTCCATAAAATTTATTATTGGATTTTATCTTTTTTTTCTAAAAGGCATTCAAAAGAGTTAGATTTAGCTATCCAAAAAATCTTGAGAAATGTAAAAGAGTTCAAAGCAAAGACTGAAAAAGAAAGAATTATATTTAAAAAAATAAAACGATTAAAAGCAAATCTTGAAAGTACCTTGAAGAATGAAAAATCTTGGACTTATTTGACTATTAAAACCCGAAATCCTTTATTACAACCTTATAGAGATGGTAAGTTCTTTTATAATAATTTAGAGTATAAAAAAAATTATTGGAAAGTTCTTTTTAGAAATTTTTATCTGCTTTTTTCAGGAATTTTTAAAAGACCTTGGAGAGTAGATTTAAATAGATTTGTAAAAAGATTAGAGCCAAAAGCTAAAAGTGAGGATTTAAAAGTGCAATGGCTTGGTCATTCGAGCTTTTTTATTCAAGTAAATGATCAAAACATTTTGATAGATCCTGTTTTTAGTAATTTTGTGTCTCCTTGTTTTAAAAGATATACGCCTGTTGGGATAGATTTAAAAGATTTACCAAAAATAGATACTATCTTAATTTCTCATAATCATGTAGATCATTTAGATGAAAAAACACTTAAAAATTTTGTGAAATATCAGCCAGCTGTTTTAGTGCCGTTAGGTTTAAAAAGATTTATTCAAAACTTGGGTTTTAAAAATGTTATAGAGCTTAATTGGTTTGATGAAGTTTTTTCTAAAAGAAAAGAAAACCAACTAAATTTTATATCAACTCCGGCATATCATTGGTCTCAACCCATATATAAATTTAAACAAAGAGTAATGGGAAATGAAACCCTTTGGTGTGGATGGGTTATTAAAGCTAATGATAAAACATTGTATCATTCAGGAGATACGGCAAAAGTCAAAAGAGTTTTTAATAGCATTAATCGAAAATTCAATACTTTAGATTGTGCTTTACTTCCAATTGCTCCTGAAAATGAGGAAGATATGCATATGGGGGTAGATTCTTTTTTTAAGGCAACGAAAATTATAAAGGCTAAAAAAATTATTCCTATGCATTATTTAACATTCAGAATGGGACCTGAAAGAATTGAAGATCCATATTTTGCACTAGAAAAAAAATTGAAAGAAGAAAAAAACTCAAATATACAAATTTTAAAAATAGGTGAGATTTTTCAAGAGACTAAAAAAAGTTTCGTTATGGCTTGTTGATAAAAAGATAAAAAGTTTTTAAAGATTTTTTTTGTGATGAATTTACCAAAAAAACACTTCTTTTTTCTTTTATAAATCTAAAAGCCATATTTAAATTCATTTTTTTATACTTTAAAAGATAAGCGATAATAGCCATTGCACTTCTAGCTCTACCAGCTCTGCAATGAACATATATTTTTTTGTTGTTTAAAATTGTTTTATGGATAAATTCAGCCGCCTTTTGAAGTTTGTCTATTTCGATAGGATGTCTATCTTTTATAGGAATATGCAAGTGAGAAAAATTGTTTTTTTTCCAATAAGATAAGTGTATTGGAGTTGTAAAGATAGTTTTTTTTATAGTCTCTTTTTTTTCGATGATACTTAAAATAGAAGTTATGCTTTTTTGTTTGAAAATTTTTTCATGATTTAAATTTTTTAAAGGCATAGCTCCTAAAAAGATATGCTCAGTTATTTGATTAAACCATGGCCATCTTGTTTTAAAAAATATTTCTCTAATAAAACTATCTGCTATTGATAGTTCATATAAAAAATCTGAAAATTTTCGTTTTATCAATATAGCTAAAGTTATGCTAGATATTAGCGCTGCTACTAAATAGA
>VAPE01019293.1_pt1 | contig 18557 bp, 12 predicted proteins | sample 3393911 | NCBI WGS metagenome assembly VAPE01 (sample SAMN08290436, study PRJNA428436) | hydrothermal vent metagenome | isolation source: Deep-sea hydrothermal vent chimney | place: Atlantic Ocean: South-mid Altantic Ridge
CCGCCGGGCGGCAGCAGGAAGCTGCGCGGGCGTACCGGACCGCGGACATCGAGCACGACCCGCAGTTCGCCGTTGCGGCGCGGCGCACTGCGAATCGCGGTCACCACGCCGGCGGGCAGGCGCGGGACGGCGAAGCCGCGACCGAACCGCGCATGCCGCAGATCGAGCACGACGCGCGCCGGATGTGCAAGGGTGAACAGCGTGTGGTCGGTCGGCCCGCTGAGCGGAAATACCACCCGTGTGCGATCCGGGGCGGCCCACAACCGCACGGTACTCACCACCGTGGGGGTCGCTCCCGCCACGGCAACCCCCCCGGCAATCCCCAGGATCCCCGTCCCCAGGGCCACCCACAGAATCGCTGCGATCCGACGCATCCGGCTCCCCCTCCGACGCCCCTACTCTAGCCACAGATGCGAAACTTTTTCAAGGTGATTTTTTATTGGGAATCGCCAGGATAGAGGCGTTACTTGCCCTGGAACCTTAGGACCCCCGCCCGCCCTCCGACCCTGGAACCTGTTCGGCCAGGGCCGCCAACACCGCGGCCCCCGCCGGAGCGCCCGCGCGCAGGCACACCCGCCGTCCCGGTTCGGCATAGGTCAGACGCAGCACCAGATCGCCGGGCGGCAGCAACGCCGCACCGCGCTCCGGCCACTCCACCAGGCAGATCGCCTCCCCGTCCAGCAAGTCCCGGATCCCGAGAAACTCCAGTTCCTCGGGATCCGAGAGCCGATAGAGGTCGAGGTGATAGATGAGTCGCGCGCCGAGTTCGTAGGGCTCCACGAGCGTGTAGGTCGGGCTGCGCACCGGGCCCTGGTGGCCGAGCGCGGCCAGGAAGCCGCGCACCAGGGTGGTCTTCCCGGTACCCAGTTCACCTTCGAGGCGGATCAGGAGGCCGGGAGGGCAGGCGTGCGCGAGCGCCGCGCCGAGCGCCGCCATCTCCTCGGGCGTGCCGATCAGCCGTTCCACGGGAATTGATGCGGATTGGCGAGCCGGCGCAGTTCCGGGAGCAGATCGGTCGCCAGCAGGCCGCGCTCCCCCCCCGCGCGCGCCGCGGCATCCGCCGCGGCGCCGTGGAGATAGACGCCGAGCCGAGCCGCGGCGGCGGAATCGAGGCCCTGCGCCAGCAGACCGGCGATCACGCCGGTGAGGACGTCGCCCATCCCCCCCGAGGCCATCCCCGGGTTGCCCACCTCGGCCACCCACGGCGCACCCTCGCCGGCCTGGATCACGGTCCCCGCCCCCTTGAGCACGACCACGGCGGCGTAGCGTTCGGCCAGGGCGCGCGCCGCGGCGTAACGATCGCGCTGGACCGCCCCGGCGTCCGTGCCCAGGAGCCGCGCCGCCTCGCCCGGGTGCGGCGTGAGCACCCAGTTCCCGCGCGCCACCGGTTCGCGCGCCAGCAGGTTGAGGGCGTCGGCGTCCACGACCAAGGGAAGGCGCGAGTCGAGCAGACTACCGAACAGATCCATCCCCCACCGTCCCCGCCCGAGCCCGGGTCCGACCGCAACCACCGTGGCGCGCCCGAGCAGCGCACCGAGATCCCCGGGACCACCGACCCCGTGCGCCATCAGTTCCGGCGCGCCTGCACTCAACGCGGCGGCGTGCTCGGCGCGCGTGGCGAGGCTCACCAGACCCGCGCCGACCCGACCCGCCGCCGCACCGGCCATGCGCAACGCCCCACCCATGCCCCGCCCGCCCCCGACCAGGAGCACATGCCCGTAGCACCCCTTGTGCGCGCTGCGCGGGCGCGGCGCGAGCAGCCGCGCGAGCCCCGACGGGTCCAGGCGCAAGGCGGCCGGCTCCAGCCCGCCGTACAGATCGGCGGGCACCCCGAGGGCGTCGAAATACAGCGTGCCGCGGTACACCGGCCCCTCGCCGCTGTAGAGCCCCGCCTTGCGGGCGATGAAGGTGACCGTCGCCGCGGCGTGGACCGCGACCCCCAGCACCGCGCCGGTATCGGCGTGCAGCCCCGACGGGATATCCACCGCGACCACCGGCGCGCCCCGCCCATCGATCGCCTCCAGCGCCGCGCGCCAGGCACCGCCCACCTCGCGATCGAGCCCGGTGCCGAACACCGCGTCCACGATCACTTCGGCCCGCGCCAGGCGCGCCGCGTCGAAGGGGTGCGGCGTGACACCCGCCGCCACGCACTCGGACCGCGCCGTGGCGGCGTCGCCGCGCAGGCGCGACGCCTCGACCATTTCCAGCACCTCCACTTCCCGGCCGGCCCGATGCGCCAGGCGTGCGACCACGAAACCGTCGCCGCCGTTGTTGCCGGCGCCGCACACCACCGCCAGGCGGCGTGCCGCCGGCCGGCACTCGCGCACCGCCGCGAACACCGCCTCTCCGGCGCGGCACATGAGTGTGTAGCCCGGGATTCCGCGCTCTTCGATGGCACGGCGGTCCAGCTCGCGCGCCTGCTCGGCGCGGTACAGGGCCCACTCCGGATCATGTTCCAGCACGTGCGCGACTCCTGAGACGGGCGGGCGCGTCACCCGGGTTCCCAGACCGGGGCACGACGTCCACAATAGAGCCCCGTCCTTCGAACAGCGAACATAGCGTGAACCGCCCGGCGAAATCCATCACCCCCGAGGCACCCGCGCGGTGCCCCGACCCCGCCGCGCTCGCCGCGGACATCCGCCGCTGGGCAGCGAAACTCGGCTTCCCGGCGCTCGGGATCACCGACACCGATCTCTCGGCGGCGGAGGCCCGCCTGCTCGACTGGCTCGCCCGCGACCGCCACGGCGAGATGGACTGGATGGCACGCCACGGCATGCGCCGCAGCCGCCCGGCGCAGCTCGTACCGGGCACGATCCGCGTACTCTCGGTGCGCATGGACTACTGGCCGGGCACGGCGGCCGACGCGCACGCCGTGCTCCGCGACCCGGCGCGCGCCTACATCTCGCGCTATGCGCTGGGCCGCGACTACCACAAGGTGCTGCGCCGGCGCCTGCAGCGCCTCGCCGAGCGCATCGCCGCGATCACCGGCCCGTTCGGCTACCGGGTGTTCACCGACAGCGCCCCGGTCCTCGAGAAGCCGCTCGCGCAGAAGGCCGGGCTCGGCTGGATCGGCAAGCACACCAACCTGGTCGACGCCCGTGCCGGTTCCTGGTTCTTCCTCGGGGAGCTGTACACCGACCTGCCGCTGCCCGTCGACGCGCCGGCCCGCGAACGCTGCGGCACCTGTACCGCGTGCCTGGACGCCTGCCCGACCGGCGCCATCTTCGCCCCCTACCAGCTCGACGCACGCCGCTGCATCGCCTACCTGACGATCGAACTGCCCGGGGCCATCCCCGTGGAACTGCGCCCGCTGCTCGGCAACCGCATCTACGGCTGCGACGACTGCCAGCTCGCCTGTCCGTGGAACCGCTTCGCCCAACCGACGTCCGAGGCCGACTTCCTGCCCCGCCACGGCCTCGACGCGGCGACCCTCGCCGGGCTGTTCGCCTGGAACGAGGCCGATTTCCTGCGCAACACCGAGGGCGGCCCGATCCGGCGCATCGGCCACGAACGCTGGCTGCGCAACCTCGCCGTCGCGCTCGGCAACGCGACCCCGACCCCCGAGGTACCGGCCGCCCTCCGGGTCCGCGCCGACCATCCCTCCGCCCTGGTGCGCGAGCACGTGGCCTGGGCGCTGGCGCGCCACGCGAGCGCGCGCGACCCCGGCGGAACCGGCCCTTACGGCCCCTGATGCTCCCGGTAGTACCGGATCAGCCCCTGAGTGGAGACGTCATGTGCGCCCACCGACGCATCCGGGGCCAGTTCCGGGAGGATCGCCTTGGCGAGTTGCTTGCCGAGTTCAACACCCCATTGATCGAAGGAGTTGATGCCCCAGATCACCCCCTGCACGAAGATTTTGTGCTCGTAGAGCGCGATGAGCGTCCCCAGGCTACGCGGGGTGATCTTGCGCAGCAGGATCGAATTGGTGGGGCGGTTGCCCGGAAAGACCTTGTGCGGCAGCAGCCGCTTGAGCGCGCGCCCGGAGAGCCCCTGCGCCTCGAGTTCGGCGCGGACCTCGTCTTCGGTCTTGCCGCGCATCAGGGCCTCGGTCTGGGCGAAGAAGTTGGAGAGCAGGATCCGGTGATGCTCACCCAGCGGGTTGTGGGTCTCCATCGGGGCGATGAAGTCGGCCGGGATCATCTCGGTGCCCTGGTGGATGAGCTGGTAGAAGGCGTGCTGGCCGTTGGTGCCGGGCTCGCCCCACAGGACCGGCCCGGTCTGGTAGCGCACCGCGCGGCCCTTGCGCGTGACGCGCTTGCCGTTGCTCTCCATGTCCCCCTGCTGGAAATAGGCCGGGAACCGGTGCAGGTACTGGTCGTAGGGGAGGATGGCGTGGGTCTGGGCGCCGAAGAAATCACCGTACCACACGCCCAACACCCCCAGGATCACCGGCAGGTTGCGCTCCAGGGGCGTGGCGCGGAAATGCTCATCCAGGAGATGCCCGCCCTCGAGCAGTTCTTCGAAACGGTCCATGCCGATGTAGAGCGCGATCGACAGACCGATCGCCGACCAGAGCGAGTAGCGCCCGCCGACCCAGTCCCAGAACTCGAACATGTTCTCGGGATCGATGCCGAACTCGCGCACCGCCTCGCGGTTGGTGGACACGGCGACGAAGTGGCGGGCGATGCCGGCCTCGTCGCCGGTTTGCTCCAGGAACCAGGCGCGCGCCGTGTGGGCGTTGGTGAGCGTCTCCTGGGTGGTGAAGGTCTTGGACGAGACCACGAACAGCGTGGTCTGCGCGCGCAGCAGCTTGAGGGTCTCGGCGATGTGGGTGCCGTCGACGTTGGAGACGAAGTGCGCGGCGAGACGCGGCCCGCCGTAGGGGCGCAACGCCTCGGCGACCATCTTCGGCCCGAGGTCGGAGCCGCCGATGCCGATATTGACCACGTCCGTGATCGCCTCCCCGGTGCACCCCAGCCAGCGTCCCTCGCGCACGTCCCCGGTGAAACGACGCATGTGTTCCAGGACGGCGTTGACCTTCGGCATCACGTCCTCGCCGTCCACCAGGATCGGGCGGTTGGAGCGGTTGCGAAGGGCGACGTGCAACACCGCGCGGTCCTCCGTGACATTGATCTTCTCACCGGAGAACATGCGCTCGATCCAGCGCGGCAATTCACGCTCGCGGGCGAGTTCGAGGAGCAGGCGCAGGGTGCGCTCGGTGATGCGGTTTTTGGAGTAGTCGAGGAGGAAGTCGTCGAAGTGCAACGAGAAACGCTCGAAACGCTTCGGATCCTCGCGAAACAGGTCGCGCATGTGCCGATCGCGGATCTCGCGGTGATGGGCCTTGAGGGCCTTCCAGGATTTGCAGTTCGTCAGTGCCGTCATCAGTTTCTTCCTTTCTGTTCCAGAATCCCGCAGATCCGACATCGCCGGCGGGCCAAGGCCCGCCCTACCGGGATTCGCGCATCCCCGCACGTCCCGTACAAGGGCCGGGCCCGGCCGGCGCGGAACCCGTGCGCCGATCCGCCCGGCGACCGGTTCGCGCCCGCTACGCCGCGCCCTCGTCGTCTTCCAGGGTGTTGCGCCAGCGCTGGTCGTCGCGCTCGAAGAGCCGGCCGGCCTCGCGCGGCCCCCAACTTCCGGCCGGGTAGGTGTGGATGAAATCGCGTTCCACGGACCAGACCTTGAGGATCGGGTCCACGACGCGCCATGCCCAGGCGACCTCGTCGTAGCGCAGGAACAGCGAGTGGTCGCCCCCGATGACGTCGAGCAGCAGGGCCTCATAGGCGCCCAGCCCCGCCTGGTTGATGCCGCAGTAAGAGGCATCCATCCGCGTGGTCTGGGTGCGCATCTCCAGGCCCGGTTCCTTGACCTGCAGTTCTATGCGCAGGCATTCGTTGGGCTGGATATTGAGCAACAGCCAGTTGGGACGGATCCGGTCGATCTGGGTCTCACGGAAGAGCTGCTGCGGGGGGTGCTTGAAGCGAATTGCGATGAGCGAGTTGTCCTTGGCCATGCGCTTGCCGGTGCGCAGGTAGAAGGGGATGTTGCGCCAGCGCCAGTTGTCGATGAACAGCTTCAGGGCGGTGAAGGTCTCGGTGGTGCTGTTGGCGGGCACCCCGTCCTCTTCCAAGTAGCCGCGGATCTGTTCGCCGCCGATGCGCCCGCGCGCGTACTGGGCGCGGAAGGCGTGGGCATGGACCGCGCTCTTCGGGATCGGGCGGATCGAACGCAGCACCTTGACCTTCTCGTCGCGCAGCGACTCCGCGTCCAGGCTGGCGGGGGGTTCCATCGCCACCAGCGTGAGCATCTGCAGCAGGTGACTCTGGATCATGTCGCGCAGCGCACCGGCCCCGTCGTAGTACTCGGCGCGCCCGTCCAGACCACGCGCCTCGCAATGAGTGATCTGCACGTGATCGATGTAGTTGCGGTTCCAGAGCGGCTCGAGCATCAGATTCGCAAAGCGGAACACCAATACGTTCTGAATAGTGCCCTTGCCGAGATAGTGGTCGATGCGGTAGAGCTGCTCCTCCCGGTAGTCCCGATGCAGCCGCTCGTCGAGCAACTCCGCACTCTCCAGATCGTAGCCGAAGGGCTTCTCCACCACCAGCCGCCGCCAACCCGTATCCTCCCGGTTGAGCCCGACCTGCGCGAGATTGCGCGCCACCACACCGAACTCCGCCGGGCGGATCGCCATGTAGAACACCAGGTTCTCGGGGAAGCGCGCGCCGTCGGCCAGCGTCCGGTACAGGCCCTGGTAGGCGGCGGCGTCGTTGAGGTCGAGCCGATAGTACTGGAGCCGTTCCCGGAGGCGGCCGAATATCGCCTCGTCGAGCCCGCCGCGCACGCGCGCACCAAGCGCCTCGCGCACCTCCGCACGCCACTGATCCGCCTCCCAGGGGCGGCGCCCGATGCCCAACACGACCAGTTCCTTCGGAAGGCGTCCCGCGGCCTCCAGGTGGTAGAGAGCCGTCAGCAGTTTGTTGCGGGCCAAATTTCCGGTCGCGCCGAAGATCACGAACGTACAGGGATCGAGCATCGAAAAGGCCCCTCTGTGCACCGCCCGAGCCGGGGGTGTGCAACCCCCGATCGACGGCGCATCCGTGCGCGGCACCGGAACACGACGCGGGCGCACCCGCGTCGCAGTGAAGTATGAAGCCGATTGTAGTATAAACAGGCGACGGCGTTCGTTGATTCTATCGACCACCGGGGGCCGCCACGGTTCCCACTGCGAATCGAGACCCGGCCCTGATGAAGATCCTGTTCGCCGCCAGCGAGGCACACCCCCTGATCAAGACCGGCGGCCTCGGCGATGTCGCCGGCAGTCTCCCGGCGGCGTTCGAGCGCCTGCATCAGGACGTGCGAGTGATCCTGCCGGCCTACCGCCATATCCTGGAACGGCTCCCCGAGGCGACCGTGGCCGCCGAATTCTCGGTGCCCGGGTCGCCGGAACCGGTTCGCCTGCGCCGGGCGACACTGGTCGAGGACGGTGTGCCGGTCTATCTGGTCGACGTACCGGCGCTGTTCGACCGGGCCGGCGGCCCGTACAGCGACCCGCAGGGGCGCGACTGGTATGACAACGCCCTGCGCTTCGCCACCTTCTGCCGTGCCGTGGTCCGGGTCGCGGCGAACCATGCGGGGCTGGACTGGGCGCCGGACGTGGTGCACTGCAACGACTGGCAGACCGGGCTGGTGCCGCCGCTGCTGATCCGCGAACCACGCCGTCCCCCCATGGTATTCACGATCCACAACCTGGCCTACCAGGGCATCTTCACCCGGGATACCTTTCAGTATCTCGGTCTCCCGCCGGAGCTGTGGTCCATGTACGCGCTGGAGTTCTACGGCGGGTTCTCGTTCATCAAGGGCGGGCTGGTGTTCGCCGACCGGCTCACCACCGTGAGTCCGACCTACGCGCGCGAGATCTGCACGCCGGAGTTCGGCGCCGGGCTGGACGGGGTACTGCGCGGGCGCGCCGACCGCCTCGAGGGCATCCTCAACGGTGTCGATTACCGTGTGTGGGATCCGGGCCGCGACACACTCATCCCGCACCGGTATACCGCGCATGCCATGCAGGGCAAACAGCGGGACAAGGTCGCGCTCCAGAAGCGCATGGGACTCGCCGTGAAACCGCGCGTACCGCTGTTCGGACACATCGGGCGCATGGTGGAACAGAAGGGCGTCGACCTGATCCTCGGCGCACTCCCCGCACTGATGGCGGAAGACCTCCAACTCGCGATCCTCGGCAACGGCGAGGCGCGCTTCGAGGCGGCGTTCCGCGCCGCCGCCGAACGCTGGCCGGGCCGCCTGGGGATCCACATCGGCTACGACGAGTCGCTCGCCCACCTCGTCGAGGCCGGCTGCGACGCCTTTCTGATGCCTTCGCGTTTCGAGCCGTGCGGCTTGAGCCAGCTCTACAGCCTGCGTTACGGCACCATCCCGGTGGTGCGGCGCACCGGCGGGCTGGCCGATACGGTGGTCGATGCCGACGGGAAATCGATCCGCTCGGGCGCCGCCACCGGCTTCGTCTTCGATGAACCCACGCCGGACGCACTCGTATCCGGCATACGGCGCGCCCTGGAACGCTACCGCCGACCGCCCGCTTGGCGCAATCTGATCGGCAATGCCATGCGCCAGGATTTCAGCTGGCGGCGCAGCGCGCAGGCCTATCTCGCCCTCTATCGCCGGATCTGACGGTGCGTGCGGACGCGCGCGGCTCGCACCATCGCCCGGTACGGGTATAATGGCGGCCACCCGCCCGGCCCGGGGCCGCGCGAGCGGCGCCCCGTGTCGGCCCCGATCACCTGAAAAACCCAGACGACGCCCATGGATCTGCCACCGCGGGACAAAGAACTGCGCGCCCATGTCAAGCTGTTCGGCAACCTGCTGGGCAACGTGCTGCACACCCATGCCGGCGGCAAGGTGTTGTCCGCGGTGGAGGCCCTGCGCAAGGGGTTCCTCGGCCTGCGCAAGGAGGCCAATCCGCGCCGCCACGATCGCCTGATGCGCATGATCCGCCTGCTGACGCCCGAGACCACCACCCACGTGGTGCGCGCGTTCAGCACCTATTTCAGTCTCGTCAACATCGCCGAGGAGGCCTTCCATCACCGCGAGCGCCGGCGCCGGGTGCGCCGCGGCGGCCCGTTGTGGACCGGTTCGTTCGACGAGACCCTGCGCTGGTTCCGCGCGCAGGGAGTCGAACCGCGGCAGCTCCAGGAACTGCTCGACCGGCTCGCCTACATCCCGGTGTTCACCGCACACCCGACGGAGGCCAAGCGGCGCACCATCCTCGAGGCGCTGCGGCGCATCTTCGTCACCAGCGAGCGGCTCCGAGCCCCGGGCATCGGCAGGGAAGACCGCGAGGAGATCACCCGCCGCATGGAGAGCCAGATCCAGATCCTGTGGAAGACCGACGAGGTGCGCGTGCACCGGCCCCAGGTGCGCGACGAGATCCGCAACGGCCTCTATTACTTCAAGGAATCGCTGTTCGAGGCGGTCCCGCTGGCCTATCACCATCTCGACAAGGCGATCCGCCGCGTCTACGGCGAAGACGCCGCCCGCACGATCCGTGTGCCGGGATTCATCCACTTCGGCTCGTGGATCGGCGGCGACCGCGACGGCAACCCCAACGTGAGCCCCGGGACCACCGAACTCGCCGTCTACCTTCAGGCGCGAGAGATCCTCACCGAGTACGTCTGCCGCGTGAACAGCCTGGGCCGGATACTGACCCACTCGATTCGCATGTGCGAACCGAGCAGCGCGCTGCTGGAGAGCCTGGAATGCGACGAGCGCATCTGCACGGAGGTCCTGAAGGAGACTCCGGCCCGCTTCGGCCATGAACCCTACCGGCGCAAGCTCTATTTCATGCGCCACCGCCTGGCGGTCGTACTCAAGGCGGTGCGCCGGCACTTGGCCGGCCGACCCATGGAACGCCCGGATACCGGCTACCGCTCGGAGGCGGAGTTCCTGACCGACCTGCGCCTGATCCGGGACTCGCTCATCCGCCACGGCGACCGCAACATCGCCGATCAGGAACTCCAGGATCTGACGCGGCTGGCGGAGACCTTCGGTTTCTCCCTGACGAAGCTCGACGTGCGCGAGGAGTCCTCGCGCCACACGCGCGCGGTGACCGAGATCTGTGCGCAACTCCCCGGCGGCACGGACTACTCGGCCCTCGACGAGACCGGTCGGCTTGCACTGCTGGACGAACTGCTGCGCGCGCCCGAAGCGCCGGTCGTGGACCGCGCCGCGCTGAGCCCGCAGACGCGCGACGCTCTGGAGGTGTGCGAAGTGATCGCGCGGGTGCGCCGGGAATTGAGCGTCGAGGCCTTCGGGGCCTATGTCATCTCCATGACCCACCGCGCCAGCCATGTCCTGGAGGTCCTGCTGCTCGCGCACATGGCGGGGCTCGCCGGGCGCGACCCGGTGCACGGCTGGTACTGCCACCTGCACCTCACGCCGCTGTTCGAGACCATCGAGGATCTGGCGCATATCGACGAGGTCCTCTCGACGCTGCTCGATCATCCCGCCTACGCCGCGCTGCTGCGCGCCTCGGGCAACGTCCAGGAAGTAATGCTCGGCTACTCGGACTCGTGCAAAGACGGCGGCATTCTCGCCTCCGCCTGGAGCCTGTACGAGGCGCAGAAGAAGATCCTGGAACTCACCGACCGGCGCGGCGTCGGCTGCCGGCTCTTCCACGGGCGCGGCGGTACCGTGGGGCGCGGCGGCGGGCCGACCCACGAGTCGATCCTCGCGCAGCCCCCGGGCACCGTCCACGGGCAGATCAAGTTCACCGAACAGGGCGAGGTGCTCTCATACAAGTACAGCAACGCCGAAACCGCGGCCTACGAACTCGCCATGGGCAGCACCGGGCTGATGAAGGCCAGTCTGTGCCTGGTCCGTACGCCGTCGGCGGACCACGAAGACTACCGCGCCCACTTGGCGGAACTGGCGCACCTCGGCGAGCGCACCTATCGTGACCTCATCGACGTCACACCGGGAATCATGGACTATTTCTACGAGGTCACGCCGGTCAACGAGATCGGCCTGCTCAACATCGGCTCGCGCCCGAGCCATCGCTCGCGCGAGGATCGCTCCAAGGAGTCGGTGCGGGCCATCCCCTGGGTGTTCGGCTGGGCCCAATCCCGCCACACGCTCCCCGCCTGGTACGGCATCGGCACCGCGCTCGCGCGCTGGCGCGGCACCGACCCGCAGCGCCTGGCGACGCTGCGTGCCATGTACCGCAACTGGCCGTTCTTCCGCGCCCTGCTCAGCAACACCCAGATGTCGCTGTTCAAGGCCGAGATGACTATCGCCGCCGAGTACACCCGCTTGAGCAAGCACCCCGACCAAGCCCGCGCCATCTACCGGAAGATCCGCGAAGAATACCAACTCACGGTACTCGAGGTGCTCGAGGTCGCGCAGCTCCACGACCTGCTCGAGGAAAACCCCCCGCTCGCCCTGTCGCTCACGCGCCGCAATCCCTATCTGGACCCCCTCAATCACATCCAACTCACCGTGATCGAACGCTACCGCAATCCCGATCTGCCCGAAGAAGGGCGCGAGGTGTGGCGCGACCCCCTGCTGCGCACCATCAACGCCATCGCCGCGGGCATGCGCAATACCGGCTGAGCCGCGCTCGGATCCGGCCGGGCGCGCCCGGCCCTACCGCCTCTCCCGACAACCACGGCTCCCGTAGGACGGGCCATGGCCCGCCATCCGTATACGATCCGTAATGCCTCCAGACCGATAGTTTCCCCGGCGGGGGCCCGTACCCGCAGGACGGGGCGGGGAAAATTCATCCGGGGGAAGGGAAGGGGGGAATCGTGCGCACGATTGGGACGGGTACACCCGGCCGCCGCGCGGTCGTTGCGCTGTGGATAGTGTGCCTCTACGCGCTCGGCGTCGGCTGCGCGCTGGGGACGCCGCAGCGCGTGGCCGACTGGAGGCTGACACTGGTGAAGGCGGCCGCGGGCGCGCGCTATCGCACGCCCTCCTCGACCTTCCGCATCCGCATCCCGGCCACGGTCCCCGCGGCCGTCCTCGGGCAATTGCGGCTCGAACTCGACGGGATCGACGTCACCGACCTGGTCACGCGCAGCGGTGAGTACGCCGTGTATACGCCGCCTCAGCCGCTGGCCGCGGGCCCGCACACCCTGCGCGCCGTGCAGGAGACACCCGAAGGGGAATTGATCGAGCGCGGCGTCTGGCGCTTCGAGGTGGGCGAAACGAAGCGCTTTCGCGAGGCGCGTTGGAGTGGGGATGCGAACCTGACCGCAGCCTACCGGCTTGCGGATCAGGGCCTGAACAACACCCCGGCCCGGTTCCAGAGCAACGGTTCCGGAAAGCTCGGGGGAAATCTCGCAGCGGGCGATTGGCGCGTCGGGGGAAACGGATCGTTGGTCTTCGACGGCCGGGGCGTGACCGACGGACGGCGCGTGGACCTGAGCGGCTATCAGGTCGGCGGGCGCAAGGGGGCGCTCGGCGCACGCGCGGGCGATCAGACCGTGTGGCGGGACAATCTGGCCCTGCAGCAGTTCAACCGTCGCGGCATCTCCGCAACCTACGGCAACGCCGGTGATCACGGTGCCGGCGGCTCCGCGGTCACCGCATTCCTCGTGAGCGGCTCCGCGGTCCAGGGATTCGACAACGGCCTCGGCATCCGCGACCCGGACAACCGTCTGGAGGGGATCGCCGGCCGCGTCCGCCCGGTGCGTCTCGGTACCGGCGCGATGTTCCTCTCGGCGACCTACCTGCGCGGGCGGCGCAGTGAGATCGGTGCCGGCAGCGTCGGCAGCAGCGACGTCAGTTCGGGTGATATCTGGGATGTTCGCGCCGACAGCCTGTGGTTCGCGCAACGCCTGCGCGTGCTCGGCGAGTTGACGGAGTCGAACTACGACCCGGACGCCGACGGGCCGGTGGGCAGCCGCCGTGGACACGCCTATGACCTGCTCGGTCATTACCAGATCCTGCGCGGCCGCGAGGTATCCGGCAGACCCCTGACCTGGGGCGCCGAGCTGCGCTATCAGGAATACAGCACCTTCTTCCGCAGTCAGGCCAACACGGCCGCGCCCCGGGACCTTCGTACGTTCACCGCCACCACGAACCTTGCCTGGGGGCCGGCGAGCGCCACGGGGACCTTCGGCTGGAGCGAGGACAACGTCGACGGGCTCGCGCTACTCCCACGGGCGCGCGTGCGCCTGTTCGATGTCAATCTCGACTATGCACCGCAGCCGGCCTATGACCCGGCGACGGGGGGGGCGAGCTACCCTTGGTACGGGCTGCCGAAATTCCACGTAAGGTGGTACCGGGAGGCGACGCTGACCCTCGAGCAGCCGAGTTCCACCCTGACCCCGCCGATCGATTCCTTCAACCGGATCATTGACGCAAACGTGCACTTTTACTATCCGCTGGTCGACTGGGGCGTCCAACACACGATCACCTGGGAATACGACCACACGGGCGCAACGGGGAACCAGCGCATCGACGATACCCGGCTGGACGTAAACCTCCCCCTGTTCGCCCAGCGGGTCACCCTCACCCCGTTCTTCGAATACACGCGCACCGAAGAGGGCGCCGGGGTCGGACTCACGCTGGAACGATATACCGGCGTGAAATTCATTGCGAACCCGACCGAGCGACTCTCGCTGGAAGTTGATCTGGATATCGATGATGTGAACCGACCGCCGGGTAACGCCGACACACAAACATACTCGGTGGTCAACACCCTCACCTGGACCGAGTCCGATCCGCACGGCGCCCGACCCGGGCTCACGTGGACTCTGACCGGCAGTTGGAACCGGAACGACGTCGGCGCCGGTTATCTGATGGAACCGGACAGCTATCAAGTGTTCCTGCAACTGACCATGAACTGGGAGCGATCATGAACCTCCGCCGCACCGCCGCCCTGACGGGCCTCCTGATCCCCCTGTGCGCCGGATGGGGATGGCGCGCCGCACACGCCAACATCATCGGATTCCAGGTGCAGCCCGCCACGATTCAGGCCGCGGTCGGACGCAGCACGAGCGCGCGCGTCACTTGGCGCATCCAGCGCGACAACACCCCCTGCGACGCCCTCGTGCGCTCCGCCTCCGGCGTGTTCCGGACCGATGCCGGTCTGGTGCTGGGCCGCGTGAATATCGCGCTGAGCCGCCGCAGCATGTGCACCGGGGCCACCTCCGTCGCCCGGACCACCACCGTCGACACCTTCACGGAAAACGTGCTGATTCCGGACGCGGTCGCGCAGCGCGCCCTGCAGTTGGGAATCACGCATTTTTTCTACTCCCGCGCCTTCACGGACGGCGCCGGATCGTCGACCGCCGCCGTGACGGTCACACTCGGCGGCGGCACCACCGGCGCCCTCGGCATCTCCAACGTCTCGCTACGCTTTGCCGACGAGTCGGTCATCGGCATGATCGACCGCAATGCCGCGCTTACGGCGACGGCGCGGATCGGATACGCGGGCTCCGGGCCGATACGGGCCGTCTGGGAGATCGCCGGACCCAGCACCACGAGCGGCGCGCCCCAATTCCGCATCCTGTCGGTCGTCCACCCCTTCTTCGGCATCGGCGGCGAGATCACCCTGCGCAGCCCGACGCTGCCGAGTGCGACCGCCGGGCGCTACCGGCTGCGGCTGCGCATCACCCGCCCGGCGACCACGTTTCCGGCACCCGAACTCACCTATTTCGTGATCGAAAAGCACGCCGCACCCCCGCCACGGCCGATCAAGACCCTGAGCCCCGCGCGCGGGGCGCAACTGGGGCCGAAGACCCGCTTCTCGTGGACCCCCCTGGCCGATGCGCAGGCCTACCGGCTCGAGTTCTATCCGCTCGGACCGGACCGGCAGACGCCCGTCGGTCGGAAACCGACCGGCGGAATGCTGGTACTGGGCACGCGCCACCGGCTCCTGCTCTCACTGCCGACTCGCGCACGCCTGCGCCCCGGCGCCTATCAATGGCGGATCGTCGCGATCGGCGACCATGGCCATATCCTCGGCGCCAGCCCGCCGGTGCCCATCTATGTCCCGTGACGCACGCCTCTGGTGCAGCACCGCCCCCGCTCCGGGGGCGGATCGCGCCGCAACCGCAGGCGGGTCGGCAGCGCATCCGTCCGGGACGCAACACCCGGAACCGACCCCCGATGCCGCCCACGATGCCTACCTGTTGACCGCCATCGCGCGGGGCGAGACGGCCGCCTTCGCCGAATTCTACGCTCGTCACGCGCCGCGCGTATTGCGCTTCTGCGGCACGCGCCTGGGGGGAGACGATGCCGCCGCTCAGGATGTACTTCATGAGAGTATGCTCGAGGTATGGCGCGTCGCCGGGACCTTCCAGGGCCGTGCGCGCGCCGCGACCTGGCTGCTCTCGATCGCCCACCACAAGACCGTCGATCAGCTGCGACGCAGGCACCACCGCCGCGAGTGCGAGTTGCCCGAGGAACCCCTGGGGAGCGACGACTGCCCCGCCGCCGACGCGCTCGCGGCAAGCGAAGATCGCGAGCGCCTGTATCGATGCATCGCGCTCCTGCCCGCGGTGCAACGCGCCGCGTTGCACCTGGCGTTCTTCGAGGATCTGCCGTATCGCGAGATCGCCGTTATCCTGGGCTGCCCGGAGGGTACCGTCAAAACCCGGGTGTTCCATGCCAAACTCACGCTGAAGCGCTGCCTGACCCGGGGCGATTGAACGCTTTCGCCGCGTGCTCCGACTAATTTGCAGACCCATCCACATCATCCTGGATCTGCGGACGACCATGGACCCTCACGATCACCCGAATATCGACCTCATCGCCTACGTCAACGGCACGCTCGGCGGGCCGGACACGGCGCCTGTACAGCGCCACCTGTCCGGTTGCCCGCGTTGCCGCGAGGAGGCCGAATTCCTGCGGCGTGTCCGTTCCGGCATTCGCGATATGCCCGCGCCGACCCCGGATGCCGGGTCCCTGGCGCGACTGCTGCGCGAACGGCCGGCCCCGTCGGCACGCCGCCACGGTCGGTCCGGCACGGGTCTGGGGCTGGCACTCGCGGCGTCGCTGCTGCTCATCCTGTTCCAGGGGGTGCTGATCGCGCACCTGTGGACTTCCCGACCCGCGGTCGCGCCGCTCAGCGGCCCCGAGCCTGCGGGTGCGGTACTGGAGGTGCGCTTCGCGCCCACCGCGACCGAGGCGCAGATCCGCCGAGCCTTGCGCGAGGTCGACGGCGAGTTCGTCAACGGCCCGGGCGCCACCGGCGTCTACCGCGTGCGGTTGCTCGACGTGGCGCCGGACGATCACGCCGCCCGGCGCCACGCCGCCCGGCAGTTGCGCTCGGAACGCGGCGTAGTCCGAGAGGTTTCCGATGAGTAACCGGATAGCGCTCGCCGGTTGCCTGCTGGTCATTGCCCTGCCCGCATCGGCCGGGGGGATCAGGAGGATCGGGAGGATCGAGGTGCGACCGATGATCGGCGGCCTTTCGCTGTCGCCGCACCTGACCCTGGCTCGACCGAACCTGGCGATCCCGCACGTAGGCCTGGCCGCGGGATGTCGCGTGCAGGTCACCATCGTCAACCACGGACCCGGCTCGCTCCCCGCCCGTGCCTGGAGTGCGCAGCCGAACCACGCCGCCGAGTTGGAGATCCGCGTCGACGGTCAGCTTCGGGCCCGGGTCACGCTCGGGCTCGTGGACCCGCAGCGGGCGCTCACACCCGGCGGCCAGGTCGACTATACGAGCCCGGTCACGGTAACCGGCACCGCACAGGTGACCGCGCACATCGATCCGGCACACCATATCGCCGAGACCCGCCTGACCGACAACCTGCTGAGCCACTCGCTGACCTGCATCAAGCCCTCCGCCGCGCACCCTACAACCCCGGTTACCGGGGGCGCGAAGTACACGATTCGGCGCTTCGCGCCGCTACGCGAACGGTTGTTGACTCCTTCTTCTCCTCCTCCCCCTCCTCCTCCCCCTCCTTCTCCGCCACCGCCACCACCGGCCGTCACGGGTACGCAATTCCTCCCCGGGGAGGAAGCGCAGGCCCCCGCAACGTCCGGCCCGCCCCCTCCCGCGCCCGGGGACCTCACGCAAAGCCCCGCCCTGATCGGCGCCGCCCTGCCGCCGCCACCGACCCTGCCGCCCCCGTCGGCGGCGGTCACGGCGGACGCCGAACCCGGGGAAGTGGTGGCCGTCAGTTCCGACATGGCGCAGGCGCGCGCCCTCGCCGGGCGCCTGCAAGGCACCGGAATCCACGTCCTGCGCCGTCGCATCCTGCACCGGCTCGGTTTCGTGCTGAGTACCCTGGCGCTCCCGAAGGGCACCGGCGCGACCGCGGCCCTGGCCCGACTTCGCGCCCTGGCACCCAAGGCCTGGATCGATCTCAACTCCCGTTACCGTCTGCTGGGTTCGACCGCACACCGCTACGCACGCAAGCTGATCGGCTGGCGGCGGCGGGCCGGTTGCGGCGCGCGGGTCCGCATCGGTCTGGTCGACACCGGCGCGGACGCGCATCACCCGGCACTGGCGCATGCGCGCCTGGACCAGCGTGAATTCCTGAGCGACGGTTACCGCGCGGCCCCCCGGGAACACGGAACGGCGGAGGCGGCGATTCTGCTCGGCAACGGCGCCGACGACCTGCGCGGGCTGCTGCCGCGTGCCCATCTGTTCCTCGCCGCGGTGTTTCGGAAACGTGCCCACGACACCGCCGACGCCACCGCCGAGCAGGTGACCCTCGCCCTGGACTGGCTCGCCGGGAAAAACGTATCGGTGATCGTGCTGCCGCTCGGCGGCCCGCGGAACCTGCTGATCGAGGTGGCCGTCCGTCGTATCCTGCAACGCTCCATTGCGGTCACCGCCGCCGCCGGCAACGGCGGACCGAACGCCGCACCCGTCTACCCCGCCGCGCAGGCGGGGGTCGTCGCGGTCACTGCCGTCGATGCCGACGGGCGGATTTACGCGCACGCCAACCATGGAGCGTACATCGACTTCGCCGCCCCCGGCGTCGACCTCTGGGTCGCGCGCCCCGGCGGCGGCGCGCACTATGCGAGCGGTACCTCTTACGCAACGCCCTTCGTCGGCGCGGCGCTGGCCGTCGCACGGAAACGCGCGCCGCGCGGTGCATGGGCGGCCCTCGTCCGGAATCTCGCCGCGCACGCCCGCGACCTGGGCGCGCACGGGCGCGATCCGGTCTACGGTTGGGGGCTGCTCCGGACCCATGGTTGCGCACGACCGTGAACCCCATCGCCCACCACGCCCGACGCCGCAGCGAGCCGACGCGACGCATGCTACACTCCGAGCGCATAGCCCGATCCAGTTCTTACCCGCGGGATGAAGGGGTGTTTACGTGGATTCCCGGCAGGACGCCGGGCGCCGGAAACCCGTGCATGCGATCACGGGGCCGCATCGGATGTCCTACGGTGGGGGAGGCGCGATCGGGCAAGGGGGGGAACCAGGGCGGCGGTCGCGCGCGAATCCGGACATCGCCGCGCGGGCGGTGTTGCGCCCTGTGGGGTATGCATACGTTGCGGCGCCCGCACCGGTGCGAGCGCCCGATCCGTCCCCGCGTGTTCCCGTTCCCCCCGGCACCGGCCACGGAGCACGGAGCGGAACAGTGGACCGCGGGGATCCCGTAACCACCGGAACTCCTCCAACGCGG
>VAPE01011873.1_pt1 | contig 18534 bp, 11 predicted proteins | sample 3393911 | NCBI WGS metagenome assembly VAPE01 (sample SAMN08290436, study PRJNA428436) | hydrothermal vent metagenome | isolation source: Deep-sea hydrothermal vent chimney | place: Atlantic Ocean: South-mid Altantic Ridge
CACCTGTCCCGAAATAAACAACATGCCGTTAGCCTCCACGGCTTGGCTGTACGGGCCTATGGCAGCCGGTGCGTTGGTGGTATGGATAATTTTTTTCATGGTTGATTGTTTTTTCAAAATTACGGGAATAAACAACATCAAAAATCGTCAACCATAAAAATATTCATTTTCATTTTGAACTCCTCTTCATTATGTTTTGCCGGTTTTCGGGAAACAAAACAGACAGATGAATAATTCGTTTCATCCGTAGGAAAACTCACTTGATACCCTTTTTGTGGCAGTATCGTATCTTTGCCTGAGAAAAAATGCAGGTCATGCCGACAAAATTCATTAGCCGGGAAATTACCATCGGAAATCTTCGTCTTGGGGGCAGTCAGCCTGTACGGATTCAGAGTATGACCAACACCCCCACACTGGATACCGATGCCACGGTTGCGCAAGCAATCCGCCTTGCAGAAGCCGGATGCGAAATGGTTCGTATTACGGCCGCCAACATACGTGAAGCTGAGAACCTGAAAAATATTAGCCGGGCTTTGAAGGAAAAAGGGATTCATATTCCGCTTATCGCGGATATCCATTTTATACCTAAGGCTGCAGAAATTGCCGCCGGAATCGTTGAAAAGGTACGCATCAACCCGGGTAATTATTCCGGTTCACATCACAAAGCAAAAAAATATTCCGATACAGATTACCACAAAGAGCTGGACGAAATGGTGCTAAACATAGAACCTTTATTGAACATCTGCACGCGCCACAACACAGCCATCCGTATCGGTATCAACCACGGCTCCCTCTCCGACCGTATTCTGTACAAATACGGCAATACCGCCGAAGGGATGGTAGCTTCAGCCATGGAGTTCATTCAAATTTGCCAGAAAATGGGTTTCGAAAAGCTTACACTTTCGTTAAAAGCCAGTAATGTCCAAACTATGATAAGCGCCAACCGGCGGATGGTACGGGAAATGCAAAAGCGGGGAATGGATTATCCTTTGCATCTCGGCGTTACCGAAGCGGGCAACGGCGCCGAAGGCCGGATAAAATCGGCTATGGGCATTGGCACACTACTCGCCGGAGGCATTGGCGACACCATCCGTGTTTCGCTCACTGAAGCTCCGGAAAAGGAAATTCCGGTGGCTCACCGGCTGATGGAATTTTACGGTAGGCGAGCCATAAAACCAGATGTAAAAGCAAGGGTACAATACCTGAAATCCGGAGAAATACCCCCGCATCAGCATACGGCTGTGGCTTTTATTGGCAAAACCCAAAACTTTCCGGAGGGAGCAGCGGTAATCTTCCTGTCCTATCCCGGACTTCCGGAGGAAGACCTGATGCTTCGCGCACCAGTGGATTTCAACCTCTCTTACGAAAATAAAAAAGCGGACGGTTTGCTTATCGCAAATGGCCCAACCGGTGATAACTGGCATCTCAAAGACTTGGCTTTAGATATTTTACAAGCCCGGGGATTGCATTATTCAAAAACCGAATTTGTTGCTTGTCCCTCTTGCGGTCGCACACTTTTCAATATTGAAAATATACTGGAAAAGGTAAAAAAACGATTGGAAAATTTCAAAGGATTAAAAATTGCCGTGATGGGTTGTCTGGTGAACGGTCCCGGCGAGATGGCCGGTGCCGACTACGGTTTTGTGGGTGCCGCTCCGGGGAAAGTAAATCTTTACAAAGGAGAAAAAATCATTTTCAGAAATCTTCCGGAAGCCGAAGCGCTGGCCAAATTGGAAAAACTAATCCGGGAAAAGTAGCTATTTGTCTTTCAAAAAGATTTTGGCTGTTCTTTTGATGCTTTCTGCCATAGGGGTGAAACGCATTTCCGTGGCTTTCACAAATTTTTCGTTACTGTAGCGATAAAACCGGTTCGCAGTTTTGGCCGTCTGCCGGGTTATCAATGGCTTTTTGCCTGTCAGCAAGGAGTGGACTTTCAGTAACCGCCAACTGAGTTCGCTCAGTACCATTCCGGCTTTATGCCCGGGAGGCTCCACGCCTAACGACTGCGCCATTATTTCAAACAATTTTTTGTAACTCAGATCTTCGCTACTAAGGATAAACCGTTCTCCCGAAAAATTTCCTTCCATTAACAAAATCATAGCTTTGGCCACATCATTCACATCCACGTAACCGTTAATCCCCCGGGTATAAAACTTTAAACCGTTATAAACCGTCTGAAACATTCTGGAGCTCCCCGCATTAAAATTTCCGGCGCCAAGAATGATGGCAGGATTTACAATGACAGCCTTTAAACCTTCGGCTGTCCCTCGCCACACTTCCCGTTCCGCTTCATACTTACTGAAGGCGTATGGAGAAATCTTATACCCGCTTTCCCATTGAGTCTTTTCCGTGGTTACGCCTTCTATACCGGCACGCCCCAAAGCTGCTACCGAACTCACATAACAAAGCTTTTTCACCTTTTTCTCGAGACAGGCATTCACCACATTGGCTGTTCCGGCAACGTTGGTTTCCATAATTTCAGCCTTATCCTGTGGGTTAAAAGAAACCATGGCCGCAGTATGATACACTTTTTCAATACCATTCATAGCACGCAAAAGCGACTCAATATCCAGAATGTCTCCTTCAACCCATTCAATTCTTGAATAGTATTTTTTCGGTTGGGAAGTGTAATAGGAAAAGATTTTTTCGGTCTGACTAATGGAAGATGTTGTACGTCGCAGCACCCGCACTTTTACCTCTTTTTGTGTCAATTGATACAGCAAATGCGCACCTACAAGACCTGTTCCTCCGATTACTAAAATCATGAGGGCTAAATTAGTTTATTTTGCCTTTGGGAAAAAGCTTTCTATCACCGGATAAATTTACGAATAAAAACATGCCCGGCTGTTTCAACACGGATAATATAAAGTCCGGGCTTAAACCCTGATGTGTTGATCTTCAGATTGTTGCTATTCGTTTTCGTTTCATACACTCGTCTGCCGCTTAGGTCGGAAATGGCAACCTGCTTTTGCCGATATATGGGTTGTTGAAATCGCAAATAAAGAAATTGCCAGGCAGGTATCGGACCCATGCTAAAATAAGCCGGATTTTCCCGGTCGCGGACGTTCACATAAATGATATCATTCACTTTTTCCATCGTCCAGTCATCCGGGTCAACAACAATTCCCTGCACTTTTCCGGAAACCGGAACCGCAAATTGATTTGTATTTGCAGTTTGTTGCAAGCGTATCAGTGTATCACTGCCATCGACAAATTCAATTTTGTAATCCATCCACATTTTGAAAAAGCCCGGATTATTCATTGATGTGGACTGGGTGCTGGTTAAGTGCAAAACATTAGCCGGGTCGTACCATTCAATCGAATAGATTGGATAGCCTTCGCCGTAATACCACTGATTGAAAAACCAGGTATAGTCCATGCCCGTAACAGCGTTGACAACTGATCTAAAGTCATCACCTGTGGCCACGCTCCCGGCAAATTGATTTTGATATGTTTTTAAAATTCGGAAAAAAACACTGTCGTTGTTAATTTCATGGCGAAGCATGTGGATGATGGAGGCTCCTTTGTCATAAGTTAAACGCCCGTTAAAAATACGCCATTCATTCCCTAAATAAATCTCATCTTTGGGAATATAAACACTTCCGCCAGGTAAAGACATGGCGTTATTTTGTGCCTTAGTAATGAAAATGCGTGCAACGCTATCCCCATAAATATATTCATTGGCGAGATAATCGGCATAAGTGGCAAAGCCTTCATTCATCCAGATATCGCTCCAGTCGGCACAGGTAACATTATCACCAAACCACATGTGCCCCAGTTCGTGAGCTACAAGGTCAAATCCGAAATTCCCGAGCGTAGTCATGGTTTGATGTTCCATTCCACCGGCCAGCTCAGTAAGGCATTGGCCGTATTTCTCCTTACGAAAAGGATACGGACCAAACAATTTTACATAAAGTTCAATAAATTTTGCCGTTTCTTTGATTTGGTTCCGGTGTTGGTTGAGATAATTATCCGAATTATAAATAAAATTTTGAACCAAAACGGAGTCGCGTGGCGGATTATCGGGATGAGCATAAAAACTAAAATCGCGATAATCCGCAACAGCAAAAGAAAGCAGATAGTAATCAATAGGATATTTCGTTTTCCATTCAAAACATTTTTTTCCTCCGGGGAGTTTGGTAATTGCTGTCAGCAAACCTTCGGAACCGGCCATATAGCTGCTGTCAACAGTCAGAAATATCCAGGCCGAATCGGCTTTGTCTTTCAAATCCTGTTTTACCGGAAACCAGGTTTCTGCCGCAAAAGGTTCGGAAAGTGACCAGGAAACATGTTTTTTCCATGTTTTGTTGTATGCTGTGGAGACACCGGAGAAAAAGCCACCAGTTGGAGATGTGCCGTGGTAGTAAATCTTAACGGAAAAATGTGTCCCTTTGTTTTGAATCGGAGTTATGGGGAAGAGAACATTGTCCGCATCCCGGACGGGTTTATCTATCCTATGACCGTTCAGAAACGCAGAGTCTATCAACATTTCAGGGATTAGCTCTACCGCGAAAGTATCCAATCTGTCCATTAGGGTGGATGCGCCTATAGTAACATTTCCGTTGATCATAGTAGATATTGGGCTTATGGAAATATTAATAAAGTAAAAGTGCACATCATAATCAAAGAGATATTTACTTTGCCAGGAATATCCCGGATTGAACGCCTGTTGTTTGAACATTTCAAATGTTTGGCGTTGCTGTGCCGAAGCATAAAAACCAGTGAAAATAAAAATAAGGAGGAGTAATTTTCGTAACATCGTGGTATATTATCTTTCAAAAGTAATGAAAAAAGAAATACATGATTTTTATCCTAAGGCAGTAACCTTAACAGTAAATTGGTGTATAACCGGAAAGATTTAGTAATTACACTGATATTAGAGTAGCTATCATGGATAAAACAGATAATTATTGCTTAAACATTGATTATAAAGCGATTAGTCATGCTGAGAAATACATTGAGATTTTGTTTCGCCAATGGTCAATCAATGAAATTTATCTCGGAAACATCGCAACCTCCTTTTCCAACCTTATTCATTTATTATTGAAGCATCAGGGAGGTGGGGAGGTTAACATTACGGCCCAACTGAAAAATGAAGAAATTTCCTTTGAATTTGCCGGAATTGCTGTTTCGGTTCTCAAACTTTTTTTAAAAAAATATCTCCTGCAGGATGTTCTGGATAATACCACACAATCTGTTTTTTTAATACAAAAAGTCGCCGACGAAATTTCAGTAGAAGGCGAAAATTTGATTTTAAAGTTTAATATCGGTGCCTTACCCGAAGCTTACTTTAACAATCGAAAACAAGCTCTGGAAAATTATCATCAAAACATCTCGCAAAAGACCTTAAATGATTAAATATCAGTTAGATAATATTTCTCAGTTCATTGTCGAACCCAATACTTATTTTCCCTGGATAAAACAAGTCATTCAAGAAGAAAATCACCAACCGGGGGATCTCTTTTATCACTTTTGCAGTGATGGCTTTTTATTAAAACTAAACCAGGATTTTCTCCAACAGGACTACCTAACAGATATTATTACATTTCCTTTTTCCACCCAACCGGAAATCATTTCAGGAGAAATTTTTATCAGCATTGACCGCGTACGCGAAAATGCTTCTGCATTACAAACGGGTTTTGAACGTGAGTTTGCCCGGGTTCTGATTCATGGTGTGTTACACTTGTTAGGCTACGACGACCATACTGCCAAAGAAAAACGTGTTATGCGCTCCAAAGAGGATTATTACCTATCTTTGCTGCCGCAAAAATAGTTGTGTTTCACGTGGAACATTATGGGAATGTTTGAAAAATATGATGTCGTTGTGGTGGGCGCAGGACATGCCGGATCGGAAGCCGCGGCTGCGGCTGCAAACCTCGGTTCAAAGGTTCTGCTCATAACCATGAACCTGAATGCCATTGCACAAATGTCGTGTAATCCGGCTATGGGAGGCATTGCCAAAGGACAAATTGTACGTGAAATAGATGCTATGGGCGGTTATTCCGGACTTGTAACTGACAAATCGATGATTCAGTTCAGGATGCTAAACAAGTCTAAAGGTCCGGCTATGTGGAGCCCGCGGGCACAAAACGACCGTATGCTTTTTTCCGCTACATGGCGACGCATGCTGGAAGAAACACCGAACCTTGATTTTTGGCAGGACATTGTCGTAAGCCTGCTCATAAAAGGCGATGCAGTATATGGCGTAAAAACATCCATGGGCATTGAAATAAAATCAGAAACAGTGGTATTGACCAACGGCACATTTCTAAACGGGAAAATTCATATTGGAACAAAGCATTTTGCCGGCGGACGTATGGGAGATCCAGCGAGCTATGGCCTCAGCGACGAGCTAAAATCATTGGGTTTTGAAATTGGTCGTTTGAAAACGGGAACGCCGGTTCGTGTAGATGGCCGCACCATCGACTTTTCAAAGATGGAAGAGCAAAAAGGAGATGAAAATCCGGAAAATTTTTCATTCCTCGAAAAAACCAAACTAACCAAACAACGCAGCTGCTGGATTACCTACACTTCACCAAAAGTTCATGATACACTCAAGCTGGGATTTGCAGATTCTCCCATGTTTGCCGGAAGAATTCAGGGCATTGGTCCACGTTATTGTCCTTCCATAGAAGACAAAATCGAACGTTTTTCCGACAAAAACCGTCACCAGTTATTTGTGGAACCCGAAGGCTGGAATACCATCGAATATTACGTTAACGGTTTTTCTTCCTCCTTACCGGATTACATTCAGCTAAAAGCACTGAAAGAAGTTCCCGGTTTTGAAAAAGCAAAAATCTTCCGGCCCGGTTATGCCATTGAATATGATTATTTTCCACCGATACAATTAAAATACAATCTGGAAACCAAGATCATAAACAACCTGTTTTTCGCTGGTCAAATTAATGGGACCACCGGTTACGAAGAGGCAGCAGCACAAGGATTGATGGCCGGTATTAACGCGTATCTAAAAATAAAAACCGCAGAACCTTTCGTGCTGAAGCGTTCTGAAGCCTACATCGGGGTTTTGATTGATGACCTCATCACAAAGGGAGTGGACGAACCTTACCGGATGTTTACCTCAAGAGCTGAACATCGGATTTTATTACGCCAGGACAACGCTGACAAACGGCTGACAGAAAAAGCCTACAAATTAGGATTGGCTACGGAAGAACGCTATCGGAAATACAAGCAAAAAGAAGAAAAAGTCGAAAAGTTAACACATTTTGTTTATGAGGAAAGTATAAGTCCGGCAGAGATTAACACAGCCTTGGGAAAAAGCAACACAACGCCATTAAAACAAAAAGTAAAGCTTGCTACAGTTTTATTGCGGCCTCAGGTAAATTTGGATTTGTTGATTTCTGTAAACACAAAACTTCAAAGTCTTGTAACAGAAAACAACCTGTTTAGAGAAATAATCCAGTCTGCCGAAATACAAATCAAATACGAAGGCTACATCAAAAAAGAGGAAGATATAGCGAGAAAATTAGACAAGTTTGAGAACATTGTTTTGAAAGAGGATTTCGATTACAACAAGCTTACCTCAATTTCGTACGAAGCGAGGGAAAAGCTGACAAAAATCAAGCCAAAAACCATTGGCCAGGCTTTGAGAATCAGCGGCGTTTCACCATCTGACATAAATGTTTTACTGGTTTATCTGGGTCGTTAAAAAGAAATGTTTCACGTGAAACAATTACTATGAAAACAGCTACATCTTGTCCGGTTTGTGATTCAAAAAAAATTTTCAAAAAATTGGATGTAAAGGATTATTTTCTGACACAGGAAAAATTTTCTCTGTGGGAATGCAAAGATTGTAACCTTGTTTTTACAAACCCACGACCGGAGAATGAAGATTTAGGCCGGTATTATGAGTCACCGGATTATCTGTCGCACAATACCACCGACAACGGATCCATGGGAAAACTTTACAAGTTTTTGCGTGAAAAGAATATCAAACGAAAATACAACATTATTAACAAGCTTATCCCAACAGGTACAATTTTAGACATTGGATGCGGAACAGGAGAACTACTCAGCTATTTCCAAAAAAATAATTGGCACTGCCGGGGAATAGAACCCAATGTAAAAGCACGAAACTTTGCAAAAGTGCAATATGATTTAAAAGTAGAAGAGGAGTCTTTTATCAAAAATTTTTCTCCGGAAAGTTTCGACATTATTAGCATGTGGCATGTTTTAGAACATGTACCGGATGTGAACAAAAGAATGCAGGAAGCGAAGTATCTTTTAAAAAAACAAGGTTACCTTATTGTCGCCTTACCAAATCCCATATCCTGGGATGCAACGTTTTATAAAAATTATTGGGCCGGTTTGGATGTTCCGAGACATCTTTACCATTTCTCTCCGGATGCTTTCAGAAATTTAGCCACCAAACACAACCTACATATTATCAATATGTTACCATTAAAATTAGACGCTTTTTATGTCAGTTTATTAAGCGAACGGTACAAAAAAAATAATTTGGCAACAGCCAACGCTTTTTTCAATGGTATCAGGTCAAATATAAAAGCATTAAATAACGGAAACTATTCAAGTATTATCTATATTTTAACACACGAGTCAAAATAAAATAATTATAACAATTTTCCTATCTGTAAATTTTTCAAAAAAAGAACCGAAAGAACCAATATCATGCGTTGGCAATAATACCCGGCCGCTCCTGAAAACCATCACTCAATTTTTACTACTTTTACTTTTCCGAACAAAAGCATGATGAACGAAAACAGCAGGCATAAATTTTTATCTAAATTTTATCTCTTTTGCGCAGGATTATTCCTCACAATCCTGGCTTTCTACGCAGTGTCGTACACAGCAAGAACATTTTACAAGCCGCAATCACTGGTTGAAAAGACAGCAAAGACCCTTCATTTATTTGGTAATCAATGCGTTACCACACAGAAAATGCTGTCCAATTTGCTTGGTCAAAAAAAAGTGCCAACATGGGAAATCCTTAACGCCGAACTATCAGATGATCAAGAACATATCGTTGTAAAACAAAACGATTCCATTATTTACTGGAACAGTAATCAGGTCCCCGTTGAGCAAATGTCGTCCATGCCCAACGCAAAAATAAAAATTATACATTCAAATAAAAATTGGTATATCGGATTGAAGTCACTGAAAAAGAATCTCACCATTGCCGTCTTTTATCGTTTATCAGAAAATAATCTTCCTTATGGTGTCAAAATCGAAAGCAAAAACAAAACCGGAAGAGACTATTATCCACTAAAAGAATTCAATATTTCTTTACAAATAAAACCAGGCGTTCTTCCTCAATACCTACTCACCATCCTGTTTTTTCTATATATCTCAGCTTTTCTGTTTCTGATCATAATTCTCTATTTAATATGCGAAAGGATAGAGAACCGAATACACGGACGCTATTCTATATTAATATTTCTATCGTTTACTATCGTCCTGGCAATACTTCGCGCAGTTGAATACTTTCTGGGGTTTCCGCAGATACTTAAAAATTCCTTTTGGCTCCAGGGTCAAATTACAAATATTCCCGGTCTGTCCACTCCCGGAGATTTATTCCTGGATTTCATATTGCTATGCATGATTCTTTTTATGCTTTTTCGCTATCTAAACCTGCAGAACAAGCCATGGAAAAGCAAGGTTTTTTTAAAAGCTCTACTTATTCAGTTTATCATATTTTCCTTCCCGCTATTTCTGTATTACATGGCAGAAAACATTCTGCAAAACGGGGGATTAGTGTCCTTTTCCGAGAATGTATATTTCAACCGAACCGGAATTATCAGGCTAATGCTTTTCCTTGTAGCGAACCTGTTGCTATATCTTTGGTTAAATTCTTTTCTCCGGTTCTTAAAACGAAAAAGCATCACTTATATACAATTCGTGGTTTCACTGTTAATGGTGGGCGTGATCTACTTTTTCACACTTCCTATCGAAAAAACAATAACCCTTTTGACCTTTTCGATTGTCCTGACACTATCGATGATAATCTGGTTTTTCGAACGCACCAAAAGGCCATACATTCACAGCATTCTTGCCATCCTGTTGCTTTCGCTATCGGCAGCTTATTTGCTCAATGTTAACGAACGAGAGAACCGCAATGCCCATCAACGTTTTACCGCTAATATGCTTACGCAAAAACAAGATCCATATCTGCAATATCTTCTTCAAAATTTATCGGGCAAAATATTAAACGATACCACTATCATTAACACCATAACATCAAACCGGGAAAACAAAGATCAATGGATTACCAACTATTTAAACAAAAAATATTTCCTCGGAATGTTGTCTGCTTACAGCCGACAAATTACCTTGTGTGAACCCGGACAAAGGCTTGAAATACAGCCCAATAACCAAGTTGTGGGATGTGATGCTTTTTTTAATCAACTACGGGGAAAAGTTGTGTTAAACAGTCCTGATTTCGAACTTTCGTTGGTCAACAACACCAGTGAAAGTATTTATTATCTGGCCCGATTTCATTATCCTAAAACACTGACCCATAAAACAGGGGTAAATTTATACATAGAATTCTTTACCAATATCATTCCAAAAGGACTGGGTTATCCCGAACTTCTGCAGGACGCTTCAGCAAACCGATTACATCTGTCCGGCTATTCGTTTGCATTTTATGAGCAGGGGAAGCTCGAATACAAATTCGGAGACTTTCTCTTTCCTATTGACCTCACTTATTTCAAAAAAGCGCCCAAAAGGAAGTTTTTCACAAAAGATGCTTATAAGCATTTTTTGTTACCTGTAAATAAAACGGAAATCCTCATCGTAAGCCGGCCACAGCGGAACCTTTCAGGCTGGTTATTACCCTTTTCCTTACTTTTTATATTATCAGGATTTTTCTTGTTAATCTATACCTCTTTAACGTATGGAAAACAAATTCTCGAAACCTTTCGCTACTCATTCAGCACTCGTTTACAACTATCTATCTTTACAACAATGCTCATCGTTTTCTTCACACTTACAGCCATTATCCTATACTATTTTAATACGAATAACCACAATACCATCAGTAATAACATGAAAGAAAAAACCCATTCAGTGCTTATCGAATTACAACATAAATTATCGTCATCGGGTAGTCTGCGTACGGAAAACAGGCAGGAAATTCAATCATACCTGCAAAAATTCTCTATGGTCTTCTTTTCAGATATCAATTTATATGACAATTCGGGATGGCTGATTGTATCCTCACGACCGGAAATTTTCAATAGGGGACTCCAGTCGAAGTTGATGAATCCAAAAGCATACGAACAAATAGAAAAAAACCACAAACTTTTTTATTTTGGTAAAGAAAAAATAAGAAATGTCAGATTTTATTCGTCTTATGCCCCTTTTATTCTCAGCAACGGCGAGGAAGCGGGTATTTTGAACTTACCTTATTTTGCACGACAATCCGAGCTTCAACATACTTACTACCAAATGTTGGCCAATCTGATTAATTTATTTGTAATTACAGGAATGCTGGGGATGCTGTTAATGGTTTATTTATCGAGAATACTAACCCGTCCGCTCCAAATTTTACAACATAAAATCACATCCGTAAGCATCGAAAGACAAAATGAAAAAATAGAATGGGGTCGAAATGACGAGATTGGTAAACTTATTGATGCTTACAATCAAATGGTAGAAAAGCTGGAAGAAAGTGCCAGATTATTAAAATATTCTGCGAGGGAAAAAGCCTGGCGCGAAATGGCCCGTCAAATCGCACATGAAATCAGAAATCCGCTAACGCCAATGAAACTAAACGTACAATACCTTCAAAAAGTTTATGCAGCCAAAGATCCAGCTTTTGAAGACAAACTTAAAACTGTCAGCCAATCGCTAATAAACCAGATTGATACGTTAGACGAAGTGGCAGGGATGTTTTCGGATTTTTCCAAAATGAATTTCCCGATTAATGAAAAAGCAGATTTAATACAAGCTATAAAATCGACCACAACCTTATTCAAAAAATCTTACGAGATAACGATAATAATTGATGCGGACAGGAAATATATTCCTGTAAAAACTTCCAAACAGGATTTATTAAGAATTTTCAACAATCTCTTGAAAAATGCAGTCCAATCGATGGAAAATATTAGCCAAAAAGAGATACGAATTCAAATAATCTGCAAGAAGGATCATGCGGAATTACACCTGACAGATAATGGAAAAGGAATTAGTACAGAGGACAAAAAAAATATTTTCCAACCCTATTTCACCACAAAATCAAAAGGCACCGGCCTGGGGCTTGCCATTGTGAAAAATCTCATGACAGAAATGGGGGGAGAAGTAACCTTTGTCTCGGAAAAAGGTAATGGAACAACATTCATTCTTATATTTCCCATATCAACAACGTGAGTAATAATTTTCTCATATTTGTATAAAAACACAACATCCTTTTAACTCTGAAAATGTCCTGGCAAGGTGGAAATAAGTATTTGGTATAAATTGAAATATGAATTTTTCAAAGAATAAAAAGCCCTTTCAAAAAAATAGCCTTAATTTTGTACGCACAGAGCCTATGAGCAATTTAAGCGCCATAAAAAAACCCATTGCAGAAGAGATAAAAGCCTATCACAAGGTTTTCCGTACAACAATTAGGTCCAAAGTGCCATTGCTCGACATCATTATGAAGTACATCCTGAAAACAAAAGGAAAGGAAATCAGGCCCATCATTGTGATGTACTCGGCAAAAATGATGGGAGAAATCAGCGAGACAACGTATTATGCCGCGACGCTTATCGAACTGCTGCATACCGCCACACTGGTGCATGATGATGTGGTAGATGATTCGAATAAACGCCGTGGACTATTCTCCATCAATGCATTATGGAAGAATAAAATAGCGGTGCTTGCCGGCGATTATCTCCTGGCAAAAGGACTTTTACTGGCGGTGGAAACCAAAAACCATCATTTATTGGAGTTTGTCTCGAAAGCTACCCGCGACATGAGCGAAGGAGAATTGTTACAAATAGAAAAAGCGCGTAAATTAGATATCAGCGAGGAAGTTTACTTCGAAATCATTCGCAAAAAAACCGCATCGCTGCTGGCTTCTTGCTTTGCCACAGGAGCATTATCTACCATTACCGACCAGGAAGCTGTAGAAAAGCTCTGGCATGTTGGCGAACTCACCGGCATTGCTTTTCAGATAATGGACGATTTACTGGACTACAAAAAAACCTCCGTTACGGGAAAACCTTCGGGTATTGATATCAAAGAAAAGAAAATTACACTGCCCTTGATTTACCTGATGAACAACATCGATAAAGCAGACAAAAAGACGATAATTCGTATTATTAAAAGAAAAAATCAGGACACAAAAAGTGTGCAACTTCTTATAAACCAGGTTCGGGAATCGGGCGGTATTGACTATGCACGAAATAAAATGATGGAATACAAAAACAAAGCCATCGATCTGCTGCATGAATTTCCGGATAATGAAGCCCGCCAGGCACTGGAGCACATCATCGAATTTACCATCAGCAGGAAAAGTTAGATGTTTCGGGCAAAAGCAAAAAAAAGCTATTCAAAATTTCATTCAGGCAGCTTTTTTTTAAATTTTCCAAAGATTATTGAATCACCAACTTTCTGGTAATCACGCCTTTGACATCTGATTCGGAACCTATATATATATCTACAAAATAAATTCCGTTCGCCAGTGTCTTATTTACAGTAACTCTATTACTGTTGTAAACCCCGCTGAATACTTTTGCTCCGGTCTGACTGACAATTTCAATACGGTAAATATTTTTCTGTGCCTTAATTACAAAATTTCCGGAATTGGGATTAGGGAAAATGTTAACTTTTCCCAACAACGCTTCATTATTATGAATTCCTGTACATGTCTTCCGGTATATTTTAATACTTGAATGAGCTGACAAATTCCCATCATAAACCATTACTGTGTAAATTACAGAATCGGCAAAGGGTTTTATAACCGGATTTTGCACAAGCGATCCCCACCCCAATGGCTTTGAACTCCATCGGAATTGATAATCCCCGGTTCCACCACTTATTATAGCAAATAATTGGGTTGTATCTCCTGAGCAAACAGTAGTTCGGCTTGCAACAATGTTCACCGCGAACCTAACTTTCCGGGTTTGAATATAATCTTTAATTGTCTTGGAATAATAGGTGTTGGCATTGTAAACCGTCAACTTCACCGTATAAGTACCGAAAACATTAAAACGCACTTTTGGATTTTGAGAAGCACTACTCCCATCAATATATGTTACAGTATTGGGAGTAAATTCCCATTTCCAGGATGTAGGATGAATTGTTGACAGATCAGTAAAGCTAACAGTATCGCCCACATAAGGATTAACATTATCGGCTTCGAAATCTGCTTGCTTAATTTGTGGGATGTAACCTGTAAATAAGGGAGAAGACCACAAACCACGACCAAAGGTAGCAGCATACAATTTGCTACTGCCCTGATTGCCATACTGAATTTCAAGGTCGTTTACAACAACATTGGGAAGATGTCTCATAAAAGGGATCCAGCGTGATCTGCCTTTTTGTACATAAACACCCAAATCAGTTCCGGCATACAATTCGGTAGTGTCCTTTTTCAATGTGTCTTGTACAATACAATTAACAGATATTTCAGGTAGTCCGGTAGAGATATTGTCCCAGCTTTCTCCTCCGTTTCTTGTTTCAAAGACACCAAAATTATTAAATCCCCCCATAGTAACCCAAACGGTGTTGGGATCATTATTTTTTATGGTGATATAAGTAATACTGGCTGATTTTACAGGAAGATTATTGGTAATATCGCTCCATGTTTGTCCGCCATCGGTTGTCCGGTAAAGGACGGAATACGTAGCAGCATAAATGTATTGCGGATTAGATGGTGCAACGGCAAGCGAGCGCAAGGTTTTTCCATTCCAACTTGTAAGTTTTGTCCAGTTATCGCCCTGGTCGGTCGACTTAAACACATCCTGATAACCGATATAAAGGGTTTTGTGTTCCTTTGGATCCAAGACATAAGGGGTAACCCAGGCGCCTGATCCGGTTATCCCGGAGCTAATATCTTTAGAGCTCTGCCAACGGTCTTTTGTCCTTTCAATATCCCCATTGGGTGATTCGCCATATTGCACATTTCCATCAGTATAATCAATCTGACAATCCATACCATCGCCGCCCATCACATCTTCCCATGTGCCGGAAGATAACAATTTGGTTCCGTTGTCCTGAAGGCCGGTGATTACTTCATTGCTAACTGTGGCGGAAGTGCTCAGACGATAAATCTGACTGATGGCCATGCCGTTGGTTAAATTAGTCCAGTGGACACCATCCTTCGATTTATAAATCCCACCATCGTTACATTCAAAAATTGCATCTGTTCCAGATTGGAAAGCCATGTAATGTTTGTCAGCATGTACAATAGCATTTCTTCCACTACAAGAACTTGACCAATGGTTAGCAAGTTTCCAATTATGGCCACCATCTTCTGACGTCCAGTTGTTTACGCCTCCAACATAAATTTTATTTGCATTGTGCGGATCAGCTACAAGCACCAAATCATACCAGCCCTGACCTCCGGTATCATCGCCTTTACAATCCCATCCAAGAAGATTTATTGTGTCTTCAACCATCTTAAAGGTTCGCCCGTAGTTATTTGAGCGATAAACACCATACAAACCATTGTCGGAAGCCACAATAAGTCCGTAAACAACGTTGGCACTATCGGCACTAACAGCAATAGCAACCCGTCCTGCATTATTGGCGGATTTATCTACCACCTGTGTCCAGCTACTACCGGCATCGGTGCTATAGAAAATTCCACCCCATGAATCACCGGCATACATATTGGTATTAGAGCCTGGTTGAAATTCAATATCTCTGAAGTGATGATCATCAATCATGTTAAACGTATCACCACCATCGGTTGTTTTATATAGTCCTTTGTTGGTAGAGACCCAAAGCGTATTATCATCATTAGGATCTTTTAAAATGTCATAAACCATGCCATAGTCACTTTGTTTCCAGGTCAGTCCGGTTTTTTTCCAGGTTTGGCCACCATCAAGCGATTTTAAGACGCCGATGGAGTACGTATCCCAGTGGTCTTTGTCACCCGTTCCGAGATAAACAATATCCTGTCCACCATGATTTTCAACTACAATGTCGGCAACCCCTAAAGCCATATTAAAATCTCCAAGCGGCGTCCAATGGCCACCAAGGTCAGTAGTCTTCCATACACCACCGGAAGCAGTTCCAACATAAAGGGTGTTAGTATCCACCGGACTAAAAGCTACACAATTGACCCGTCCCAAGCCGTGATATCCACCCAGGGTTTGAACAGGACCAATGCTAACCCAATTTCCGGCAGAATTTTTTTGAATATCTTTGGGTTGACTTACCATGTATTGTTTAAAAACATCCCATGCAGTAGTTTTCGGAAAAGCCCCGGTTCCAGGTGTTACACGGGTTTCCCAGTACCATTCCCAACGTTTAAATTTTTCGTAATTTTCATCGCGAATCTCATTCTCAACATCTTTCTCCGCTTTTGTTTCCTTCATCTTTTCCTGATTCCAGTATTTGGCAAAAGCCTGCTGATAATCTTTGAGGGTCAGCATGTGATTTTTTAATTTGTTTTGTGATAAATTGTTTCGCCACTCCTGTGCCTGCGAAAATTGAATAAAACCTGCTAAGAGGAAAACTAAAAGTAAACCCCGTTTCGAAAATGTAAATTTTTTCATAATTATCGATGTATTTAATTTAGAATAATTTGTTATTGCCGGATAAAAAAGGAAGCTGATAACAGCAGGGACCTTGCTATCTTTATTTTTTTTACAAATTTAGTAAAAAGAAATAAAAACAAAAGTAAATTTTTCTAATACGTAAAAAAAAATCCTGCTCAATTATGGACAGGACTTTTTTGAAGTGAGATTAACCGAATCTATTTCATTAACTCTTTGAGTTTGTTTACCAAAGCGTCACCTCTCAAATCTTCTGCAATAATTTTTCCTTTGGGGCCAATCAACACATTATGCGGAATAGATTGTACGCCGTAAAGTTTTCCGGCAGCCGAACCCCATAATTTCAGGTCGGAAACCTGCGGCCAGACCAACCCGTCCTTTTTAATGGCAGCTACCCATTTGTCATGGTTTTTATCGAAAGAAACACCAAAAACAGTAAATCCTTTACTTTTAAATTCATTATAAGCTTTCACCACGTTGGGGTTTTCGGCACGGCAGGGCATACACCATGAAGCCCAAAAATCAACCAAAGTATATTTATGTGTCTTCACCACCGAAGAGAGCGAAAGGGGTTTCCCGGCCACATCATTCAATGTAAAATCAACATAAGGCTGTCCCACAGCAACACGTTTTAAGGTAATAACGCGCTTCTTTAAATATTTGACATATTGATTGTTGGCAATGCTTGTGTCAAGAGAATTAGTAGCTGATTCCAACTGATCCAAACTTAAACCGAAGGAGCTACTCATAACAATGTAAGCCGAAACAACATTTTTATTATGTCGTTTTACATAACCAAGCATATAATCAGTTTTGTCTTTTTCAATTTGATTGTATTGGTCTTTCAGATCATTCATCGCTTTTTCATTTTTCTGAACACGTGCCTGGCCGTATTTTACACCAAGCATTTTCTCCTTATCTAAAAACCTTTTGGTAGAATCGACATAGGCATTAAATTCATCTTGCGATTTTGAGCCTTTGATAACCGGATGACGCAGATTTTGCAAATCAGCATCTACGGTAATATTGCTGTTTTCAACCCAGACAGGAAGATACACATTAAATTTTTTGATAGTTAAATAGTAAAGTGTTGGCCCAGCTACATGGCCTTTAAATTCACCAATACCATTTTTCAGAATAACAGAATCCTTTTTAATCCATTTGCCCGCTTCTCGTTTTTGCATGATAACCTTGGAATCCTGTTTCAGGTTCTTAATGTTCATGTTAACGGTAAACTGATTTCCCGCTTTGTTGTTTTGATTTTGACAAGAGGCAAAAACCAGTAGCACCATGGTCATAAGCCCCATTGTTTGAAATAATTTTCGCATGATATTAATTTGATTTTATTTGTTTTAAGCATGCAAAGCTAATCATTTAGATGAAAAAATAAGGATTTTAACAATTTTTTTTAAAGGTGGTGTTTTGTAGGGCGGCGGCAGTTCCCCCGTTTTGGGCGTCCACACTCAATGTCAGGGCTTACACAAACCAAACGGATAGTCCGCTGTTTTGCCAGATATCGCTTCTACCCCTGCCGCAGAGCTTTGTTCTTTTCAGGTTTGCATCAATCTGAAAGGTCACGAAAAGCGGAGTTTGATCTCAGCCTTTCTGAAGCAGGACCATCTGAAAAGTCAGGGTTCTTCCATTTGCCAAATGTTTACTTTTGCAAGGTGAGTACAAACATGGACATAGCCGCTCCCGGCGACCTTTGGAATCCGGAAGAGTTTCCGCTCGTCATTGCCGGACCTTGCAGCGCCGAAAGCGAAGAGCAGGTTTTACGGACAGCTCATCAGCTTGCTGAGATTCCCGAAGTAAAAGTCTTTCGTTCGGGCCTGTGGAAACCGCG
>VAPE01031842.1_pt1 | contig 18471 bp, 16 predicted proteins | sample 3393911 | NCBI WGS metagenome assembly VAPE01 (sample SAMN08290436, study PRJNA428436) | hydrothermal vent metagenome | isolation source: Deep-sea hydrothermal vent chimney | place: Atlantic Ocean: South-mid Altantic Ridge
AAAAACGTCTGCAGGCCTTTCAGGCCTTTCAGCTGAACCGGGACCTGCTGGCCCGGGCCAAAAAGGACGCGACCGTGCTCCACTGTCTGCCGGCGCACCGGGGCGAGGAAATCACCGAGGAGGTCCTGGAAGGGCCGCAGTGCGTGGCCTTCGACCAGGCGGAAAACAAGATGCACATCCACAAGGCTATCCTTGAATCCTTTATCGGCGGCCCGGATGCGCCCTGAGGGTTCGCGGTTCTCGCAAAAATAAACATGATCATCCCGACAGGATATTAAATATGAGTGTCAATAAAATTGTCCTTGCCTATTCCGGCGGCCTTGATACCTCGGTCATTCTGAAATGGCTGATTGAGGAATATCGCTGCCCGGTGGTGGCCTTTGCCGCCGATGTCGGCCAGCATGAAGACTGGGAGGCGGTGCGGGAGAAGGGCCTGGCCACGGGAGCCGACAAGGTGATTATCTCGGATCTCCGGGAAGAGTTTGTCCGCGACTACATCTTTCCGGCCTTTCGGGCCAACGCCATCTACGAGGGCTCCTACCTGCTCGGCACTTCACTGGCCCGGCCGCTCATCGCCAAGGAACAGGTCCGCATCGCCCGGGCAGAAAACGCCGGCGCCGTGAGCCATGGCGCAACCGGCAAGGGCAATGACCAGGTGCGCTTTGAACTGGCCTACCTGGCCCTGAATCCGGGCCTGGAAATTATCGCGCCCTGGCGGATATGGGACCTGGATTCCCGCGGGAAACTGCTGGCCTTTGCCAAGGAACACGACATTCCGGTACCGGTTACCAAGGAAAAGCCCTACAGCTCCGACGAAAACCTGCTGCACATCAGTTTTGAAGGCGGCATCCTGGAAAATCCGTGGAATGAACCGGAAGAGAATATGTTCAAACTCTCGGTATCCCCGGAAAAGGCGCCGGACAAGCCGACCTACATGGAGCTGAGCTTTGAACAGGGAACCCCGGTGGCCATCGACGGCGAGCGCCTGGCCCCGGTAGCGCTGCTGACCCGCCTCAACCGGCTGGGCGGCGACAACGGCATCGGCCGGCTGGACATGGTGGAAAACCGCTTCGTCGGCATGAAGTCCCGCGGCGTCTATGAAACGCCGGGCGGCACCATCCTGCGGACCGCGCACCGCGACCTGGAAACGATCACCATGGACCGCGAGGTCCTGCGCATCCGCGACTCCCTGGTGCCGCGCTATTCCGAGCTGATCTACAACGGCTTCTGGTTTTCGCCGGAAATGGCCTTGCTGCAAAAGACCATGGACGCAACCCAGCAGCCGGTCAACGGCACGGTGCGGCTCAAGCTGTACAAGGGCAACTGTATTCCCGTGGGCCGCAAGTCGGACAACTCGCTCTATCACGAGAGCTTTGCCACCTTTGAAGAGGACGAGGTGTATAACCAGGCCGATGCGACCGGCTTTATCAAGCTGAACAGCCTCCGTCTGCAGATCCAGGCCCTGAGCCGGAAGAAGAAGTGACCGATGACCGACACGCCGCGACCAACATCATCCGCCAAGCTCTGGGGCGGCCGTTTTTCCGAGGCAACCGCCGCCTCGGTCGAAAAATTTACCGCCTCGATTCACTATGATGCCCGGCTCTACCGCCATGACATCGCCGGCTCCATGGCCCATGCCCGCATGCTGGCCCACCAGGGGTTGATTTCGGCCGAGGAGTGCGCCGCCATCATCGGCGGCCTGGAAGAGATCGGCCGGGAGATTGCCGGCAACACCTTTGTCTTTCGCCCGGAGCTGGAAGACATTCACATGAACATCGAAAAGGCTCTGACGGAAAAAATCGGCCCGGCCGGGGAAAAGCTGCATACGGCCCGCAGCCGCAACGACCAGGTGGCCCTTGACCTGCGTCTCTACCTGCGCGACGAGGGCAAGGCCCTCGACACCCTGCTGGCCGCGGCCCAGAAAGGCTTTGTCCGCCTGGCCCGCCGCTATCTCGGCACGGTCGTGCCCGGTTATACCCATCTGCAGCGGGCTCAGCCCGTGCTGTTGTCCCATCATCTGCTGGCCTATTTTGAGATGCTTGACCGGGACCGGGGCCGGATGAGCGACTGCCTGAAACGACTCTGTGTCATGCCCCTGGGAGCGGCGGCCATGGCCGGAACCGGCCTGCCCATCGACCGCGAGTTCGTGGCCCGGGAGCTCGGTTTGGCGACCGTCACCGCCAACTCCATGGACACTGTGGGCGACCGGGACTTTGCCCTGGAGTTTCTCTTCTGCTGCACGGTCATTCAGCTCCACCTGAGCCGCCTGGCCGAGGAACTGGTCCTCTGGTCGAGCAAGGAGTTCGACTTTGTGCAAATCGGCGACCGCTACTGCACCGGCTCCTCCATCATGCCGCAGAAAAAAAACCCGGACATCCCCGAGCTGATCCGGGGCAAGACCGGCCGGGTTACCGGTTCACTGATGTCGCTCCTCATGACGATCAAGGGGCTGCCGCTCACCTATAACCGCGACCTGCAGGAAGACAAGGAGCCGGTCTTCGACGCGCTGGACACGGTGCAGGCCAGCCTCGCCATCATGGCCGAACTGCTCGACAACCTCACCTTTAATACGGAAAAAATGCAGGCGGCCACGCTCGGCGGCTTCATGACGGCCACGGACCTGGCCGACTACCTGGTACGGAAAAACATGCCCTTTCGCCAGGCGCACGGCGTCGTCGGCCGGATCGTGGCCCTCTGCCAGCAGCGGGGGGTGGAGCTTGTCGACCTGAAGCTGGACGAATTCCGCGACTTTTCCAAACTTATCGAGGCGGATATATACGAAGTCCTCTCTGTCGCCGGCTCGGTGAACAGCCGGGTATCCGCCGGCGGCACGGCCGGGGTCAGGGTGGCGGAAGCCATTGACCGCGCCGAACAACAATTGGGAATATCATGATGATCAAACCAGACCTGAAGGCGACCGGAAAACAAGTTGTCCCCGTCCTCCTGGCCGTCCTTGTTCTGCTGGCCGCCGGACTCGGCGGCTGCGGCTACAAAAATCTGCCGGTCCCGCCCCAGAAGGTCCTGCCCCGGGCCATCACGGATCTGCGTTATAAGCTCAATGAAAAGGGGGTGACGCTCTACTGGACCTATCCCCGTGAAACGGTCCAGGGTGAAAAGCTGACCGAGATTGCCTCCTTTGACCTGTACCGGGCCGTAGTGCCTCTTGATTCGTACTGCAGCAGCTGTCCGATCCCCTTTGGCACGCCCATCATCCTGCCGGGGGGGGCCGTGAGCGACGGCGGCCGGGGCGGCCCGAGAACCGCGACCTACGAGTCCACCCTGCTCCGGCCGAGGCACCTCTATTTCTTCAAGGTCCGGTCCAAAAACGACTGGTGGGCCAAAAGCGCCGACTCAAACATTGTCTCGTTCGTTTGGGACATTCCACCCAAGGCCCCTGAAAATCTGACCGTCCGGGCGGAGGACGGCAAGGTCGCCCTCCGCTGGCAGCCCGTGACCCGCCATCTGGACGAAACGGCCATCAAAGAACCAGTCCGATACCAGATCTGGCGCAGCCGCAACAGCACTTTCACCCCACTTGGCGCCCCGCGGAGCGGCCTGAATTTTATCGACAGCCAGGTACGCAACGGCACCCGCTACCGCTACAAGGTCCAGGCCGTAATCGTGTACAATAAAGGGATGGTCGGCGGCGGTTCGACAAAGGTTGTGACCGCCGTCCCTGTTGACCGGACCGCTCCCGCGACTCCGCTTGGGGTGAAGGCGGTCAGGACGGCACGGGGAGTGAAGATCTTCTGGAGTCCCGTGACGGCAAACGACCTGAAGGGCTATCGAATTTACCGGCGGCTGCCGGGCGAAAAGGAGCCCGCCCTGATCGGCGAAGTCAACGTCCCCTACACCCTGTTTGAGGACCGGCTCCCGCCCAGGGCCACCCGGTGGTTCTACTCCGTATCGAGTATCGACACGGTCTCGCCGGCCAATGAAAGTGCGCGTTCACCCGAGGTAAAGGTGAGAAACTGATCCGCTTTTCGCCCGGAACCGGTTTCCGGCCGGGAACGAGGATTTTTTGAACATAACGCCGGGAGCGGGCAAAAAAAACCGTTTCCGTCTGGGCACAAACGAGCAGCATCCACAGTGGCCTGTCGTCGCCGCGAGATACTCAACCAAGCTGACTTATGAATCATTTTACCTATAAAAACAACGAGCTCTACTGCGAGGACCTGCCGGTCGCCGAAATCGCCCGACAGGTCGGCACGCCCTTCTTTCTGTACAGCGAGGCGACCCTGAGCCGTCATTTCCGGATCTTTGACCAGGGTTTTGCGGGCCTGCCCCATATCACCTGCTTTGCGGTCAAGGCCTGCTCGAATATCGCCATTTTAAACCTCTTTGCCCGCCAGGGCGGCGGCGCGGATATTGTCTCGGGCGGGGAACTGTTCCGGGCCAAGACCGCGGGCATCCCCCCGGACCGCACCATCTACTCGGGGGTGGGCAAGACCGCGGCGGAAATGCGCGCGGCCCTGCGAGCCGGAATCCTGCTGTTCAACGTTGAATCAGCCCAGGAACTCGACCGTCTGCACCAGGTGGCCGGGGAGCTCGGCACGACGGCGCCGGTTGCCTTCCGGGTCAATCCGGACGTCGATCCGCTGACCCACCCCTACATCTCCACGGGATTTGCCAAAAACAAGTTCGGCATCCCGGTGGCAGAGGCGCTGCAGGAGTATATCCGGGCAAAGTCCATGCCCGGCATCGAGATCCGCGGCGTGAGCTGTCATATCGGCTCCCAGCTCACCCGCATCGATCCCTTCATCGAGGCCCTGCGCAAGCTGAAGGACTTCATCGGCCGCCTGGAGCGGGAGGGAATCACCATCGACTATCTCGATCTCGGCGGCGGCGTTGGGATCACCTACGATGAAGAGCTGCCGCCCCATCCCCATGATTACGCCAGGGCCGTCATGGACGAACTGGGCGACATGAACTACACGCTGATCCTGGAGCCGGGCAGGGTCATTACCGGCAATGCCGGCATCATGGTGACCGAGGTGCAGTACACCAAGGTCAACACCGGGGGGCGGGAGGACAAGCGCTTTGTCATTGTCGACGCGGGCATGAACGACCTGATCAGGCCCAGCCTGTACGAGGCCTACCATGAAATCAAGCCGGTAGTGAAAAAAGAAGACCACGATAAAGGCGAGATTGTCGATGTCGTCGGCCCTATCTGCGAAAGCGGTGACTTTATGGCCAGAGAGCGGCTGCTGCCCCGGGTGCGGCAGGGTGATCTCCTGGCCGTCATGAGTGCCGGGGCCTACGGCTTCTCCATGTCATCCAATTACAATTCCCGGCCGCGCGCGGCCGAGGTCCTGGTTCGCGGCGACCGCTTCGAGATCATCCGCTCCCGGGAAAGTTATGAAGACCTCATCCGGGGCGAATCTCTTATGGAGTTTGACTGACCATGCAGATAGCGCGACTGCCCCTGCCCTTTGTCAAAATGAGCGGCGCCGGCAACGATTTTATTCTGATTGACCACCGCAAGCCCGTTATTGCCAGGGAGGCCATGCCGGAATTTGCCCGCCTGGTCTGCCGGCGCCGGTTCTCTGTCGGCGCTGACGGCTTGATCCTGATCGAAAACTCTGATCAGGCTGACTTCAAGTGGCGATTCTTCAACGGCGACGGCTCAGAGGCCGAGATGTGCGGCAACGGGGCCCGCTGCGCCGCCCGCTTTGCCTATATGCAGGGAATCGCCCCGGCCCGCATGCGTTTTATGACCCTGGCCGGCATCATCGAGGCCAGTGTCGCGGACGTCAATGTCAGCATTCGCATGACCGCGCCGCAGCAGGTGAAGCTGGACGGAAAACTCCGGCTCGATTCAGAGACGATTGCGCTCCATTCCATGGATACCGGCGTCCCCCATGTTGTGATATTCGTCGACGACCTCGAACTGGTGGATGTCGGCGCCCTGGGCGGCCGGATCAGGCATCACCCTGACTTCATGCCCGCAGGCACCAATGTGAATTTTGTGCAGCGGCTGGCCGACGGCACCCTGAAAATGCGCACCTACGAACGGGGCGTGGAAGGCGAAACCCTGGCCTGCGGCACCGGGGCCACGGCCACGGCCCTGGTCGCGGCCCTGGTCGGCCGGGCCAGCTCACCGGTCGAAATCATCACCGCCGGCGGTGACCGGCTGGTCATCATCTTTGACCTGGCGGCGGACAAAACCGCCCATAATGTCTTCCTCAAAGGCCCGGCCCATGTTATTTATAAGGGAGAGTTAAAGGCCGAGGCCCTTATTGAAAACCAGTAACTATCCGGCGGCACTCCATCTTCGGGCGATCGGGCCGCCTGGCATCTGCACCGTTCTCGAACGCTCACGGATTCAGGTATACCTGAATAGTTATAAAAATTGAAATTTCCGCCCGGACCAGGGCTGTACGAATTTAAAGAAGACAGGAGGAAAAAAATGAACAGGATTCAGGGAGCCATCGTCGCCGTTGTTACTCCGTTTATCGACGGCAAGGTCGATGAACAGGGGCTGATTGACCTGGTTGAATTTCACATTGCCAACGGCACGGACGGCATCGTTCCCTGCGGCACCACCGGTGAATCGGCCACGCTTGATTTTGACGAGCACAAACGGGTGATCGAGCTGACGGTCAAGACGGTGAATGGCCGGGTGCCGGTTATTGCCGGGACCGGGGCCAACAATACCATCGAGGCCATCGAACTGACCGAGAGCGCCAAGGCCAGCGGCGCGGACGCCGTACTCTCGGTTGTGCCCTACTATAACAAACCGAGCCAGGAAGGACTGTATCAACATTACAAGGCCATCGCCGAGGCCGTTGACATCCCGATGATCCTCTACAACGTCCCCGGCCGGACAGTGACCAACATGCTGCCCGCCACCGTGGCCCGGTGCGCCGGGCTCGACAGCGTCATCGGCATCAAGGAGGCCAGCGGCAGCCTGAACCAGGTCAGCGAGGTCATACGGCTCTGCCCTGATGATTTTATCGTGCTTTCCGGCGACGACTTCACCGCCATGCCCACGGTACTGATCGGCGGCCGGGGCGTTATTTCGGTGACCTCCAACGTCGAGCCCCGGGGCATGGCCGAGATGATGAAGGCCGCCCTGGCCGGTGATCTGCGAAAGGCCAGGGAGCTCCATTTCCGCCTCTTTCCCCTCATGGGCGCCATGTTCTGCTACCCCAGTCCGGCCCCGGCCAAGAAGGGACTGGAACTGATGGGCAAGATCCATTCCGGCGAGTTGCGGCTGCCCATGACGGAAATGGACGATGCGAGCCTGGAGACCCTGAAAAAGGCCATGAACGGAGCCGGTCTATTATAGGCATAATAGCAATTATTACAACTTGTTAAAAAAATATTATTCGCTTTTTCCTGAAAACGGAGCCATACGAAAATGACCAGAGTAATCATTGCCGGCGCCGCCGGACGCATGGGCCAGCGCATCAGCTCGATGGTGCGGAAGAATCCCGATCTCCAGCTGACCGCCGCTTTTGAGCACCTGGATAATCCGGCGGTGGGCCGGGATGTCGGCGAAAACGCCGGTTTCGGCACCACCGGGGTGACCATTGCCGCCGGCCTGGAGCCGGTCATCGACCAGGGCGATGTCATCATCGACTTTACCTTCCACACGGCCACCATGGGATTTGCCCGTACCGCGGCCGAGCATGGACGGGCCATGGTCATCGGCACCACCGGCCTGACCCCTGATGACCTGGCCACCCTGGCGGAACTGGCCGGGAAAAACTTCCCCTGCGTCCAGGCGCCCAATATGGCCGTCGGCGTCAATGTCCTGTTCAAGCTCGTCGCCAAGACGGCGGCCGTTCTGGGCGATGCCTATGACGTGGAGATCGTCGAGGCTCATCACCGCATGAAAAAAGACGCGCCCTCGGGTACCGCCCTGAAACTCGGGGAAATGGCGGCAACCGCCCTGAACCGGAAACTGGCGGACGTCGGGGTGTTTGAGCGCAACGGCATAATCGGCGAGCGGACGGACAAGGAGATCGGCATTCAGTCCATCAGGGCCGGAGATATCGTCGGCGAACATACGGTCTACTTTGCCGGGGCCGGCGAACGAATCGAAATCACCCACCGGGCTCACAACCGGGACAACTTCGCCCGGGGCGCAACCTTGGCCGCCGCCTGGGTCGCGGACAAACCGAACGGCCTGTACACCATGTTCGATGTCCTGGGACTGAATGATTTCTGAACCGAGCTGAAGCCGCGCACCGGCAACGGCGCATCTGCCGCGTTGGCAAACTCGTTGATACCACACCAGGATAATCAACATCGTCGCCGCCTTGCATCTGCACCGTTCCCGGACGCTCACGGATCCAGGTTAATGAAAACCGCTTATATCGGCCTCGGCTCCAACCTGGGCGACTCCCTGCAGATCCTGCGCCAGGCCTGGTTGCAACTCGGGCAGGAACCGACAATCCGGCCGGCCGCCCTTTCCAGCCCCTACCGGACCGAACCGGTTGCCATGGCCAGCCGGCACTGGTTTGTCAATGCCGTGGCCTGCCTGCAGACATCCATGCCGCCCCGGGACCTGCTGCACGCCCTGCTGGCGACTGAAAAAAAGTTCGGCCGCACCAGGGGGGGCGACAAGGCGCCGGGCCATCAGGACCGCATCCTGGATCTTGATCTTCTCCTCTATAACGATCTCATCTGCAAAACCGCGACCATGACCCTGCCGCATCCGGAGATGCATCGGCGGCTCTTTGTCCTGGCGCCGCTCTGCGAAATCGCCCCTGATTGTATCCATCCGCTGTTAGGGCGCACGGCCGCGGCGCTGCTGACGGACCTGGCGGGTGCTCGACATCACCCCGTGGTGCAGAGGATATCATGGCCTGACACCCCCCGACCATAGAACAGGGCGCCGATTCTCCGCACCTGTCTTTTGCGCGAACCCGGCGGCCAGCGCGGGGAAAAAATAGGTTCGACTTTTAACCCCATACAGATATAATAGGCTCATGCGAAGAAAAAACGACAGGGCCGGGAGAGACCAATGATACGCTTTGTCGTGCTGGCCGTGCTTTTTTATCTGGCCTGGCGGCTTCTGAACGGGATCATCGGGAAGACATCAGTTCGCGCCGACCAGGACAGCGGCAAAGCCGCGGCCGAAGAACCACCGGTGCAGGATGTGCTGGTCGAGGATCCGGTCTGTCACACCCTGGTACCCCGGCACCAGGCGATCAGGCTGCGGCAGGACGGTACAACCTATTATTTTTGCAGCGAGGCCTGTTGCGACAAATTTACCGACAAGCCGAAAGAAGAAAAATGAAATCTCTTGCCGGAATCCCTGGGCGTTCGAGAATGGTGCAGATGCAAGGCGGTCAAGCCCTTGAAGCCGACCGGCCGGGCCGAAAAAACGGCGGAAACGAACGGAGATAACCGTGGCACTATCGATACGACATGTCGTGATCCTGCTGTTCACACTCCTGCTGCCGATCGAAGCGTGGGGGGGGATCTACGTCTATGTGGACGAACAGGGGGGCAGCCACTATACCAATGTCCCGGCCGACCGCCGTTACCGGCCCCTGCCGCAGAGAAAAATCAACGACGTCCCCTGGCCGCCCCCGTTTACCGGCAGCGGCAAAACATCCCCGGGATTCAACCCGGCCGCCGCCCACTATGATCACCATATCAGACGGGCGGCATTGTCGTACAGTATTGACCCCTTGCTCCTCAAGGCGATCATCCAGACCGAATCCGATTTTAACCAGTACGCCGTATCGCGAAACGGAGCCCAGGGGTTGATGCAGTTGATGCCGAAAACAGCGCAGGACATGCGGGTAAGAAATCCCTTTGATGCGGCCCAGAACATCAATGGCGGCGCCCGCTATTTAAAGAGCCTGCTCAATAACTACCGGGGGGACCTGGTCCGGAGCCTGGCCGCCTACAATGCCGGACCGGGACGGATTGCAAAAGACGGGCCCCTCCCGAAAATTCCCGAAACCATAGCCTACGTCAAAAGGGTTATCCATCTCTACCGACTCTATCAGCAGAGGACGGCCGAATCCCGCGCCGGTAACATCTCTGTCCGTAAGCTGATAAAAATGAATTGAATTATCGTGAATCAAATCTTCAACCTCCCGAACATGATAACCGGGGTCCGCTTTTTTCTGGCCGCCGTTCTGGCGTTCATGCTCATGCTGCCGCAGACGACCTGGATGGCCTTTTTTTCCTGGCTGGTCTTTGCCGTTGCCGCCGGAACCGACTGGATTGACGGCTATTTCGCCCGCCGCTACAAGAGCGAAACGGTCCTGGGGCAACTCATGGACCCGCTGGCGGATAAGGTCCTGGTCGCCACCGCCTTTATCATGCTGATTCCCCTGGACCGGCTGCCGGCCTGGCTGGCGCTGATCATTCTCTGCCGCGAACTCATCATCACCGGTCTCCGCGGGATCGCCGCCTCATCAGGCATTGTCGTTGCGGCCAGCCGCCTGGGCAAGATCAAATCCATCATTCAGTATCTCGGCCTCGGCACCTTGATCTTTCCGCTTGATTTACTGCCGCTGCCCTTTTTGCACCGCCTGGGCCTGGCCATCGTCTACGTGTCACTGGTCCTGACGATCTGGTCGGGCTTTGATTATTTTCTCAAATTAAGACGAATCTTTCTGGCCCCGTCAGACACAGGTTAATGTGGCCCCAAGGAACACCTCACAGGGTTTATAAGCAGTCGATTTCACATACCATAAACCTGTAAGGTGCCGACTGGAGCAAAATACATCCCCCTGACAAATGAAATCGAACAACAAAATCTCCACTGTCCGGGAACTCATGCTTGAGTTTGCGGAAATAACCGGACTCTTTCCGGCTACCAGCTCGCCGAAACGTTACCTGTGGACGGACGCTTTCGGGGTCTGCAATTTCCTTGAACTTTACCGGCAGACAGGTGAAGGCCGCTACCTGGACCTGGCGGTGGCGCTGGTTGAGCAGGTACACGCAATCCTGGGCCGGCATCGTGCCGATGATAAACGGACGGGCTGGATCAGCGATCTTGATGAAGAAACCGGCAAACTGCATCCTACCAGGGGCGGCTTGCGAATCGGCAAAAAACTGCCGGAACGTGATCCGTCCGAACCCTATGATGAACAGCAGGAATGGGATCGTGACGGGCAATACTATCATTACCTGACCAAATGGATGCATGCCCTGAGCCGCCTCAGCCGGGTCACCGGCGAGAAGATCTATAATCAATGGGCCGTGGAACTCGCGCAAACGGCCCATGCGCGATTCACCTATATCTCGCCTCTTGACGGCCGGAAGCGCATGTACTGGAAGATGAGTATTGATCTCGGCCGTCCCCTGGTGACCGCCATGGGGCAGCACGACCCCCTGGATGGACTGATCACCTATCACGAACTACAGATGACGGCCGGCGGTCAGGAAAAATCAGCATCCCCGGACCTGCGAGATGAGATCAGGGACATGGCCGGTATCTGTCGGGGACTGGCCTGGGAGACCGATGATGCCCTGGGAATCGGCGGCCTCCTGTTCGATGCCTGTCGCACAGCGCAAATGATTGATCATGGTTTTACCCACCTGGCATCCCTGCCCGAGGAGTTACTGAAAGCCGCCCTGACCGGCCTGCAGACCTTTGTGCGGACGAATACCCTGAATCTGCCGGCGACCTATCGCCTGGCCTTTCGGGAACTGGGCCTGACCATCGGCCTGCATGGGGTCGGCAGGATCCATGCTTTACTGGCGGAAAAAACCGACCTGGCCGGGAAGCATCCCCTGCTCGTTGAATATAGCGAAATATTATTGAAATATTCGCCGATAATCGGCCTGATCGAAGACCTCTGGCTCGACCCCGGCCAGAGGTCTGCCGCAATCTGGCGGGATCATCGCGAGATCAACATGGTCATGCTGGCAACCAGCCTGCTCCCGGACGGCTTCCTCAGCCTGTGACAGCTTCCATGGTAATTGGTTACAGGGTGTGGCACTCTGCGTTATTACTTGCACCTAACCTGTAAGCCACCACACAGCAGCAATGCCGGCCAGGACCTGTAATGGCCGGGGTGACGGGGTGACCAAAAAAATCGGGCTCGGCCGGGCCGGGTTTTCACGGCCGGAGGACGTCAAAAGAAAGAGACGCCGGGCGCCGGGCTTACACCATGTCGCATAAGCCAGACAGCAATTTTTGCATAAATTCAACAAGATACATAAAACAAGCTTAATCAATGTCTCTCCGCCCCGACAGTTAAATGCTCTCCGGCATTCGCCCCTGCCTGCCATACTTGCATATCCTATTGATTTAAAAGCAATTTACCAGCATGGCATTTTTTTTGCTTTGGTAAATTTATTCAGATGCTGACCGGCATTTCTCAAAAGTAACCTGCTGCGCAAAACAGTTGCAACACCGATCAAGGGTGGGCAATAATTTACTCATTCAAAAAAACAGGAGCAAACCATGGCAGAAGAGCGGAAGGCAAAAGAACGAACCCTGCTGATCAATGTTGAACTCCATGATCTGAAACCACAACAGGAATGGCCGGGAATTATTGCCTATCTTTTTAGTCGTACCGGCCGGCTCATTGCTCAAGCCCCAATAGAAGTGGATCCCGATAAACAAGGAAGTGGTGTTGCTGCTGTTACATACAAAGGAAAAGAAGACGAAGAAAGCCTGACCGTCAAGGTTGGCCCCAAGGTTGACGAGTTAAAATTGCTGGAACGGCAACGGCTTTGCACCCATCGTCTTCGGGAGTTGCCCCGGAAAAGAAATATTTTTACCATAAACATTGCGAAACCGGTCTGGAAATGCTGGATAAAATTTCCTTACCATGTAACCGGCACAGTTGCAAAACAAGCCAACGGCCAAAAAAATCCCGTCTGTCTTGGTGAAGTCGATATTTACGATGTGGACATTTACTGTTTTCTGAAACTTCCCGACCTGGTTATCGAACGTATCCGCGACAGCATCATCGATATTGTTCTGGACCCGCCCCCATTTGACATTCCCGGCCTCCAGGAGTTGCCGGTATGGTGGAACGGCGGCGATGACGGTTGGTGTGGCACTCATCCCGGCCCGCACCCGCCGGTCGGCAGCAATATCCAGGCACAATTAGCGAAGCTGCCGCGTGAATGGTCATTTGCAGCCGACCGGGTCGCGGCACTGGATACAGCCAAGGCTCGCCTTGATCAGCATTTATCCACAATGTCTATAACGAAAAAACAATCCTGGCTCAACAGTGAAACCGCAGGTGATGTGAAGTTGTCAGAGATTGTCTATTCCAACACCCAGCAGTTTCGGACATTGCTGATAGAAAAATTCCATGTTTTCCGTTACTGGCTCTGCTGGTACCCGTGGATTCACTGGCTCTGGTGGCAGTGGTGCCGTTTTTACGGAATGCAGAAACTCGGGACCGCGGTACTGCAGCCGGACGGCAGTTTCTCAACAATAATCTGGATATCCATCTGTGATCATGACAAGCCGGACCTCTGGTTCCGCGTACGGCAGAAAGTGGATGGCAGCGAACGGACCATCTATGCACGTTATCCTGTGCTTTGCCATACCTACTGGAACCATCCCGGCGGCAAACCGGTTAACCTGCTGGTGACCGACCAGAACGCGGTCATCTGCTACAAGGATGGCCAGACAGACAAGCAAGGCATTTATGTCATGCCTCTTGGGATAGGAAATGATGGCTGGTACGATATCGAACAGGCACACCTGAAAAGCGGCGAAATTCAAAACGCCAACCGGGGGCTCTATAATGCATCCGACCCATACGGCACAACCCTGCATTTCAGGATGCAGTTTCATGATGACTTGCGAAACAAAGGTGTTCATTACTATCGCTGGTCGTATGCGTCGGCAGGAACCCCAAACTGGACATTTATCAGTACACCTGTCACTCACCGCTACCTGACCCAGGTCGGCACCGACTTCTTTATCGTCCCGGAAGAATTGGGGCCTTTTGCCGTCAATGGAACAGCGAGTCTGTTCAAGGTGCCCGAGCCCGGGAAAGACTGGATAGCTCTCAGCCGTAATGACCGGGCATTTGCCATATGGCGAACGGCCCTCTGGGACAGTGAACTCAACAGGTACCTGCCGCAAGTGGCCGATGGCCGCTACACCTTGCGCCTGGAAATGTTTGATGCAAGCGGCAACAACCTTGATCCGACAGCTGCCGGTTCACAATGGAAATTTTTTCTGCCTACTGCCGCCGCCGTCGGCGGTGTCTGGCCCGTCGACACTGGCCCGAAGATACAACCGGACGGCAGCGTTTATTTTAATATCTGGATAGACAACACCGATACCGTTGCCGATATTCAGTCCGTTGGACTTGGCGGCAACCCCACCGGCGAATGCCAGTTCATTGAGTATAGCGACGCGAAAACAGACACTATCTCCATCAATTATGTCGCATACCACAAACAACCACCGGCCCGTGATTTTCTTGCCAACTACGACCTGTCAATCAAACGCGGGATTTCCGGGACAACCGTGGCAACTTATTCCTCTGTTATTCCCGCTCATTCCCCGGCGACTCTCACGTTCGGAGCAGATTACCTGCTGCGCAAAATAGGTGCCAAAGGTCCTTACAGCCGTTGCACATTTGCGGTTGAGCTGCACACTTGGCCGCGGACCCGCAATGGATACAGCCGCATCCGTCAATATGAGAATCATGACACATCGGCCTTTGCCCTAATGAAGCCCTAAAGCTGACGCACCACGGTAAATTAGGCCAAGGCGGAAACGAAATTTTAGTTATTACCTACAAGCTGAAAGGAGGAGGAAAAATGTATCCCTTTTATGAAAAATTAGCACTCCCGGGCAGCGAAGAAGAACTGGGAACAGGCTGGCTCCCCCCGCTTCCAGATCTTAGAGACTATACCGAAGAGATGGCGGACATTCCGGAAATGGCGGAAAAATTAGGCCTTTCGCCAAAGGTGAATCCTTCATTCCCCGCCAGTGTGGATTGGCGAAATTACTGTTCACCGGTTGAGAACCAGAAAAACCTTGGTTCGTGTACCGCCAACGCCGCTGTCGGCGTGGTCGAATATTTCGAGCGCAGGGCATTCGGGAAGTACATTGACGGTTCAAGGCTCTTTGTCTATAAAACTACACGCAACCTCATGGGTGTTACGGGTGATACGGGAGCATGGCTGAGAGACACGATGGGGGCATTGACCTTATGCGGCGTTGCCCCGGAGAAATATTGGCCTTATGTAGTCACCGATTTTGACAATGATCCTTCAGCCTTTGTCTATGCATTGGCCGATAATTACGAGGCGCTCAGATATTTCTGCCACGATCCGCTGGGGCAAAATGTACCCAGGGACAGGGTATTGGCCCGGGTCAAAGCCTTTCTGGCGGCAGGGATCCCTTCCATGTTCGGCTTTGTCGGGTTTGGCTCCTTTGGCAAATCAGATGTGAAAGGGGGCATTCCCTTTCCCTGTCCAGGAGAGCGGGCTAAATGGGGACATGCAATTATGGCGGTGGGCTATGACGACAACAAGAAGATTACCAATACCCAGTGCAACAAAAAAACTACAGGTGCCCTGCTGATCCGAAATTCATGGGGAACAGGATGGGGGGACAACGGTTATGGATGGCTCCCCTATGGCTATGTTACCAGCGGATTTGCCAACGATTTCTGGTCCCTGCTCTCAATGGAGTGGGTTGAGACAAAACAATTCGGGGTTTAGGATTTAGCCCCGGATGAATTAATCAACTCGCAAGATACCACGGCTTATGCAAACGCTTTGCATAAGCCGTGGTCTGAAGTGTCATTCGATTTCCCCCTCCCGCTACCTCTCGATTACTCCTGAAAAGCGATTCCCGATACCTGTCATCTTGAGCGAAACTGGTTTGCAAACTCCCGGCAGCTTCGAGGAGCTCAAGGCAGTCCGAAGGACCAGGTGATACTCGGCTGCTTTTTTTTCGCCATGCAACCAGGCCACCCTGCCGGCTCGTTTTCTTCCGGCGAGCAAAAAAACAAACAAATACATACAAATATCCAAGGGCCGCCTGACCCGGCCCCGGCCCCTGGGATCGGGGTTTCTCTTTTTAAAGAGAATAAACCGGAGTATGCACTTGACGCCGGTGCATACTCCATATTATGTGTTGTCCTCGTCGGGAACAAGGTCGGTTTAAACCGCCGGCTTCTTACTTCCCGGCAGCCGGCTCTCTCCGAAACGTTATTTGTACACCGACGCCTTAGGGAGAAACAATTTTCCTTGAATTTTACCGGCCTGATCCCGGACAGATTTCTCCGCCTGAGACCACCCCGAAACACCAAACAATCCGAGCCCTGCAACAAGGCTCTTAACTGATGGAACAGACACGTCATGAACAGAGAAAAAAAAGAAACCGGCACCTGCCAGGTCTGCCACCAGGAAAAGAGAAAAGATGAACTTATCCCGCCCAACCTGGTCAGGGAAAGTATCCAGCAGTTTATTCGGGAAAAGATCCCGGACTGGTCGGACAACGGCGCGATCTGCCTCTCCTGTCTCAACACCTACCGGGCCAAATATGTGCAGAGCATCATGGAAAAAGATCTGGGCGAACTGGACAGCCTGGAGCAGGAAGTCGTCCAGAGTATCCATGATAACGATATCCTGTCAGAAAATATCAACGAAGAGTACGAAGAGCGCCTATGCTTTGGCGACAGGATTGCCGACAAGGTCGCCGCTTTCGGCGGCTCCTGGTCCTTTATCATCTCGTTCCTCATGTTCATGGCTATCTGGATTGTCGGCAATTCGCTCATGCTGATCAAACAGCCATTTGACCCCTACCCCTTTATCCTCCTCAACCTTATGTTATCGCTTGTTGCCGCTCTGCAGGCACCGGTGATCATGATGAGCCAGAACCGGCAGGAAAAACGTGACCGGCTGCGGGCTCAAAACGATTACCAGGTCAACCTCAAGGCGGAGCTGGAAATCCGGATCATCCTGGAAAAACTGGATACCCTGATTCATTACCAGTGGCTCCGGTTCCTGGAGACCCAGCAGATCCAGATGGACATGCTGGAAGAAATCAGCAGCAAGTCCAGGAGGCGCTGACCCGGCGCTTTTTTTATTCTCCCCTGGTTCCGTGACGGCTTGCGGTGATATTCCATGCAATGGATGGAATTTATTGCATGGTTGACGAATAAACGCATTCTTTGCCTTCGCCGCGCTGCCCCGCTCAAGCTCCCGGTCAGCCGATCATCTTCTTAAGAAACAGGGCGTCGTTTTCCGGCTGAGCGATGACCGGATCGGTGGTCAGCCGGACCCGGTTCCCGGGATTGGCCCGGTTGGTGGCGCTGCCGTTTTCAAAGCTCATCCGGCGGACGACACATGAAACGGTATCCAGGCCCCGGCCGAGGTATTCTATACAATCGCCCGTCTCCAGGACATTGCGGGCCTCGATGAGCAGCGCTGCCGCATCGCGGACAATACCCACCGGCGCCCAGGGCTGCACGGTCCGGCTCCGGTCATAGAGCATGCTGCCGTCGTCCGGCGGGCCGCTGAAAAAATTTTCCGTCCGGCCGCGGGTACCGACCTTGGCCAGCTCAGCGCTGAAACGGCCGGGCAGGACACACTCGCCGGCCTCTCTGCCGGCGGCCACCTGTTGACCGATCCAGTCCAGGGCCGCCCGGTACACCCGCACCACCGACCCCACGTAGCCGACCGATTTCATCCGGCCTTCAATCTTCAGGGAATCAACCCCGGCGGCCACGAGGTCCGGCAGCCGGCCGAGCAGACAGAGATCGCGGGAATTAAAGATATAGGTGCCCCGCTCGTCCTCCTCCACCGGAAAATACTGACCGGGCCGTTTTTCCTCGACAAGATGATAGGAATAACGGCAGGGATGCGCGCAGTTGCCGAGGTTGGCGTCCCGACCGGTGAAATAGTGACTCAGCATGCAGCGCCCGGAATAGGAGATGCAGATGGCGCCGTGGACAAAAAATTCCAGCTCGGTATCAGTGGCCGCCCGGATCTGTTTGATTTCATCAAGCCCCAGCTCCCGGGCCAGGTTGAGACGGCAGACCCCCTGAGAGACCCAGAAACGGGCACTGGCCAAATTGGTCACGTTGGCCTGGGTAGACAGGTGGACGGGCAGCTCCGGCACCGTCTTCCGAGCCATGAGCAGAATGCCCGGATCAGCGATGATCAGCCCGTCCACCCCGGCATCCCGCAGAGCAAGAAGATAATCGTCAAGGCCCTCCAGGTCGGAGTTATGGGCAAAGATATTGACCGTGACATACCCCCGGACCCCGTGTTCATGGGCATAGGCGAGGGCCCGGCGCAAGCCGTTTTCGGTAAAGTTTCCGGCCCGGGCCCGCAGGCTGAAACGCGAGCCCCCTAGATACACGGCATCGGCGCCGTAATGGACAGCGGCTACCAGCTTGTCAAAACTGCCGGCAGGGGCCAGAAGTTCAGGGATCATAAATTATTACCAATCATTTTCCTGGATCCGTGAGCGTTCGAGAATGGTGCAGATGCAAGGCGGCAACGAGGTTGATTATCCTAATGTGATATCAACGAGTTGCCAACGCAGCAGATGCG
>VAPE01037481.1_pt1 | contig 18455 bp, 16 predicted proteins | sample 3393911 | NCBI WGS metagenome assembly VAPE01 (sample SAMN08290436, study PRJNA428436) | hydrothermal vent metagenome | isolation source: Deep-sea hydrothermal vent chimney | place: Atlantic Ocean: South-mid Altantic Ridge
CCTTGCCTTCATCCCTGACCAAATATCGGGGCTTTCGGCAAGGTGCATTGTAAATCACGAAACAGTGTTGATTCGTGACGCATGTTTCCTTAAATATGCCTTTATAAAGAGGTCTATGTCACCATCAAGCACGGAATCCACATTTCCTATCTCCATATCGGTCCGATGGTCCTTAACCAGACGGTAAGGATGCAGGATATAGGATCTTATCTGGTTTCCCCAGGCAATTTCCTTCTTGTCACCTATTATTCCTTCAAATCTTTCTTCCTGCTCCCTGAGCTTCATGTCGTAGAGACGGGCCTTCAGGATCTTTAATGCCGTGGCCTTGTTCTTATACTGTGATCTCTCGTTCTGGCATGAGACAACAATACCCGTTGGAATATGGGTCAGCCGCACGGCTGAGGAAACCTTATTGACATGCTGCCCTCCGGCACCGGATGCCCTGAAGGTATCGATCCTCAGATCGTCATCACGTATATCGATATCTATATCCTCGTCAACCTCGGGATAAACAAGAACAGCGGTAAAAGAGGTATGACGTCTCTTGTTTGCGTCAAAAGGAGAAATCCTCACGAGTCTGTGAACACCCATTTCGGACTTTAAGTAGCCGTATGCATAAGCGCCCGATACGGTAATGGTAGCGCTCTTGATACCTGCTTCATCACCATTGATAAGATCAACAATCTCTGTTCTGAAGCCCTGTTTTTCCGCCCATCTCAGGTACAGCCTCATCAGTATCTGAGCCCAGTCCTGACTCTCCGTACCTCCGGCCCCTGGATGGATCTCAAGGATCGCGTTGTTACGGTCTAACTCACCTGAGAGGAGGTGTTTGAGTTCAAGGGTTTCTATTTCTTCCTTCAGTTTAGTGAGTTCACCCGAAAGCTCGTCTATAAAGAGTTCTCCCCCCTCCTCGGAGAGTATGTTTGAGGAGTCAATAAGATAGGATATCTTCTCCTGCAGTTTCTCAAAGGGGATGAGTATCTCTTCGATCCTGGATTGCTCCTGCTTTAACTTCTTGAGTCTGAAATGGTCAGACCAGACATCTTCCCTTGTAAGGTCCTTCTCAACGGCCTTTAATCTTTCTTTCAGAACATCTACATCAAAGACAACCTCTTAACTTTTCAAACTTTGCCTTCAGCATCTTCAGTTCTTCACGTATCTCTTTCTCAAGTAACATCCTTAATTCCTCCTTTTAATTGAAATACTCAATCCGTATATAAATAGGGTAATGCCTATATTCAAGAAGCTGAATATATCACCGAATCTTCTGTAAATACTTCCTGTTTCATGTATCTCTACGTCATCCACTATTACAGCCCTTTCAAAGAGACCTGAGCGGTCCCTTATCCTGCCTGTTTGGTCGATAAAACCTGAAATTCCGGTATTTGCAGCCCTGACAAGAGGTTTTCTGTTTTCAATTGCACGAAAAACTGCCATAGAAAAGTGCTGGTATGGACCGGAGGTCTTACCAAACCATGCATCATTTGTTATGTTGACTATGAGGTCCCCCCGCTCTTTAAAAAATCTTCTTACAAGGTCGGGAAAGATGATTTCATAGCATATCAGCGTTGAAAAAGATCCCCATTCAGTGCGGGCATTGGCATATATTTTTCCAGGTAAAAAATCGCCGATACCTACAACAATTTTATTAATAAAAAACAGGACCTTTTTAAGGGGGACGTATTCTCCAAATGGCACCAGATGTATTTTATCATATTGATAGGAAGTATTTCCATTTCTATCCAGGAGCAGGGCGCTGTTTGATATTGAATATGGGTTATTGGGTTTGATGGCCGGGTTTTTCCTTACGAGCATGGTTCCGGTAAGAAGGGGGATCGATAAATCCTTAACAAAGGATGTGAGTCTTTTATGTAGTTCGGGGTTGGCATTGAAATAAAAGGGCAGAGCTGTTTCAGGCCATACAATCAGATCAGGTTTTTTGCCGGTCAATGATCTTGAAAGCTCCATATATGTTTCAAGGACGGAGTTCTGGTATTGGGGGTCCCACTTCCTGTCCTGCTCTATGTTACCCTGGACTACGGCGACACGTATTTTTCTTCCATCCTTAAGGCCGTCAAGCGTTTTGATAGAATACCGGCCGTACCCGACGCTGACCAGGATGATGGAGAAAGCGACGGCCAGGGAAAAGATGGGTTTCCAGATATGGGCCGGCGCCCCGGCCCTTCTTTTTTGAAGATGTATAAAAACATCGGAGAGGGCGGAATTTACAAGGATTACAAGAAAGGATACGCCATAGACCCCGGTGATGTCGGCTATCTGAATGAATGAAAGATTGCTGTACTGGGTGTAACCGATGAGGGACCAGGGGAAGCCTGTAAAAAGATGGCCCCTAAGATATTCAAGTGTACACCAGAGAGGGGGCGCAATGAGTGACAAGGGGATGGATATCCTCTTTGTGATCCCGGAGATGAGAAAGGCAAATACCCCCATATAAAGGCTTTCATAAAGACAGAGAAGGAAGACTATAGAAATACTGGCGGGAAAGGACAGCCCCCCGTATCGATTCATTGAGAAGTAAATCCAGTACTGGGTGCCGAGGAAAAAGGCCAATCCAAAGATAATACCGGATCTGAGGGCGATCTTGCCGTTCCTGTTGTAAAGTATGACCAGAAAGGGAGCAAGGGCAGCCCAGGCAATGAAAGACAGGTCTTGAGGGGGATAGGCTATCGCGAGGAAGAGACCGCAAAAGAGAGAAACAAGGTAAGGGACCAGTCCTGGGTGTAAGCGTTGCCGGTTCATGTCTATTAATCTGTAATTTCCATCAATAACTTACATCTCTTTTCAGGACCGGTTAACAAATTGCATTTTGTAGGATAAATATTCTATCATACCTACCACCTGATTATTTGTATTTTCCGGGTATTGAAGGGCAGGTAGCTCAGTCGGTAGAGCAGAGGACTGAAAATCCTCGTGTCGGCGGTTCGATTCCGTCCCTGCCCACCATCCTCACGACCAGTCGGGAACATTTCCCCATCGTTCAAGGAACGTAATTTCCCGGAGTTCCTTTCTTGGTGGTCCTTCCTTTTTCCGTATCTTTGGATATCCAACCGGGAACATACCCACAACACGGATATCCCCGGGAATGGCGAGCAATTTCTTCAGGTTCGCTTCATCAAAGACCCCTACAAACACGGTTCCAAGTCCGAGTGCATGGGCCGCAAGCATAAGGTTCTGGGCTGCTATGCCGAGGTCCGTCATATAGTAAGGCTGGTTCCAGAGATTTCCCGAAAGTGAAGGGTCTGCGCAGGCTATCATTACGACGGGCGCCTCTGTAATACCCTTCTTTGCCGGGTTTACCTTGTATCCAAGGGGTGCAAGGAAGGATTCAACGTATGTGAGTTCGCTGATCTCGGCCCTGAGAGACTGGTCCCTTATGATGATAAATCTCCAGCACTGCTTGTTTGACCATGATGGCGACTGTCTAACGGCATCCATTATCTTCTTCAGCTTCTCCTCCTCAACATCCCGGTCCTCAAACCGCCGGGTACTTCTACGTCCGGATATGGTTTCAAATAGATCCATGATACCCTCCGTCTATATTATGATTTCATTTAGTATAAAGGATTTGTGCAATAAATAACCCCGGGTTACGGAAAGTCCGTGCCCGTTATGGTATAATTTTTTTTTGGCACTTCAGGAAGTTGAGCGGAAGAAAAATACAGGATAATTTGGAGAGCTTGACTTGTTTTAATGGGAGAGGGTTATGAATGTTGAAAGACTGGTAAGGCTAAATATACGGAAACTGACGGCGTATGTGGCAAAGGAGGTACCATGCAGGGTCAAGCTTGATGCCAACGAGAGTCCCTTTGATTTTTCTTCTCTCCTTGAGAAACTGCCGTCCATAGAGACAAACAGGTATCCCGATCCTCAAGGGAGGTTGCTCAAGAGGGCAGCGGCACGGAGATGGAAGACAAAGCCCGGCAGGGTCCTCCTTGGTAACGGTTCCGATGAGCTTATTTATTATCTTATTACCACATTCGGGGGGCCTGTACTCTTTCCCGTGCCCACATTCTCCATGTACGGGCTTGTTGCACGGGCCCTCGGTGAAAAGGCAGTAGGTGTGCCCCTTGACAAGGGGTTCGACCTTAACGTTCAGAGGATGATCAGGGCAATCAGACGATACAGACCTAAGCTTGTATTTCTGAGTACGCCGAACAATCCGACAGGGAACTGTTTCTCTGCGGAAAGGGTCTTTGAGATCATCAATGCCTCCAGGGGAATTGTTGTAATTGATGAGGCATATCAACCCTTTGCAAGCGGGAAGGGGATGCTGCCGCTGATTGATGAGTTTGAGAACCTGATCTTTATGCGGACACTCAGCAAGGTGGGCTTTGCAGCGCTCCGGGTGGGTTTTCTTATTTCAGAGGAGGGAATGATTAATGAGGTGAACAAGGTAAGACTGCCCTTCAATGTAAATGCCTTCTCCCAGGCAGTGGCCACAGAGGCCTTCAGAAATTATAAAGAGATAGAAGAGACGGTGAAGGTGATACGAAAAGAGCGGGAGAGGCTCATCGGGGGTTTAAGTGAGGTAAGAGGAATAAAGCCCAGCCCTTCAGAGGCGAATTTTATCCTTTTCAGGGTTGAGGATGCCTCCCGAATCTGGAAGAGATTACTCAAGAAGGGTATCCTTGTAAGGGACCTGACGGATGTACTGGACAACGCCCTGAGGGTGACCGTTGGAAGTCCTGAAGAAAATGACCTCTTTGTCAGGGCGCTGAGGGATGTTCTGGAGTGAGGGTTCCCCGCAGGCTTAAAAAGCAGCCCCCAAAATCACAATAAAACAGGACCTTTTTCCTACAGGAAGATGAAAAAGACTAACGCCGCTTTACTGTCCATAATATCAAACACGGCACTTGTGCTTCTGAAGGGGACTGCCGGCCTGATAACGGGAAGTGTCAGTGTCCTTTCAGAGGCATTAAACAGCGCAACCGATATAGTTGCCTCTGTGATGGCCTTTCTCAGTGTCAGGAAGGCCGAAAAACCCGCTGACCCCGACCACCCCTATGGCCACGGGAAGTTTGAGAACCTGAGCGGTCTCGTGGAGTCCATTATCATTGTCCTCGGTGCCTTCTTTATTATGTATGAGGGGGTAAAGAGGGCAATTTCCGGAGAGCCCCTGTCGGTTCCGCTATTAGGCATTGCTGTAATGGCGGTTTCAGCAACAGTGAAATTTTCCGTATCATCCGTCCTTCACAGGGTAGCGCTGAAAACCGATTCCATTGCCCTTGAGGCAGGGGCAAAGAACCAGAGGATGGATGTTTACAGTAACCTGGCGGTTCTTCTTGGCCTCATCCTCGTGACCTTAACAGACATCTATTTAATTGATACCATACTGGCATTCGTTGTGTCGATACTGATCATGTCGGAGGCCTTCTCCATTGCCAGGAGATCAGCAAGCGGTCTCCTGGATATCTCTCTTCCGGAGGATGAACTTAAGGTAATTAAAGAGACCCTTGATTCGTTAGGTGCCCAAATCAAGGCCTATCATGAGTTGCGGACAAGAAAGGCCGGGAGCGAACGGCACATAGACCTTCATCTGACGGTTTGCAGGGATGAGAGGATCGAGGATACCCACCGGACCATGGACGTCATAGAAGATGCTCTCTCCAGGAGGCTGCCGGGCTGCAAGGTAATTATCCATCCCGAACCATGCACACACTTTACTGAAAAGTGTCCTGCCGAGTGTTACTGGACACAGGTCGAAAAGGGATAAACAAAACTCTTCATATCCCAAAGATATGTTTACCCGGGAGGGCACGGTTGTGCTATAATGTTAATATATTAATAAATTATAAACTATTTAACTCCTATGAAGATCCTCCGCTTACATATCATCTTACTTATTATTTTCCTCGCTGCCGCCCAAATCGCTTATGCCGCGAATGCGGGGAAGATTCAGGATTTTTCATTACCGGGTATTGACGGCCGGGTGTACAGGCTTTCGGATTTTAAGGGGAAGGTGGTTATAGTTAACTTCTGGGCCACGTGGTGTGCGGCCTGTGTTGAGGAGATGCCATCGCTTAACCGTCTGTACAGGCAGTTCCGTGACCATGGTCTTGTTGTACTCGGTATTTCCGTAGACCGTACCGGGGAGAAGGTGAAGGCCTATCTTAAAAAACACCCCGTTGACTATCCGGTCCTCCTTGATCAAAAGGGAGAGGTCTTTGTCGGGAAGTACACTATCCAGGGGCTCCCTGCTACCTATCTGGTTGATCAGGAGGGGTTCCTCCGGGAAGAGGCAAAGGGAAATATTGATTTTCTTTCCGATACATTCAGAGGGAAGGTAGAACTTCTTTTAAAGGGAGGTGACGGAAGATGAAGAAGGCGCTTATGAGCTTGCTGGCCCTTGCTTTTGTGCTTGCTGCATGTAAGCCTACAACCTTTGTCATCACGAAGGGCGACCGGGGTTACTATTTCGGGAGGGAGAGTAAATCGCTACAGAATATGCTCTGCAAGACCAGTGATTTTAAAAAGATTTTACGGGATGCAAAAATCCCTGCTGATGTGAAGTCCCAATTTTATGAGTATGTCTGTTCAGACAGGGCAAGCAAGGAAAAGGTTGTCTCTCTCTATACCTTTCTCACGCCGGAGGAGAAAAAGAGTCTCAAGCGTGCCTTTGGGAGACACGGCTACACAGTGAACTATATTCCCTGCTGAGGATAATGATGATCTTCCCGGTCGGGAAGAAACTAAAAAGGGGCTCTTTTCAGAGCCCCTTTTTAGTTTCTTATGCTATTGTCAGAACCTCACGTCGAAGGTAAAGTAAATATCCTGAGCCTTCTTCAGTGGTGCGAGGAACTCAGTTGACGCTGCCGTAAGATCTTCAATCTTCTTTGGTTCACCAACCCAGCTATTGCTTCCGGTGTAGTTGAAATTATAGTACTGGTAGCCGAGTCTCAGATATGCCTTGCCGAGCTTTGCGACGGGAATCTCGGGGAGTTCCTGGATAATGTATGCCTCGTAGACGTTGCCGCGGGTGCCGAGCTTGTTAGTCCATATGTCGTCGGAGGCAGGTCCGAAGGTGATCCAGTACTTGGAACCGTAGTTGTATTCAAAACCGATCTTTGTTTTGGTCTTGTTGATGTCATATCTTGCCCCGACATAGAAATGGTGGCCTGTCCTGGATTGCTTGTTGACGGGCTGGCCGGTGGCAGGATCGATATCGTAGAGGAGCCCTGCAAGTGGTGCATTGGGGATCATTACGATTGTGTCGGGTATCATGTCGTTATTGGTATCAACGGGCTGGAGTATATCCATATTGAGAGTTTCATTTGAGGGATGGGTCTTGGAGAGAGCTGCAGCACCGAATAGATTGAGGTCTCCCATGCCGAGGTTTGCAAATTTGTAGGTAAGGAGTGCGCCGAACTGGTCGATGTTTCCGAGGTTAGCCTTCACTCCTGAATCCGGGAAGGTATCAAAGATATCGAAGGCCCGGTTCCACTGGAGTTCAACAAGGAAGTTGTCGGTATCTACCGGGACGATATTGAGGCCGAGAAAGTTTACATCCTTAGGATTGTTGTCTCCGGGTATATCCGTGGAGTATCCACTGTCAAAGCCCTTACCATAGCAGAGTTTTGCGTAAAATCCGGGCAGGAATTCGATGTCCGGAGCAACCCCGACCGTTAAACCGTCAAATGCATAGTCGATGAGAAAGCTCGGCACACCGGACGTGCCCGGCTTTTTCTCATTCTGCCTGTAGTTTCCGGGCACACCATGTGTTGACGGTCTCCTGCCGATGGAGAACCAGACAGGAAGATCAAAGATATTGCTCCAGGTAGCATATGCATAGTCAACATAGAGGGTGTTGTTCAGGGGGATATCTCCGACCTGTCCGTCAAAGGGTGCACCGTCCGGGGTGATCCTGTCGGCAAAATAACCCTTACCGGTGATCGGACCCGATGTTTGGTGACCCCAGATCTTGTACATGGCGAGCCTTGCCTTTACGGCAATGTTTTCAGTGACTTGCGCCTTCAGGTTCAGCCTGAAGCGGTTCAGAAAGAGTGACGTGTTCTTCACCTTGTATCCATTGGCAAATGCAGCCTGGGACTGGAGATTCATCATGGTTGAAGGATCCACGGGTACACCGATTGTATTGAGTCCGTTCGGCAGCGACATAGGCATGGCGTTGCCGAGGAGTGCCTGGCTCTGGAAGTAATCGTAAAGGACGTTTTCAAATACGGAGAAGTTGAAATGAGGTTGGACTTCACCCTTCAGGTAGTCGTACCTGAACCTGTAATCACCCCCGATTGTCAGCCAGGAAAACTTATCCGATACAACATTTGTTGTTTCCTCAGCCGCCTCGACTCTTGATTCCGTCATCTTCTGCTGTGTCTGAATGCTGTCCATTTGTTTCTTGAGGTCATCGAGCTGTCTCGTCAGGTCCTGCATCTTCTGCTGCAGGTCTTCCTGCGTTACTGCGCGTGCAGTGATGGGGAGCATGAACATGAGCATAAAAAAGAAAAGGGTAATTTTTTTCATAAACACCTCCCTTTCGACCCTTTGCGGGTCTTTTTGCCACCAGTAAAACCGGTGTCTATCCACTGTAGAGTTTATTAAATAATATATGGTATTGTCAATAAATTTTTAAGTTTATAGATTAAGCAACAATTATGCCAAAAAAAAACGTATCAGGAACGGGAGAACCGGTACGGCCGGAGACTGCGGGGTATTGTCTCTTTTATTTCTACAGGCTTTTAAGTGGACGGTTATTTTTAGAGGAGGGGGTGGGATCTCCCACCCCCTTATTTTTGTTAGAACAGGCCCTTTACCTTTCCCGTTTCAGTATCCACATCCACCCTTCTGTAGGCCGGATCTGAAGAGGTGCCGGGCATGAGCTTGACAGCACCGGCGACGGGTACGACAAATCCTGCACCCTGATAGACAAGGAGTTTCGTCACAAAGAGTTTCCAACCTTGTGGAACACCCTTCTTGTTAGGATCGTCTGATAGACTCAGGTGAGTCTTGACCATACAGGTCCCCAGTTTGCTGAGTTCAGGATCTGCTTCCACGGCCTTTATCTTTGAAAGTGCCTCAGGTGAGTATTCAACGCCGTCAGCGCCGTAGACGTGTTCGGCAATCTGCTCTATCCTGTTTCTTAAGGGGGTATCAATGGAGTAGAGATATTTGAATCCGTTCTCTTCATTACAGGCGTCTATTACTGCATCGGCGAGTTCCAGGGCGCCTTCACCACCCTTCAGCCAGTGTTCACTTACGGCGACCCTCGCACCGGCTTCCTCGACAGCCCTCCTGACCGCCTGAATCTCGTTCTTAGTATCTGAATAGAAGGCATTGATACAGACAACGGGATTTATGCCTGCCCTCTTCACTGTTTTTATATGGTGGACGAGATTTGCGCATCCCTTCTCTACCCACCCGACATTTTCACTGTTGTACTCCTCGGGGATGGGTCTTCCAGGAACAGGAATGGGGGCCCCTCCATGGCACTTCAGCGCCCTTATGGTTGCAACGATGACGGCTGCGTGGGGTTTCAGTCCTGAAAAGCGGCACTTGAGGTTCCAGAACTTTTCAAAGCCGATGTCGGCACCGAAGCCGCTTTCTGTTATGTGATAGTCACCAAGCTTAAGAGCCACTCTGTCGGCGATGATTGAGGACTGGCCGATCGCTATGTTTGCAAAGGGGCCGGCATGAACAAGGACGGGCTGTCCCTCAATGGACTGCATAAGGTTGGGGTTGAGTGCCTCAACCATCCAGGCGGTCATTGCCCCGTCCACCTCAAGGTCTGCTGTTGTTATGGGGTTACCCTGTTTGTCATCGGCAACAACAATCCTGCCCATCCGCTCACGGAAGTCTTTCAGGTCGGTGGCAACAGCAAGGATCGCCATTATTTCCGAAGAAACGGCTATGTCAAACCTTGAGTCCATCATGAAACCGTCCATCTTGCCGCCGATGCCGATAATAATCTTTCTCAGGGCCTGGGCACAGAAGTCAATAATCCAGCCCATATGGACGTTTCTTGGGTCAATGTTTAACCGTTTAAGGTTTCTCTTCGCAAGCTTCTCGTCATTGTAATTGAACTCGTGCTGCATCCTCGAGGTCAGGGCGACAAGTGCGAGGTTATGGGCGTTCATGATTGCGTTGATGTCGCCGGTCAATCCGAGAGAGAACGGGGTAAGGGGGATGCACTGAGAGAGCCCGCCTCCGGCTGCCGAGCCCTTGATGTTCATAGTCGGTCCGCCCGACGGCTGCCTGATCGCTGCTGTTACCTTCTTTCCCCTTCTTCCCATCCCCTGGAGAAGACCGATGGTGGTGGTGGATTTTCCTTCTCCAAGTGGTGTAGGTGTGATAGCTGTTACATCGATGTACTTTCCATCCGGTCTGTCCTTGAGCCTGTTCAGGATGCTCTTGTAGTCGATCTTTGCAACGTAGTGACCGTGGGGAAGGAGTTCGTCCTTCTCAAGTTCCATCTCTTCGGCCAGTTGATAGACAGTTTTCATGTTCTTCTCTGCAGCCTCGGCAATCTCCCAGTCTGCATGTTTGGTTGGATCAAGTGGCATAATATCCTCCCTTTCTCATAAATGTCCTCCCTTTTTGATATTATTTGGAAGTGCTGCGATTGGTATTACTGTAGTTCTCTTGACCGGGTTGCTAATAACTTATCAGCAACTTTACAAGCTTCTCATTCATTGTGTGGACATTCCTGCTTGCTACCCGGGCGATGGTCTTCATGATCTTGTACATGATCTTCGGGTGGTCCTGCTCCAGTGACCTTAAATCATCTGTCGGGATTAAATAGAGGTCGGTGTTTTCTATAGCCGTTGCAATTGCACCGTGCTCCTTTTTATCCTCTATCACTGACAGTTCTCCAAAGAAGTGATCGTCATTCAATACCGCAAGTGTCTGTTTCCAGCCGTCCGGGGTGCTTTTTGATATCTCAATCTTTCCTGTCTTGATAAGGTATATCCCCTTTGTTGTCTCTCCTTCCATAAAGATCAGTTTACCCAGGGGGTATTTGAAAGGTTTTATCCTCTCAGCTATTATCTTCAATTCCTCATCGGTGAGGGCCTTCAGCAGAATCTGTTTTTTCAGGTCGGATAAATTTACCATTGCGGCCTCCGGTTGTGTCGTTGTTTTTATAGTACAAGGCTAACAGCTTTTGTTAAGCCCGATTTAATAAATTTGTACGTTTTCTTTCAGAGGGGTTGTTGCCCCTCTGTATCGACAACGGTATAAGATAACATAAAGGAATATTATAAGTCTATAATGTATGATTATTTATTTCAACGCCCTCAGGCCCGCGTGATTTTTACGGCACAGACCTTCAGTTCCGGTATCTTACAGAGTGGATCGAGGGTATGGCAGTCAGTGAGAACATTTGCAGCGGCCTCCCTGAAATGGAAGGGTATAAAAACGACGCCCTTATCCGTGCGTTCCGAGACAAGCGCCCTGAGTTTAATTGAACCCCTCCTTGAGGTAACCTCAACGGTTGTTCCATCCTCTAAGGAGAGTTCCTCTGCATCGTACCTGTTTATCTCGACATAGGGGCCCGGTGAGACTGTATTAATAGGAGCTACACGGCGTGTCATTGTCCCGGTATGGTATTGAAACAGCTGCCGTCCCGTTGTTAGTACAAGGGGAAACGCTTCATCGGGCTCCTCGGCGGGTGGCCTGTGTTTAACCACGGTAAAACGGCCCCTTCCCCGGGGGAAGCCTCCCTTGAAGAGGTACTGTGTGCCGGGATGGTCCTTTGTAGGACATGGCCACTGAAGACCGCCGCTGTCGATTCTTGGATAGGAGATCCCGGCCATTGCAGGCCAGGCCATCCCGATTTCCTTGAATATCTCCTCCACGTTGAGGTACTTCATCTCGTAACCCATTCTCCTGCCGAGTTCCCGGATTATCCATGAGTCCTCACGGGCATCACCGGGAGGGGCTATTGCCCTTCTTACCCGCTGGACCCGCCTCTCCGTGTTGGTGAAGGTACCGTCCTTTTCGGCAAAAGAGGCGGCGGGAAGCACCACATCTGCAAGCTCTGCCGTCTCTGTCATGAAGATATCCTGTACGACAAGGAACTCAATGCCTTTCAATGCCCTGACCGTGTGATTCAGTTCAGGGTCACTCAGGACGGGGTTTTCACCCATGATGTACATGGCCCTGAGCTTTCCGGCCTCTGCAGCAAAGAGCATTTCTGTTGCCGCCAGACCCTCTTTCTCTGAGAGGGATGTCTTCCAGAGTGCCTCGAAACGTTCTCTGATGGAGGCAATGCCAACCTTCTGGTATCCGGGATACAGGTTGGGGCTGCAGCCCATATCCGTTGCGCCCTGTACGTTGTTCTGACCCCGCAGGGGGTTCACCCCGGCGCTCTCCCTGCCGAGGTTTCCCGTCATCATGGCAAGGTTTGCTATACAGAAGACGTTGTCTGTCCCGTGACTGTGCTGGGTTATTCCCATGGTATAATAGATTGCCGCCCTTGGTGCAGTTGCATAAAGGCGGGCAGACTCGATTATCTTCTCTTTGGGAATGCCCGTGATCTTTTCGCCGACCCCGGGGGTGTATTCCTCGATCGTTTCGATAAATTCCTTCTCAAAGCCCGTGGTCTTGAATACAATGAAGTCCCTGTCAACGAGGTCTTCCTTCACTATTACATGCATCATGCTGTTAAGGAGGGCAACGTCGGTTCCCGGTCTGTGCTGCATCCATATGTGGGCGAACCTTACAAGGGGGACCCTCCTCGGGTCTGCTACAATCAACCTTGCACCCTTTCTATATGCCTTGATCATCTTCTGGGCGATGATAGGATGGTTTTCTTTGGTGTTGGATCCGATAACGAATATAAGATCATTATTCTCTATCTCGGGGATGGAGTTGGTCATGGCACCGGAACCAAAGACAGTGGCCAGACCGGCCACGGTTGCGCTGTGTCAGTAGCGGGCGCAGTGGTCAATATTATTGGTCCCCACCACCGCCCTCATCAACTTCTGAAACAGATAGTTTTCCTCATTGGTGCAGCGGGCGGAACTCAGGCCGGCAATAGCGTCTGGGCCGTGCTTAACCTTTATGTTCCAAAGCCGTTCAGCTGTGTAATCGAGTGCCTCATTCCAGGAGACCTCCTCGAAGTTCCCATTGTGTTTAATAAGTGGCTTTTTCAGTCTGTCCGGGCTGTCGATGAAGTTAAAAGCAAACCTGCCCTTAACGCATAACCACCCCTCGTTCAGGCCTTCATCAGGAGAAGAAACCCGGATGACCTTGTTCCTGGCAACATGGAGAGTGAGGTTACAGCCACATCCGCAGTAGGGGCATATGGTGTCGACCTTTTTTATATCCTTCTGTCTTCCCTTTCCAAGGGAGAGCTTCCCCATAAGTGCCCCGGTGGGGCATACACTCACGCACTGTCCACAGAACTCGCAGTTGAGGTCCTTTTCAAAGGGAGGACATACCTTGGCATTAAATCCCCTGTATGCAATCTCTATGGCGCCAACCCCCTGAACCTCGCTGCAGACACGGACACACTTCCCGCAGAGGATACACTTCTCCATATCTCGTTCAATAAAGGGGTTTGCATCTCTCGTCGGGTACCGTCTCCGTGCCCCCAGGAAGCGATTCTCTCTGAGATTGTAGAAATAGGCAAGCTCCTGGAGGGTGCAGTCACCGGCCTTATCGCAGACCATGCAGTCGTTTGGGTGGTCACTCAGAAGGAGTTCGACGATCGTCTTTCTGATACCCTCGATATGTTCGTTACCGGTAATAATCTCCATGCCTTCTGAAACGGGGGTGGTGCAGGCAGTGACCGGTTTCGGCATACCCGTTATCTGCACGAGACAGAGACGGCAACCACCATAGGGCTCAAGTCTGGGATCTTCACAGAGGGTTGGAATGTAGAGATCATTATCCCTTGCGGCCTGGAGGATTGTTGAACCCTCTTTCACCTCAAGGTATTTACCATCTATGGTAATCGTAACGGTCATCATGCCTCCTTGTTCCTGATTAGACGTTCCATGTTGCCGGTACATGTAATGAAGAATGAACCCCCTGTCCGAAAGCCGTAGCCTGAAGCCGTAATGGTTACCCCTTCTTTATTGCCTTGAATTTACAGGTCTCGAAACAGGCGCCGCACTTTATGCAGATTTCCTGAACGATCCTGTGTGGCTGCTTCTTTTCTCCAACTATGGCTCCTGCCGGACAGACCCGGGCACACATGGTGCAGCCTTTACAAAACTCCTCAAGGATGCTGTAAGTGAGGAGATTTTTACAGACACCTGCCGGGCAACGTTTCTCCTGGATGTGTGCTTCATACTCCTCCCTGAAATACCTGATGGTGCTCAGCACGGGGTTTGGTGCGGTCTGTCCAAGCCCGCAGAGTGAGGCGGTTTTTACGTCTCTACTCAGTGTTTCAAGGAGTTCAATATCTCCGGGCCTGCCCCTTCCTTCAGTGATCCTTGTGAGGATTTCCAGGAGCCTCTTGGTTCCAATACGGCAGGGAACGCACTTACCGCAGGACTCGGACTGGGTGAATTCAAGAAAGTACGCTGCGATATTCACCATGCAGTCCATTTCATCCATCACGACCATGCCGCCTGAGCCCACGATTGAGCCCACCTTTGCAAGTGACTCATAATCAACGGAGATATCGATCATGTCCGCAGGGATACAGCCCCCTGAGGGGCCCCCTGTCTGGACCGCCTTCAGTGCCCTGCCGTTTTCGATCCCCCCCCCTATATCGTATATAATCTCTTTCAGTGATATGCCCATCGGGACCTCGATGAGCCCCGTGTTGTTTACCTTCCCGGTGAGGGCAAAGACCTTGGTGCCCTTGCTCTTGTCTGTCCCGAAACGGGCAAACCATAGCGCTCCGTTACGTATGATGCTGGAGATATTGGCGAGGGTTTCCACGTTATTGATCACTGTCGGTTTACCCCAGAGCCCCTTCCGGGCGGGAAAGGGGGGCTTTGCCCGGGGCATCCCCCTCTGGCCTTCAATAGAGGCTATCAGGGCGGTCTCCTCCCCACAAACAAATGCACCGGCGCCAAGCTTGATCTTTATATCAAAAGAGAAATCTGTTTTCAGTATCCCTTGCCCTATGAATCCCCTTCCACGGGCATCCGACAGGGCCTTCCTGAGACGCTCAACTGCAAGGGGGTACTCAGCCCTTATATATACGTATCCTTTTGAGGCCCCGATGGAATAGGCGGCGATAATCATCCCTTCAATAACGGAATGAGGGTTACCCTCTATGACCGACCTGTCCATGAAGGCGCCGGGGTCTCCTTCATCGGCATTACAGATTATGTACTTTTCCGTTCCCGGGGCCTTTCTTGCAAAATCCCATTTAAGACCCGTTGGGAAACCGGCTCCGCCCCTTCCCCTCAAACCCGAGGCCTCAAGGGTGTTAATCACCTGTTCCGGATCCATAGAGGTAAGGACCTTACGAACCGCCGTATAACCATCCCGTGCAATATAGGAGTCTATATCCTCGGGATCAACCTCCCCACAGTCGGCGAGTACCACCTTTACCTGCTTTTCATGGAACGTATGGTACGCTTCCTTAACGGCCCACTCATTTACGGGGTTGCCGCCAACGAGATGTTCCTCAACAATCCGGGGAACCATATCGGGTTTTATATACTCGTAGGTCGTCTTATCAGCGCCGCTGATTATGTCAACGAGGACATCCCTGGCACAGAAGCCCCGGCAGCCGACCTTGTGCATCGAGCAGTGCCTGGCAACCGAGGCATCCAGTTGAGCGGACTTCAGGTTTTTCTCAAAGGCTGTCATCACGGCCTCTCCACCGGCGGCAAGCCCGCCTGTTCCCATACATACCTTTATGGTAATGTTTTCTCTCTCCATGAGCTATTTGAGTTTCCTGATTTCCTTCATTAATTTGTCAGCCGACATTTTGCCATGGATCGCTTTATTTATTATTACCACCGGGGCGATGCTGCAGGCCCCCACACAGTTTACCTTTTCAACGGTGAACTTCCCGTCCTCCGAGGTTTCCTCGTCCGAGGGGATCTGGAGTTCTTTGATAAGGCTGTTGATCAGTCTTTCCGATCCCTTTACATGGCAGGCTGTTCCGCAGCAGGCGGTAATTATATTCTCACCCCTGGGTTTGAGGTGGAACTGGGCATAGAATGTGGCTACGCCAAAGAACTTTGCAGGTGGTATATCCAGTCTTTCCGATATCCTGTAGATGGCCTCCTCGGGTATGTACCCAAAAGAATCCTCTATGTCCTGCAGGACGGATATGACATTCCCCTCATCCTCTATGCAGGTCTGTATAATCCGCTCCAACCTCTCCACTAAAAGGAACCTCCCTGAGTTTGATTGCGGTGCCCGGCAAACCCTGTGTTCAGTCGTTATGATTCCAGAATGCCCAACAGGCACTTGTTACAATTCGTTACCTTTTAATCCTGAAACACGGCCATGGTGTGTCCAATAAAGTAACATTTGCTTTTATATCTAATCAATTGGATAAAAAGGTTATTAATAAAATTAATAGAGAAGTCTCTCAGGATTTTCTTTTAAAGGAGAGGAGATAGAGGAAGGAGAGGCCGACAATTCCCGAAATCAGAGAGGCTGTAATGATCCCCAGTTTTGAATAATTGAGTATCTCTCCGGCGGGGAAAGAAAGCCCCGCTATGAACAGTGACATGGTAAAGCCGATTCCACCAAGCATACTTGCCCCCAGGATATGTTCCCACCTTATGGCTTTAGGGAGTGAAGCAAGGCCGCTCTTTACGAAGATAAAGGAGGAGAGGCTTATACCGAGTGGTTTTCCGACAACGAGACCTAATATGATACCAAGCGTCAAGGGGTCGCTGAATGCCCTGGAGAACTCAACCTCTCCAAAGGTTATACCTGCATTGGCAAGTGCAAAGACCGGAACCACAACGAAGGCCACCCACGGGTGGAGAGAATGCTCGAGTCTCTGGAGGGGGGTTTCAACGTGGTGGCAGGCCAGCTCGATAGACTGTACAGCGTTGAGGTGACGCTGGTTCAGCATTATGGAACGGCCATATCTTCCCGGTGGGCATTGAAACTCACCCAAGAAGTAACCGGCATCTTCAAGGAACCTGTCTGTATCATACTTTCCACGGGCGGGAATAAACATTGCCACAACTATACCGGCAACGGTTGCATGAAGTCCGGAGCCAAGGATTGAGAACCAGAGGAATAACCCGAGAACGGCATAGAAGAGTGTTTTTCTTACCTGGAAGAAGCTGGCAAGCCCCAGGATAAACATTATCAGAAGACTGATAAAGAGGTAGTGAAGGACAAGCCCCGCTGTATAGAAGAGGGCTATTACAAACACGGCTCCAAGGTCATCGACAATGGCAAAGGCGGAAAGGAAGACCCTGATTCCTGTTGGGATTCTTCTGCCGAGGATATAAATTGCACCAAGGGCAAAGGCAATGTCCGTGGCCATGGGAATTCCCCAACCGGTAGAGGACGGGAGGCCCTGGTTTATGAAGAAGTAGATAAGTGCAGGGACAAGCATACCGCCGATGGCCGCCCCTACGGGGAGCAGGGCCTTTTTTACGGAGGCAAGCTCACCAACGAGGATCTCCTGTTTAATCTCGAGACCCACGGTGAAGAAGAAGATGGACATGAGTCCTTCATTAATCCATTCCCTCACTGTCTTTGCAAAACCGAGATGGCCAAAGGAGATTGCAACCTCGGTCTCCCAGAAGCGGTGGTACGTTTCTGCATAGGGGGAGTTTGCCCAGATCAGGGCAATCAGCGTGGTCCCTATGAGGAGCAGGCTGCTTGATGCCTCCTTCTTGAAAAACTGCTGAAAGGGCAGTATCAGATTGAGACTGATCTCCCGTCTTTTCGGGAGCAATTTTTTTATGACCGCAATAATCATAGGATTCAAGGGATTGAGTTACGGAAGATCAATGATAATATCCCGGAGCCTTCTTTTCGGTACATGGTGGACACCCCTGTCGTCACGCCAGTATCTTATGCTTTCTCCTTCCCGGACCTCCTCTAACAGCACCTCTTCCCTGGGTTTTCCAAGGGCGGTTACGAGAAGGATCTCAAACCTTCCGGGTATATGGAGAAGTTCTGCGAGCCTCTTCCTGTTTATTGAGCCGATGATGCAGCCTCCAAGGCCCTGTTCACGTGCTCCAAGGAGTATGCTCTGTACAGCGATGCCGTGGTCACAGAGGAAGTTTTTACTGATTTCCCTGTCGCCGAGGATAACGAGATAGGCTGACGGCCGCTCACCCTTTTCCGGTCCCGGCCAGTCTTTAAGATATGCTGCCCATGACAGGCAGGAGAGGATCTTTTCGTTTCTTTCCGGAGTATTTGAGAGGATGTACTTCAGGGGTTGCAGGTTGCCGGCGGATGGTGAGAACCTTGCCAGGTCAACGAGCCCCTCAAGGGTTTCGAGGGGAACCAGGTACTCCTCATAAAACCGGCGGACACTCCTGTTCTTTTTAATCAGGTCTTTGATCATACGGTCCCTCCTTGTTAAA
>VAPE01023852.1_pt1 | contig 18435 bp, 15 predicted proteins | sample 3393911 | NCBI WGS metagenome assembly VAPE01 (sample SAMN08290436, study PRJNA428436) | hydrothermal vent metagenome | isolation source: Deep-sea hydrothermal vent chimney | place: Atlantic Ocean: South-mid Altantic Ridge
ACTTAATAGTTCAACCCGAGGGGAACAGGCAGGTTCGACGCGAAGTGGATCACTATAATCTACAGGCCATCATCGCCGTCGGCTTCAAAATCGAAAATGAGTGTGCTGTGCAGTTCCGCAAGTGGGCCAATCAGATTGTCAAGGACTACACGATCCCGGGCTGGACAATGGATGTCGAACGGCTGAAACACGGCGGCAATCTGACGGATGAATTCTTTGAACGCCAACTTGAAAAGATCCGTGAAATCCGGCTTTTCGAGCGCAAGTTTTATCAGAAAATCACGGATATTTACGCTACTGCACTGGATTACGATTCATCCGCTACAGCGACCAAGCGTTTCTTTGCTGCGGTGCAAAACAAGACGCACTACGCCATTCACGGTAATACGGCATCCGAAGTCATTGTGTGGGTATTCTCTCGACTTTTCAGGGGCTTTACCTGAGGACGTTTTGTTTTTCTTGCCTGCCATAAATCACAGGCATCCTGCATGCGCAGCCAGACCTCGGGAGTTGTACCAAGCCATTGGGAAAGACGAAGGGCCATATCCACCGAAATTCCTGTCTTACCGTTCAGCAGCCTTGACAGAGTGACCCGGGAAATCCCGAGTTGCCGGGCAGCCTCAGTCACATTGATACCTTCAGCCTCCAGGACATCTTCTTTTATGATTTCCCCAGGGTGGGGAGGATTATACATTGCGCTCATATTGTACCTCTTAATGGTAATCCAGATAATCTACCAGTTCGACATCATCCCCGACAAAGCGAAAAATTATACGCCAGTTTCCATTGACCCATACCGAAAAGAATCCTTTTTGTTTACCGGTCAAAGGGTGCAGCCTGTAGCCGGGAAGATTGACATCATCCGCTTTTGTTGCCACGTCCAGCAAACCAAGTATTCTTCTCAGCTTCGCCGCATGTTTGGCCTGGATACCTGCTTTACTACCTGTTTTGTAAAACTTTTCCAGTCCTTTGTGTCGAAAACTTTTAATCATGCCTTATTGTAACCTGTATCTTTACAGTATACAACAAAAAAGCCGTCCCCCGAAGGAGACGGCTGCGGTTATGGAAAGTAATTAAGTGGTGATCAGGCGGCTACAGGGCCAATCAGATTGTCAAGGACTACACGATCCAGGGCTGGACGATGGATGTCGAACGGCTGAAACACGGCGGCAACCTGACGGATGATATCACCGCATTTGATATGGCAGCGGGAATCGAACCCGCGTCCATCCTTCCTGCCTTATGTTTTAGGAAATGCCACAATCTTAAAACAAGACGGGCGGTATTTTAGGTTACGCTGCTTGACTCCCGGTGTATTTTTTGTTATTTTAACATAGGCTATTACTCTAAAATAACAAAGCGGCTTATTTTGGGATACGGGAAAACGATGAAGCGCGAACTCCAAGGGCATTTCGTAACCATATCAACGGTGGGTGAGAAGGCCCGGGCCTTTGTCCCCGCTCCTCTGCCTCCGGAACCACCCATTGAGTGGACGCCGAAGCTGCGCGGTAAGTTCGACCAGGCGTTGCTGGCTCTCGGGCGGCTGGACGGCATTTCTACCTTTCTTCCCGATATCTCGCTGTTTATATATATGTACATTCGCAAAGAGGCGGTACTCTCTTCCATGATCGAAGGGACCCGGTCATCGCTCTCAGATCTCCTGCTTTTTGAACTGGAGATGGAGCCCGGCGTGCCGGTGAACGATGTCCGGGAGGTGAGCAACTATGTGGCCGCCCTGGACCATGGATTGAAGCGACTGGCCGAGGGATTTCCGCTGTCACTGCGCCTGATAAAAGAGATGCACTCCAAACTGCTTGCCAGGGGACGGGGCAGCAACCAGACGCCGGGAGAATTCCGCAGGACCCAGAACTGGATCGGCGGCACCCGGCCCGGCAACGCGGCCTTTGTTCCTCCACCGGCCGAGCAGGTTATGGAGTGCATGGGCAAACTGGAGTTATTTCTGCACGACCAGCCGGAACCAACCCCTGCGCTCCTCAAGGCCGCTCTGGCCCATGTGCAGTTCGAGACCATCCATCCGTTTCTGGACGGCAACGGCCGTCTTGGGCGGCTCCTGATAACGCTGCTTCTGTGCGAGCAAAAAGTGCTCCGGGAACCCATGCTCTACCTGAGCCTTTATTTCAAGACACACCGTCAGTATTACTACGAGCTACTCAATAATGTGTGTTTGACCGGAGACTGGGAAGCCTGGCTCGACTTCTTCGCGGAGGCGGTCATTGTCACCTCCACCCAAGCGGTGGAAACGGCGCAGCAACTTGTCGATCTGGCAAACAAAGATCGTGATAAAATCAGCAGCCTTGGCCGGGCTGCACCATCCGCCTTACAGATTCATCGGGCCTTGTTGGAGCTTCCCATCACCACCTCCGGGTGGCTGGTGGAAAAAACAGGCATCACTCCGGCAACGGTCAATAAGTGCCTGGCCCATCTCGAGCGCCTGGGTATTGTCCGGGAGCTGACATCCCGCAAACGTAACCGGCTCTTCAGCTATACCGGATACGTGAGCATCATGAACCAGGGAACGGAACTGCCGGGACGTTAAGGCAACGATTTCAGATTCCGAAAAGTCGCCGGAGGAAATGGAAACGGCGATTCGCCAGCTCGTATCACGACAGGGCTTGTGACATAGGATAATTCCGACTTGGTGCAGGGCGCCCAGCGGAGTTGCTTGCAACATTGAAGGCCGAGGATGTTTTTCGACACGTATGTCGGGCTTGTCCGACGGTGCCTTCTCCTTTTTGCTCAGCTGCCATATGAGGTGAAACCATGAATGAACGACTTTATTTGCTGAAAATCAGACTGCTTGATATCGAGCCGGAGATCCGGCGACGTTTTGTGGTGCCGGCCGGTATTTCGCTGGATCGGCTCCATGATGTCATCCAGATTGTGATGGGTTGGACCGACAGCCATCTCCATGAGTTCACCATCGGAAAAAAGCGATACACCGCATACCCGGAATCGAAAGAAGACGGACTTGAGTGCGGCAGATACCGTCTCGGTGACCTGATTAAACAGAAAGGCCGGACATTCCTCTATCTGTATGACTTCGGGGACGGCTGGGAGCATGAACTGACCATAGAAGACAGCCGCTATTACAACCCGGATATGAGGACGGCATTAGCCTGCCTTGACGGCGCAAGAGCCTGCCCGCCTGAGGATGTGGGGGGGGTGCCGGGCTATTATGAGTTCAGCAAGGTGCTGAAAGACCCGACGCATGAGGAGTATGAGGGTTTCATGGAGTGGTCCGGCGGGGACTATGACAGCGAAAAATTTGATTCCGATTCAGTCAATTGGGAACTGATGAAATATATGAGTTGGTCCCGGGACCGGTACCAAGACTGGTGAGGGATTGACCTGAATCCGTGACGGCTGGAGGTGATACTCCATGCAATATTTGGAATTTATTGCATTATTCCCAAATAAACGCATTTTGTGGTCTTCACCGCGCCGCCCTGCGGGGCGCCCGAGAACGGCGCATCTGCTGCGTTGGCAACTCCTTGATATCACACCAGGATAATCAACCTCGTTGCCGCCTTGCAGCTGCACCGTTCTCGAACGCTCACGGATTCAGGTTCAGAACAAGACGCTCGTTTTTATCTGGACTGGTTGGGTAAATCTGCGTAAAATACATTTTCAGACATCCTGGTCCCGGCCATTTTGATGGCAATCAAGCCTGGGGTGTAACTGTATTAATTTACATTAAAAAGATCGCTTTTTGTCTTGTTGGTGGGCAGTCATGTCCATTTTTTTTATCCCCTGAAAGGCAAACGGAACATGAATGCAAAAACAAACACTCAGGTGAACGATCCATTCTTTTTTGACCAGGACAGGCTGCAGTCCATTGCCGACAGGACGGTTATTCATAGCGGCCTTGAAGACCATCGGGAACATCGGGTCATGGAGATTGACCAGGATCAGGAACTCCTCTGGGGGCAGGTGGAAGGTGCTGATCCGGACATACCCAATGAGGTCGCAATTCGTTTTGGCGATACCGGGCTTTCCTTTGCATGCGATTGCGAGGATGGTTCTTCCGGTTTCGTCTGCCGTCATATTGTGGCGGTGCTCTTAAGGTATAGCGATCAACGCGGAGAAACCGATCAACTGTTGACGGCTACGGACAGTGCGATCAAGGACCGGATTAAACGGGGTCGTGCCGAAGTCGAAGCGGAACGTTTAAGCGGTGAGCCCTGGTTTGGTTCCTGGCGGGCTACTTCGCTGGGTGGAGCCAGCCCTTTTCCCCGCAGCTATGAGGTCACCATCCGCAGTCTACAGCACCGGACCAATTTCTGCACCTGTCCGGATTTTGCCGGCAATCAGCTCGGCACATGCAAACATATCGAGGCCGTACTCCATAAAATCGGGAAGCATCCGCAGTATGAGCAGTTCAGAGAGCAGGCCGCGCCTTATCCCTATGTTTACCTGGGCTGGGAGGTGGAAGATGCCCCGCAGCTGTTGCTACGGCGATCAGGGGCGGTGGCCGGTGATCTGGCGGATATCCTGGATCGCTTTTTCGATGCCGCAGGTCGGTTCAAGGGCCGCCTGCCCGATGATTTTTTCCGTTTCATGGATCTGGTCAACGCCAGGGGTGATCTGCATCTGGGCGAAGATGCGGTCAATTACGCGCGGCAGCTGGCGGCTGCGGCCGCGCATAAGATACGATCAGGTGAGATACAAAAACAGATCCGCGCCGGCCACAGGATTCCCGGGGTCAAGGCCCGGCTCTATCCCTACCAGGTGGAAGGCGTTGCTTTCCTGGCCGGTACCGGCAGGGCTTTGCTTGCCGATGACATGGGGCTGGGCAAGACCCTGCAGGCAATCAGTGCCGCGGCCTGGCTGCGGCAGCACGAAGGTGTACGCAGGATCATTATTATCTGCCCGGCCTCACTGAAACAGCAATGGGCCCGGGAAATCAGAAAATTTACCGACTTGGCCACCCAGATCGTCCAGGGTCCGCCGCCGAAACGTGGTGTGCAATACCGGCGGGAATGCAGTTTTTTTATCCTCAATTATGAATTACTCCTCCGGGACCTGTCGCTGATCAACGAGGTGGTCAGGCCGGATTTGGTCATCCTGGATGAAGCCCAGCGTATTAAAAACTGGCGCACCAAGATGGCCACGGCGGTGAAATTGATACCCTCCCGCTATGCCTTTGTCCTGACCGGCACTCCGCTGGAAAATCGGCTGGAAGACCTGTACAGCCTGATGCAAGTTGTTGATCCGAAAATTCTCGGGCCCCTGTGGCGGTACATGATCGATTTTCATGTCACGGACAAGCGGGGCAAGGTTCTCGGCTACAGGAACCTGTCCGTTTTGCGCCGCAGGCTGGAGCCGGTCATGTTGCGCCGGGATCGTCGCATTGTCAGTGATCAGCTGCCGGATCGCATTAATACGCAGATAGACGTCGAGATGACCCCCAAACAGGTGGAGCTGCATGACACGGCCATGGCTGCCGCCGGTCGGCTGGCCACCATTGCCAAGAAGCGGCCCTTAACCCCCAGCGAACAGAACAGGCTGATGGCGGCGCTGCAGATGGCACGCATGGCCTGTGATGCCGCGGGCCTGGTGGACAAGGAAACCAGGGGCGCGCCCAAGATTGACGAGCTGGCCGACATTCTGGAAGAAGTTTGTCTCCAGTCCGGCTTAAAGGCGGTTGTTTTTTCCCAGTGGAAACTCATGACCAAAATGGTGGAATCCAGGCTGCGCAAGATGGGGATCGGCTATGTGTGCCTGCACGGCGGGGTTCCGACGGCAAAACGCGGCGCCCTGATGGACAGTTTTCGGGACGACGATGCCGTTCAGGTCTTTCTCTCCACCGATGCCGGCGGGGTGGGGCTGAACCTGCAGAGCGGTTCCGTGCTGGTCAACCTGGATGTACCCTGGAATCCCGCGGTCATGGAACAGCGCAATGCCAGGGTACACCGGCTGGGTCAAACCAGGACCGTGCAGGTCATCACCATGGTGGCCGCCGATTCGTACGAGGAACATGTGCTCTCACTGGTGCAGGGCAAACAGGATCTTTTTGATAACGTTATTGCCGAGGATGCCGAACTCGACGTGGTCGGCGTCTCGAAAAAACTGCTGGAATCCCTGGTGGATGATCTGAATCTCGGGGGGGCGGGAAAATCTGCGGCAGATCCGGAAGACAGCTCCAGTGATGAAGGAGGTCCGGATGCTGTGCCGGATGATACCAAGTCTGTTGGTGATGGCCGGGACGATGGCATGAAGCGGGAAATCACCGCCTGCATTGACGGTTTGCAACAGGCCTTCGGTCCCAGGATTGAACGGATTCTCGGCTCCGGCGGCGGCTTGCTTACGGTCCTGGACCAGGTGGGCAGTGAAGATGACCGGGTTGCCGCCAGGTTATCGCAACGGATTCCGGTGGCATTGATTGATCAACGCACCCTGGCCGGACTTGAACGCCTCGGAGCGGGATCACCGGTTGCCGAAAGCTGCACCTATTATGACATGGCAAAACAGGATGAGGGAAAACAGGTTTCCCGCTTATCCATTCTTGCCGCTGAAAAGGTCAAGGCCGCAAGGGTGCTGCTGGAGCAGCGCTGTTTCAGCGGGGCCATGGAACTGATGGTGTCTGCTCTTCTTGCCGCTGCTGCCGACAGGGCAGGACTGGCAACCCCGGTCACGCTGCAGGATGCGGGCGTGTGGCTGTATGGCGAGGCCCTGCCCGGGGGCCTGATTACCCAGGAAGAGGCTGCTCTCATCATGCGGGCCGTATCGCTTACCCAGTCGCCTTCGGTGCCCGAACCCCTGCTCGCCGAGCTATGCATGGATGTGGAAGGTGTTGTCATGCAGGAAAGTTAGATCCGTGACGGCTGATGATATTCCAGACATTGCATGGAATATCACCTCAGCCGTCACGGATCCAGGATATCATTATAGTTGCGGATCACTTAGAAATGTACCTTGAAATGACCATGATGATTAGTCTATCTTGTTCGTCAGGAAATCCATAAAATTATCAGGAGTCACCACCGAACAATGTGCATCCGGATAGGCACGGGTAAAGGTTTTTGGGATTTTCGCCTTTGTGGCTTCGTGTCGGTGCCGGGAAATTTATAGCAGGTGCGGTTGAAGCAGAATTGCAACAACTTCTCGAACGCTCACGGATCCAGGGTAAACGCATTGGAATATTGGCCGAGGTTTTGTTCAGGGCTACATAAAAAGGCTTTATCCCCGCTATTGCCGGGATAAAGCCTTGTTTTTTCATGGTGCCGGAGGTCGGAGTCGAACCGACACGGGCGCAAGGCCCGCTGGATTTTGAGTCCAGTGCGTCTACCAGTTTCACCACTCCGGCAATATCAAGTATGTGTATCTTGTGTTTGATCTCAAGCAACGTTGCATATTGAAATGAAATTGATTTCAATATGTTAACGTCAGGTTCTTGCCCTTGGCGACGCTTGAATATGATGGTAATATATACATTAACAAGCAGCAAAAAACAAGCGTATTGATCTTGGTGCGCCATGAGGGGCAGTTATTCAACATCGTTGTCGCCTTGCATCTGCACCGTTCTTGAACGCTCACTGATCCAGGTTTGTATCTTTGTATCCCGGATTCGGGGGGCGATTTCGCGGACTTATTTTTTATGTGAACCATCGGCCGGTCGTTTGATGTTTCTTGACAAATGCCATTTGGTCTTATATATATTCCTCTTTTGAAGAGTTGACGGGCGGGTGTAGCTCAGCTGGTAGAGCACAAGCTTCCCAAGCTTGGGGTCGCGGGTTCGAGTCCCGTTGCCCGCTCCAGCGCAATGCCGGTCAACTTGCCGATCCTGTTCCGCTTGCCGGAGCCGGCCGGCGGTGATCATACTCGGCTGAATTGCCGGTGTCATGAAAGTGGGCTTTGCCCGCTTTTTTTTTTAATATGGTTTGAAGCGGAATATTCAGAGCGGGACGGGGATAGATTTTGCGGGTTGGAACGGACAATATTATAGAGAGCATTAAGGACTATGTCGAACCCCTGGCAGCCGACCGGGGGCTGGAACTGGTGGATGTCCAGTTCCGCCGGGAGGGGCATGGCTGGGTGCTGAGGATTTTTATTGACCGGGAAGATGGCGTTACCATAGATGACTGTGCCGGCGTGAGCCGCGCCATCAGCGCCTGGCTGGACGTGGAGGACCTGATCGAATATGCCTATCAGCTGGAGGTTTCCTCGCCAGGCCTTGAACGGCCGTTGAAGAAACGGGAAGATTTCGAACGGTTTTGCGGGCGCAAGGCCAGGATTAAGTTGCAGGAGCCGCTTGAGGGGCAATTGGTTTTTACCGGTATCCTGGAGCGGGTCGAGGACGACCTGGTCGTCCTGGTGGTTGACGACCGCCCCGTGAGCCTGCATTTTGCGGATATTGCCAGGGCGCGGCTGACCCTGTGAACAATGATGATGAGATATTCAAAATTATTTCTGTTGCCTCAATTTCTGAAGACAGTGAGTCGAAAACACTCTGTGCTGTTGGTGGCGATCGTGATAAGTGTGGAGTAGAATCATGAATATGGAAAATTTAAAGCGGATTATTGATCAGATCAGCCGGGACAAGGGCATTGATCGGGCGCTGCTGGTGGATGCCATCGAGGAAGCTGTTCGTTCCGCTGTGCGAAAAAAGTATGGCAGCCGCCGCGATATCGAAGTGCAGTTCAATGAAGAATCCGGCGAGATAGAGGTTTTTCAGTATCGCACCGTTGTCGAGGAAGTGGAAGATACAGAGACTCAGATAGCCCTTGCCGAGGCCAGGAAGCTGGACCCGGAAGTTGAAATCGACGATGACTTGGGCGAGAAGGTGGAGAATATCGCCGACCTGGGCCGGATCGCCGCGCAGTCGGCCAAGCAGGTAATTATCCATCGGATGCGGGATGCTGAACGTCAAGTCATTTACGACATGTTCAGAGAGCGCGAGGGCACGATTGTCAATGGTATTGTCCAGCGTTTCGAGCGGGGCAACATGATCATTAACCTGGGCCGTACCGACGCCATCCTGCCGCGTGACGGCCAGATTCCGAAACGTTCGTTTAAGCAGAGTGACCGGATCAGGGCGTACCTGCAGGAAGTTCGCCAGGAGGCCCGGGATTCGCCGTTGATCCTGAGCCGTACCTGCAACGAGTTCCTGGTCAAGCTCTTTGAACTCGAGGTCCCGGAGATTGCCGAGGGGATCGTCAAGATCATGGGGGTTGCGCGTGAGCCGGGATTCCGGGCGAAGATCGCCGTCTCCTCTTCCGAATCCGATGTGGATCCGGTCGGGGCCTGCGTCGGCCTGAAGGGTTCCCGGGTCCAGAACGTGGTGCAGGAACTGCAGGGCGAGCGTATTGATATCGTCCCCTGGAGTCCTGATCCTGCCAAGTATGTCTATAATGCCCTGGCTCCGGCCGAGGTGTCTTTTGTCATTGTTGACGAGGAGCGCAACCAGTTGCTGGTGATCGTGCCGGAAGATCAGCTCTCGCTGGCCATCGGCCGCCAGGGACAGAATGTTCGCCTGGCCTCCCGGCTCCTGGGCTGGCGTATCGACGTGAAAAGCGATCAACGTTACGCCAATCTTGAGGATAAAGGCTACAAGAGCCTCGTTGCCCTGGAAACGGTGGATGAAAATCTGGCCGATAAGTTGTTTGCCGCTGAAATTGACTCGGCAGCGGATTTGGCTGCGGCGGAAATTGAAAGGATTATGGAGATTGCCGCTATAGACGAGGAGCGCGCCCGACAGTTGCAGGAGCTGGCCGCTTCCCGGCCGGTCTCTATCGAAGAAACCGAGGAAACCGAAGAGACCGAAGAGACCGAAGAGACCGAGGAAACCGAAGAAACCGAAGAGACCGAGGAAACCGAGGAAACCGGCGAGACCGGAGAAACCGAAGAAACCGAAGAAACCGAAGAGACCGAAGAGACCGAAGAGACCGAGGAAACCGAAGAAACCGAAGAAACCGAGGAAACCGAGGAAACCGAAGAGGCCGGAGAAACCGGGGAAGTTGAGAAGGCCGGAGATACTGTCGTGGAAACGGAACCGGAAGAAGAGAGCGAGTCCCCGGACGCTCAGGAGACCGGCGACTCCGCAGCAGCGGCTAGCGAGGAAAAACCGCCGGCGGAATAAGCAGAAAAAAGTGAAGCGTGGACATATACCTCATCGCACCTGTAAGGCCTGTGGCCGGAGCGCACCGAAAAGCGAGTTGATACGCCTGGTGCTCAGACAGGGCGAACCGGTGGAAGATGGAACGCAGAAGGCGCTCGGACGCGGTGTCTATTGTTGTGCGGAGACGGCGTGCCGAAACCGGTTGCTGACAAACCGAAAGAAATTAAACAGAGCATTTCGCCTTCAGGGCTGATGAAGTAACGTGGACGGGAGTAATTGATGAGCAAGGTTCGAATTTATGAACTGGCAAAAGAAGCCGGACTCAAAAGCAAAGAGTTGGCTGATAAATTGATTGAACTGGGCTATCCTGTCACCAGCCACAGTTCAACGGTTGATAGCGATATGGCTACAGATATTCGCCGTAAAGTGTTTGGGCAAGCCTCGGTTGAGGTTACGGGGAAACGAATCAAGGTCAAGCGGGCACCCGTTGTCGCCCAGCCGACCACGGTTGTGCGTCGTCGTTCCAAGGCGGCCAAAGAAGAGATTGCCAGAATAGCCGAAGATGCCAAGGCCGAGGAAGAGGCCGAGGCGGCCGCAGAGGAAGAAATGGTTGCCGCCGGGGCGCCGTCCGAGGAAGAGTCGGCGGTTGCTTCCGAGCCGGTCGAAGAGACGGAACAGGCAGGAGAGACGGAGGCGCCGGCGGCGGAAGAAGAGGCAGGCGTTGCCAGGGCCGAGGCGGAGCCGGAGTCTGTCAGCAAAAAGCCGGTTCCGGTCGAGGCAAAAGCGCCCCGGAGACTGGCCAAGGTTGTCGGCAAGGTGGAAATCCGGCTGCCGGCCGAGAAAAAGAAACGGGTGCCGAAACGGCCGGCCCGGCCGTCCGGGCCGAGGCCTGCTATCGGTATGCCGCCATCGCCGGGGCCGAATGACGGCCGGGGCCCTGCCAAGGGAAAGAAAAAAGGCAAACGGGTTGTGGCCATTCAGGCGGATTCGGATGAAGGCCGCGCCAGGCGGTCCGGCAAGGTAGCCAGGAAGGGCCGCCAGCGGGTCGATTTTACCCACGGTGACGATGTCGAGTTTATGCGTGCCCGCAAGGGCCGCAAAAGAAAAGGAAAAGACGGCGGCAAAAAAGAGAAATTCGTCCAGACACCGGCGGCCGAGACCAAGGCGATCAAGAAACGAATCAAGGTGTTCGAGACCATCTCGGTCGGTGATCTGGCCAAACGAATGGGCATCAAGGCCAATGAGGTTATTGCCAAATTGATGGGCCTGGGGGTCCTGGCGACCCTGAACCAGGCCCTGGACGTGGACACGGCCACCCTGGTTGCCGCCGACTTCGGCTACGAGGTGGAGCAGGGGATGACCGAGGAAATTGAGGTCATCAATCTCCAGGAGCAGGAACTGGGTGGTGAAGAAGTGGCGAGACCGCCGGTGGTTACGGTTATGGGGCATGTCGATCACGGCAAGACCTCGATCCTCGATGCCATCCGCAAGACGGACGTGGCCGAGGGAGAAGCGGGAGGCATCACGCAGCATATCGGCGCCTATCATGTCCTGGCTCCGTCCGGCGACGTGGTTTTCGTCGACACGCCGGGCCATGCCGCCTTCACCGAAATGCGCTCGCGCGGGGCCAAGGTCACCGATATCGTGGTGCTGGTCGTGGCGGCCGACGACGGCGTCATGGAGCAGACCCGGGAGGCTATCGCTCATGCCAAGGCGGCGGAGGTCCCCATCGTGGTGGCCATCAACAAGATTGACAAGGACAATGCCGATGCGGAACGGGTCAAACGGGAGCTGAGCGAGTTCGGCCTCATCCCCGAAGACTGGGGCGGCGATACCATCTACTGTGAAACCTCGGCCAAGCGCCTTATCGGTATCGAGGAACTGCTTGAAAGCATTCACCTCCAGTCCGAGATTCTGGAACTCAAGGCTGATGCCAACCGCAAGGCGCGGGGGACGGTCATCGAGGCGCAACTGCATAAGGGCCGCGGGCCGTTGGCCACGGTGCTGGTGCAGGGCGGCACGCTCCGCACCGGCGATTATTTTGTCGCCGGCCGCTATTCCGGCAAGGTGCGCTCTTTGACCAATGACCGCGGCGTCCAGGTGAAAGAGGCGGGGCCGTCCATGCCGGTCGAGGTGCAGGGCCTGTCGGGAGTACCCCAGGCCGGTGACGAGTTCATCGTGGTCACCGACGAGAAGATGGCCAAGAGTGTCAGCGAATCCCGGCGGCTCAAGGCCCGTGAGTCCGAGCTGGCGTCGGTCTCCAAGGTTTCGCTGGACAATCTGTTTGAGAAGATGGCGGAACAGGAACTGAAGGAACTGCGGGTTGTTCTCCGCTCCGATGTCCAGGGGACCTTGGAGGCCTTTGGCCAGGCGGTGGAAAAGCTGTCCACCGATGTAATCCGGGTCCGGGTTCTGCACGAGGATACCGGCTCCATTACCGAGAACGATGTGCACCTGGCCGCAGCCTCGGAGGCCGTCATTATCGGCTTCAACGTGCGGCCGACGGTCAAGGTCAAGGAGCTGGCAGAGCAGGAGAATGTGGATATCCGTACCTATGATGTCATCTATCACGCCCTGGAAGACATCGAAAAGGCCATGGTCGGCATGCTTGAGCCCACCTTTGTGGAAAGGGTGGTCGGCACGGCGGTGGTGCGGGAGACTTTCCATGTGCCCAAGGTGGGCACGGTTGCCGGTTGCGCGGTGATTGACGGCAAGATTGAGCGCAGCGCCAGTGTCCGGGTTATGCGCGACGGCGTGGTGATCTACACCGGCAAGATTGACTCGCTCAAGCGGTTCAAGGATGATGTCAAGGAGGTCATGACCGGTTACGAGTGCGGTATCAGTGTTGAGAATTTCAACGATATCAAGCTCAATGATCAGTTGGAGGCCTTTGTTATGGACGAGGTCGAGGCGACCCTTTAACTGTTGCGGAAAGGAGCGGAAAATTTTCGGCTTTTTAAATTTGTCTTTGAGTATGTTCAACGTCTACCTCGGGGGTCGCAGGCAAATGAGCAGTGATCTCCTTACCCTGATCCCTTAATAACACATTACATGGATTTTGATTTTACCCTGCCCGGACTTGGCCGTCCGAAGAGTACCCGGCCCAAACGGGTCGCCGAGGCCATGAAGAACGAGTTGTCTATCCTCCTGTTACAGAAGGTGAGGGATCCCCGTCTGCAGCAGGTGAGCATCTCCATGGTCGAGGTGACCCCGAATTTGAAGCAGGCCAAGGTCTATTTCGTGGTGCCGGCCGGCATCGATGCCGGCAACGTCAGGAAGGGCCTGGAGAGGGCCAAGGGGTTTTTTCGCAGCCAGATCGCCGGGTTGCTCAACCTGCGCTATACCCCTGAACTGATTTTTTATTATGATGTCCACCACGAAGAAGATGAACGGCTGGATGAGATTTTCCGGCAGATAGCCAAGGATAAAAAAACCGATGATGACTCCGCCTGAGTTCCTGCCGGCTCTGATCCGAAAAACCGGTAACATCGTCCTGGCGACGCATGTGAGTCCGGACGGCGACGCTCTCGGTTCCCTGCTCGGCTTTGCCGACATTCTGGAGTCCATGGGCAAGCGGGTTTTTCGTTATGTGGAACAGGAGGTAACCCCTTTTTATCGATTTTTGCCGGGCAGCGACCGGCTCCTGACCGGGATGGATGATCTGGACAACTTTGTACGGCCGGCCGGAGATGATGTGCTGGGCGTCTCTCTTGATTGCGGCGACCGGCAGCGGCTGGGGCAGCACGGCCCCAACCTGTTAAAGATCAGGCCGTTTGTGGTGATTGATCACCACAAGGGTAACAACGGCTTCGGGGATTTCTCCTGGATCGATTCGCGGCGCTCGTCCACGGGTGAAATGATTTTTGACCTGGCGACAGCGCTGGGGCAGACTGTTTCGAAGAATGCGGCCATCTGCCTGTACGCGGCCATTGTCACGGATACCGGTTCCTTTAAATATGAATTAACCCGGCCTCACACCTTTGATGTGGCGCGGCAGCTGGTGGAACTGGGGGTGCGGCCTGATTTTGTGGCCCGTAACCTGTATGACAATTTCACCTTTGGCCGTCTGCGGTTGATGCAGATGGTGCTGTCCACCCTGGAGGTCGTTGATGACGGCCGCATCGCAATCATCCGGGTCACCAGGAAAATGCTTGACCAGACCGGCTGCACCCAGGTGGATACGGAAAATTTGATTAATCTGCCGCGGTCGGTGGCCGTGGTGCAGGTGGCGGTTTTCCTGAAAGAGACCGGGGAAGATGTCGTTTCGGTCAGTCTGCGGGCCAAGGATACCTGTGATGTCGCCGAGGTCGCCAGGGAGTTCGGCGGCGGTGGCCATCGCAAGGCCGCCGGATTTCGCCAGTCATTAACCACGATGGACGAAGTGCGGAACCGGTTGCTGCCGGTCCTGAAACGAAAATTGAGCCGTTGACGCATGAATGACGTTCCGGCCGAAGCATCTGGTCGGCAGGAATTTTCCGCCGGGATATTCCTCGTTGACAAGCCCAGGGGTGCGACCTCCTTTGCCATGGTCCGCCAGGTCCGACGGTTGCTCAGCATAAAAAAAGTGGGGCATGCGGGTACGCTTGACCCCTTTGCCACCGGCCTGCTGATTATTTGCGCCGGCCGGCCGGCCACCCGGCTGATCGAGCGTTTTATGTCCGGCCGCAAGGCCTACCGGGCGCTTTTGCAGCTGGGCGTGGAGACCGAGACCCAGGACCCTGAAGGCCGGGTGGTGGCAAGCTCGCCGGTGCCCGCCTTGACCGGGGACGACATCCGCACCTGTCTCCGGACTTTTATCGGTCCCCGGCTGCAGGCGCCGCCCCATTTTTCGGCCGCAAAGTATAAGGGCAAGCCCCTGTATTACTATGCCCGAAAAGGGATTAAGATTGAAAAGGAACCGAGGCCGATCGAAATTTTTTCGCTCGACTTCAACGGCTATGATTCCGGCTCCCGGCAGCTGGAGATCACGGTAACCTGCAGCCGCGGGACCTATATCCGGGTCCTGGCCCTGGACATCGGCAGGCAGCTGGGCTGCGGGGCGCACCTGAGAGAGCTCCGGCGTCTCGGCAGCGGGATCTTTATGGCGGCGGACAGCCTGTCCGGCGAGGCGCTGTCCGGCCCGGCCGGTTTGCAGCATCTGCTGGCGGGCATGATTCCGGTGGAACGGGCCGTGGCGATGATGGATGCGGCCGACGACGCGGCCGGAACGCCAAAGGGCGAGCAGGATACGGCAGTTGGCGATTAACAGGACACCGGTTGGTTACAATTTTTTGCTGGCGGCTATGCGGCCTTGGGTTGATAGTTGCTATCGTTCAGTGGTATATAAAAAAAATGAATAAAATTTCCCGAAACAGGTGAAGAAAACGACACGGAGGTGCATTGTGGCACAGGATGCAAGAAAAAAGAAAGAAATTATTGAAAAATTCAAGACTCATAACACCGATACCGGATCTTCGGAAGTGCAGATCGCTCTGCTTTCCGAGCGGATCACTTACCTGACCGATCATTTCAAGGTCCATCAGAAGGATCATCATTCCCGACGTGGTCTGCTCAAAATGGTCGGTCATCGCCGTAGTCTGCTGAATTATCTGAAGAACAAGGATATCGGCCGCTATCGGACCTTGATCAAGGAACTTGGTATTCGCAAGTAACCGGTGAAAATCGGGTTCAGGCCGGCCCTTGAAAACGCATGGGCACGGCTCTGATTGCTCAACGTGTGTTGAGCGGCAGGGACGGTTCGCATGTAAGCCACCACAGGCGCCACAGATTTACGTAGTCGCTTCCGTTCGCTATAGTCCTTCTATGCGAGCGGGAGTGACCGCGTGAAGATGGGGAGCCTGTGACGGCTTACAGGTTGGATGTAAGGAATAGCGCAGAGTTTCACACCCTGTGACCAGTTACGTTCGCATGTACCGTCCCGTTTGTGACTGCATCTGTGTTGCAGCCGCCGTTGCTCCGGCAGGAGAGAGCAGGAGGCACGTCGGCAGGCGTTCGGGATGAGAGCGGTTGCGGAAGAGGAAAAAATAAAGCGAGCCCGATTGGCGGGTTCCGCGCTGGAGGCCCTGCATGGTTTGAGGGTAGGTTCTCCGAACGCTTATGATTGATTGCAAGGAGTATGCATGTATAAAAAAGTTGAAGTCGAAATCGGTGGCAAGGCCATAACTTTCGAAACCGGCAAGCTCGCCAAACAGGCGAACGGTTCGGTGGTGGTATCCTGTGGCGACACCATGATCCTGGTCACTGCGGTGGCGGAGAAAACCACCAAGAATATGGGCTTCCTGCCGCTGACCATTGAGTACCAGGAGCGGATGTACGCCGCCGGTCGCATCCCTGGCAGTTATTTCCGCCGGGAGATCGGCCGGCCCAGCGAAAAAGAGGTTTTGACCTGCCGGCTTATCGATCGCCCGCTGCGGCCGCTCTTTCCCGCCGGCTACATGAGCGAGACCCAGGTCATTATTACCGTCTTTTCGGCCGACCCGGAGATTGATCCGGATGTTCTGGCCATAAACGGCGCCTCGGCCGCCCTGTCCATTTCCAACATTCCCTGGGGCGGCCCCATTGCCGCGGCCCGGGTCGGTTATATCGACGGCGAGTATGTTCTCAATCCCACCCGGAGTCAGCTTGAGAAGTCGGCTATGGACCTGGTCGTCGCCGGGACCGGGACGGCTGTCGTCATGGTCGAAGGACAGGTCGGCGAGCTGAATGAGGAGGTGGTTCTCGAGGGGATCTTTTTCGCCCATCAAGGCCTGCTGCCGCTTATCGATCTGCAGAACAAGATGCGCGAAGAGGTCGGGACGACCAAACGGGAAGTCATTCAGGCGCCGGTCAACGAGCCCCTGAAGGCCCGGGTGGAAGAACTGGCTGCCGCCGGTATGGAAGAGGTTGTCACCACGGCCGATAAACTCGCCCGGGGCGACCGGTACGACGAACTCAAGGCCGCAGTGCTCGAACAGGTCGATGAGGAGCTGTACGAGAACGAATCAGAGGTGTTTGCCCTGCTCAGTGACTTCAAGAAGCGCGTTATGCGTGATCGCATCGTCAATAAGGGAGAGCGGCTTGATGGCCGCTCCTTCGAGGAAGTCCGGCCCATTGCCTGTGAAGTCGGCATCCTGCGGCGGGCGCATGGTTCGGCACTTTTTACCCGGGGCGAGACCCAGGCCATGGTCATCAGCACCCTGGGCAGCGAACGGGACGAGCAGCACCTTGAAAGTCTGAAGGGTGATGAGTACCGGCGTTTTATGCTGCATTACAACTTTCCGCCGTTCTGTGTCGGCGAGGTCCGTTTCCTGCGGGGCCCGAGCCGCCGCGATATCGGCCACGGCACCCTGGCGCGCCGGGGGATCGAGGCCGTGCTGCCGAAGGGGGAAGATTTTCCTTATACCATGCGGGTGGTTTCCGAGGTCCTCGAGTCCAATGGTTCTTCTTCCATGGCCACGGTCTGCGGTTCCAGCATGGCCCTGATGGATGCGGGAGTGCCGCTCAAGGCGCCGGTATCCGGGGTGGCCATGGGGCTGATCAAGGAGGGCGACCAGGTGGTTGTGCTCACCGATATTCTGGGAGACGAGGATCATCTCGGCGACATGGATTTCAAGGTGGTCGGCACCGGCGAGGGCATTACCGCCCTGCAGATGGACATCAAGATCGAAGGCGTTGATCGTGACATCATGTCCCGGGCCCTGGCCCAGGCCTGCACGGCCCGTCTGCATATCCTGGGCAAAATGCGGGAGGCCATCGAGGTCTCGCGCCTGGAGGTGGCGGAGTATGCACCCAAGTATATCGCCCTGACGATCAACCCGGACAAGATCCGCGACATCATCGGCCCCGGCGGCAAGATAATCCGCGAGCTGAGCGCCGAGTACGAGGCCAAGATCGACGTGGATGATGACGGCACGGTCAAGATTTTCTGCAGCAACGGCGAGGCCGCCGATGCCCTGACGCGCCGTATCCAGGAGATTACGGCCATGCCGGAGGTCGGCAAGATTTATGACGGCCTGGTCCGGACGATCAAGGACTATGGCGCCTTTGTCGAGATCCTGCCCGGCACCGACGGGATGGTCCATATTTCCGAGCTGGCCGCGACCAGGGTTGAAAAGGTAGGCGATATCCTCAAGGAGGGCGAGACGGTCAAGGTCAAGGTTATCGACATAGACAGCCGCGGCCGGATTCGTCTGAGCCGCAAGGCCGCGCTTGAAGATGATAAGTAGTTGCTGAAAAAACGCGCCCAAGCCGGTTTCCTTGTTAGGGGAGCCGGCTTTTTTTACCTGGATCCGTGAGCGTTCGAGAACGGTGCAGATGCAAGGCGGCAACGATGTTGATTATCCTAGTGTGATATCAACGAGTTGCCAACGCAGCAGATG
>VAPE01006219.1_pt1 | contig 18390 bp, 17 predicted proteins | sample 3393911 | NCBI WGS metagenome assembly VAPE01 (sample SAMN08290436, study PRJNA428436) | hydrothermal vent metagenome | isolation source: Deep-sea hydrothermal vent chimney | place: Atlantic Ocean: South-mid Altantic Ridge
AAGAAAAATATTTCTCGCGTTTAGAAGATGTTGTCTCCTCAGCCAGGAATATTGGATGGGGATATTATGACTATATCAGCGACATATTCAGTGAATATGAGAGTGAAACTAAAGGAAGACGGAGAAAACAGTAGTGTCCGGTAAAAAGTCGGGAGATTGTTGTTTAAGCGCCACTCAGAAGATTCAAGGTTCGAAAATGGCAGGACTATATAGGAGCAGGTATAGTAGATTCCTACCTTAAAGATCAAAAAAAGGAAAAACAGGACATTTTTCAATTTGCTTGACAAGGTATTGTCCTGAATTTGACATCAAAACAGTGAAAGGATTACTATAAACTGTTTGCTAAAGGATTTTCCTTTACTGACACAGACAGATGCGTGGAAGAGGGGTGAGCCGTATGGCGATTCCCCCGCTGCCCCGCAGCCGTGAAGGGAACGAAAGCCCGAAAAAAGCCACTGGTAAACAGTTCAACCCGTTTGAACCGTTGCCGGGAAGGTGGGTGAGTAGGAAAGAGAAGCAGTTTAACCCGTAACACGAAACTGCCTCTTCAGCCCTGAGCCGGAAGACCCATCCGTCTGGGATTACCTCGCGGGAGGTGAATGTATGATGAAAGACTGTTCTTGCCTGGGTCTCTCCTTTAAACACTTTCCTTAATCAACTCCCTGATTTTTTCTGTTCTGATTTGATTTAAATCTGAAGCAAAAGGGAGGAATCATATGCAGAAACAAAGAGGACTCGTTGCGGTCCTGGTCTGTATCGGTGTTCTGTTTGTATTCGTACAGACCGTATTTGCAGGTGATGAAGTCGAGAGGCTGATGGAACTGTTACTGAAAAAAAAGATCATTACGGAAAAAGAGTACAGGGAACTCAAGACAGAGATGAAAGGGATGACGCAGAAGGAGGATATTCAGGCCGAAGAAGGCGGTCCTGTCGAGATGCAGGGTTGGAAGGACCGCATCTCTGTCTCGGGTGCGATCGAGGGTGAATTCAGGTGGCAGAGGCACAGAGACATTACCGACGCAGGCTCTGACTCGAGCACGGATCTCTATGTAAGGAGACTGGAGCTTGGGATCACGGCATCTCTGGCGAAGTGGATAGAGGCGTCGGTAGTGCTGAACTCGGAATGGATAGGAGATGATCTGAATGCCGGGGACGAGGAGATAGCCGTAGATGAGGCCACAGTGACCCTCGGGGATGACGACTTTCCGTTCTATCTTGTAGCAGGTAAGAGGACGCAGCCCTTTGGGGTGTATGAAAACCATCTCATCACAGACCCCGCTACACAGGATGCCTATGAGACAAAGAGGGTGGGGTTGACAGCGGGCTATGGGGGGCCTCTTGGCCTCGATGTCTCGGTAACGGTATACAAGGGGGAGGAGCAGATGAACCACCTCTTTGAGTCGGGACTGTTTGCTGAATCGATTCAGCGCCGTGGAGATGCGGCATCCGATGAGGTGAGTTCTTATATTGTTTCAACCTCTGTAACACCGGTGGATGATGGTTTTACTGTCTTTGCCTCATATCTGTCTGAACCGGGTTGGGGCAGGCGGAACGATACAATAGGCGTTGGGTTTAATCTTGAAGCACCCTTTCTTGAGAACCTGAGGATTGACGCCGAGTATATGAAGGCCCTGAAGAGGGAGCATTATGAGGGGCTCAATGAAGAGTTCAAGGAGTCGGTCTTCTCCATATCGGCAGCCTATGAGTTTGTACTGAGGAAGCGGAAGGTTATAGGAGGGGGGCTCTTTGCAGAGAGGAAGGCACACATGATGTCCGAGCCCCTTGAGGTTGCCCTCAGGTATGAGCACTTCGATGACGACGGGCTTGCAGAGGCAACGGGTGCGTGGAGCATAAAGGACAGGTACAGCGGCGGCGTCAGATACAGCTTCTACAATGACGAGACTTCCGGGCTGAATGCCTTCGTTGGTGTTGAGTACAGAAAGACCAGATACAGGACCTACACCCCGATGATAGACAGCAACGATGAGGTTTACACGAGGCTCGGGGTGGGCTTCTGAGCACCGAAGCCCTGAAACAGGTTCAGATTTTAATGCTGCCTTGCAGCATTTAAAGAATATCAGGAGGTACAGATATAGATGAAAAAGACAGGATTATTATTGACCTTGATGCTGATATTTTCAGTGTTCCTTTTTTCTTTTGCAGACAGATCAACGGCCATGTTAAAGACCATGACCCTTAAAAAAAATCCGGCCATAGTGATTGCTGCATTCGGGACGACTACAAAGGCACGAGTGACCTATGACTTCTTTGAGGAGCAGCTGAGGAAGGAGCTTCCGGCAAAATACAAGAATTACGAGATACGCTGGGCCTTTACATCCGAGATAGTCCGCGAAAGGGCCAACCGGAAGTTCAAAAAGGCCGGGATTAATAAGAGATTCCTTAGTCTCGCCCAGGTTATATCGAACCTTGAAGATGAAGGTTACAGAAGAATAGTGGTACAGCCATTACACATCTTTCCGGGCATAGAGTATGAAAGTGTACTCGGGATGGTTGAAGGGTTGAGGGAGACCTTTAAAGACTTCAACCTGAGGATCGAGGTAGGAGAGCCGCTCCTTCAGTACTGGTGGGACATGACAACGGTGGTGGATGTATTGCGGAGTGATTTTCTCAAACAGGGGGAGGGCTGTAATGTACTTGCCTCCCATGGTACGGGAGAGACAGCCGTTGGGAGTAATATAACCTATCTTGGCCTCGAGAGGAGGTTGTCTCTGGAGTTTGACAATGTCTTCCTGGGGAGTGTCGAAGGGGTAACGTCCAAGGAAGCCGCACTCGCAAACGTCAGGGCCTGCAAGACAAAAAGGGTGAAATTTATTCCCTTTATGTTTGTTGCCGGGGACCATATCATGAATGACATAATGGGCGCCAAGCCCCGTAAGAACGGAGCACTTTCGTGGTCCCTCGAGATGAAGAAGGAAGGATTCCGGACCGGGGCAACTACGGTTTTATACAAGGGCAAGAAATATTTCAAGGGCCTCGGGTTCTATCCCGAGGTAGACAGTGTCTTCATCAAGGGTATCGTCAGGTTGCTGAAGAAATTTGAGTTTTAACAGTGGCTTTAATCGATTCCAGTACCATACGGATCATGCGTAAAATACACAGGTGGGGCGGCCTTGTTCTGGCCGCCTTTATCCTTTTTTACTGTATTACAGGGGTGCTTCTCAATCACAGGAATGCCTTCAGGTACTTTACAAACAAAGAGAGGACCGAATACAGGGTTCCTGCGTCGGATACGGCAAAGATGAGGGCATTTATCGACTTCTATAAAGGGCAGATCAACCGGACCGACGATCCGACGGTCATCAGGATTAAGAAGGGGAAAACAATAGAGTTTCTCTATGGTTCCCATGGTAAGACCACTTACATAATAGACCCTGCGCAGGGAAGGATGGAAAGGGTTGAGAAGCAACCGGTCGAGCCATGGTCATGGCTTAACCGACTGCATAAGGCTTTCAAGACCGGGTGGACATGGGTTGTAATCAGTGACCTTATATCCATATGCCTTATAGTGGTTACGATAACGGGGATGGTTATCTTCAAATACAGGCTGGCGGATTTTATCTCAGTCGCATTGGGTGTGCTGATTTTTATTCTTGCTTCAGCAGTTGCAGGCTGAGAGGGAAAGGCCTTGAAGGGTTATTGGGAGATTGAGATGTTTTTAAGACCGGAAGGTATAAAGAGTTTGAAAAATCCGATAAAGGAGATTCACTTAACGGTAACGGTGATTACTTCAACAGCCCCATGAATGCGCTTTCAGTAAAGGGACTCTCAAGGAAATTCGGTAAGAAGGTTGCTGTAAACGGTATCGGGTTTTCGATCGGTGCAGGGGAGTTTGTCGGTCTTCTCGGCCCCAACGGTGCCGGAAAGACAACCACTATAAGATTGCTCACCGGCCTTACAAGACCCGATGCCGGAGAGGTGTCATACTTCGGCAAGGATTTTTTCCGTTACTCGAGAGAGGCAAAGGGTTTCCTTGGTGTGGTTCATCAGTACAGCAATCTTGACCGCGATCTGACTGCTTACGAAAACCTCTATCTGCATACAATACTGCATGGTATACCTAAACAGGCAAGAGAGGAAAAGATAGAGGAAGCCCTCGAGTTTGCAGGTCTTGCAGAGTACAGGGACCGGCAGGTCAAGACGTTCTCCGGAGGCATGAAGAGGAGACTCGTTATCGTAAGGGCGCTGCTCCATGCACCGAAGATACTCTTTCTCGATGAGCCCACCGTCGGGCTCGATCCACAGATAAGGCGGAGCCTCTGGGATCTGATTGTAAAGGTCAACCTGACGAAAAAGATGGCAATCCTCCTTACCACTCATTATATAGAAGAGGCTGAGAGGCTCTGCCAGAGGGTGATGATTATCAACAAGGGAGACATAATAGCATCTGGCAGCCCCGGGGAGCTGAAGAGGGATCTCGGGAGGTTTGTCCTCGAGGTCTTTCATGAAGACAGGATAGAGGAGAGGTTTTTCTTCAAGAGGGAGGATGCCCTTGAAGAACTGAAGGGATCCGCCCTTTCATGCAGGATAAGGGGGGTCACATTGGAGGATGTATTTCTGAAACTCACAGGCAGGAGAATAAATGTTTAACGGCGTAAGAGGTGTTTTGTACAGGGAGTTGAATGTCTACCGGAAGAGGGCAAGGAAGCTGATCCTTGCCTCGTCCATATCCCCGCTCCTTTACCTCATTGCCTTTGGATGGGGTTTCGGTGATCAGGTGGTTGCAGGGGGGTTGCCCTATCTCACCTTTCTCATCCCGGGTCTCATAACCATGAGTTCCCTGAATCAGAGTTACGGTATTGCCCAGGAGATTAATATATCGAGGTTCTACTTTCACCTCTTTGACGAGTACCTTATCGCCCCTGTCGGACATATAGAGATAGTCCTCGGCGAGGTTGCCTACGGGATGTTCAAGGGGCTTTTGAGCACGATCCTTATATTCATTTACGCTGTGATTTTCAGGGTGGACCTCGTCATCTCACCGCTGTTTTTTCCGGCAATACTTCTCCATACCTTTCTCTTTGCGTCCCTTGGAACGGCCATGGCCATGGTGGTGCGCGACCACGGTTCACAGGCGGCGATCAATACCTTTGTGATAACCCCGATGATATTTCTCTGCGGGACCTTTTTTCCTGTCGATAAGCTCCCCTATGTCTTCAAGTTGCTCGTATACATCTTCCCCCTGACATACAGCACGAAGGTAATCAGGGCATCCCTGACCGGTGGTGAGGTGAATCCCCTTTACTTCCTTCTGCTGGTGGTCTTTGCCGGTGTGTTCTTTTATTTTGCGTATCTTGCCATGAAGAGGGTGGAGGCATGAAGGGCGCCCGGAAGGCGGAGGCAAGGAGCGGGAGCAGGGGAAGACCTTCTGCCTCGGGTTCCTTCAACAAGCGAAAGACAGTGGCGATCTGTTTCTCGATTCTGCTGTTTGTAGCTTTTTTTGTGATGGCGGTAATGAAGGGCGCCGTGGAGATGGATTTTTTCAACCTGACCGGGGTTGAACGGAATATACTGTTTCATGTAAGGATACCGCGGGTACTTCTTGCAGGTCTGGTCGGTGCGGCGCTTTCCTTAAGCGGTGCCCTCTTTCAGTATGTAATGAAGAATCCCCTTGCGGATTCCTTTACTACCGGGGTATCGGCCTCATCGGCAATGGGCGCTGTTGTGGCAATAATGCTTGGGCTCACGGCCGTTCTTCCGCTCTTTGCCCTCCTGGGCGGAATTATCGGTCTTACCGCTGTTTACAGGATCTCTACGGTTGGCGGCAAGGTGCAGCCTATCACCATGCTCCTTGCGGGCATTGTGGTGAGTACCTTTTCTTCAGCCGTAATAGGCCTTATGAAGTTTCTCAGTGAGGATGCTGTAAGCTCGATAATATTCTGGCTTATGGGGGGTTTTCAGTCTGCATCGTTAAAGAAGGTTGGACTCCTCGGAGTAATCACCATCCTATCATTCCTTGTTGTCAGAAGGGACTATCTCGGTCTTGATATCATCTGTTTTGATGACAGGACGGCCCGGTCAAGCGGTGTTTCAGTGGATGCCATGAGGAGAAGGGCATTCTTTATTGCCGCATTACTGACCGCATTCAGTGTGGCCTATGCAGGGATAATAGCCTTTGTCGGCCTTATTGTGCCCCATATACTAAGGCTTGCCGGATTCTCAAAGGCATCTGAACTCCTGCCGCTGAGTCTTACCACCGGTGCGGCATTTATGATTCTGAATGACCTTATCGCAAGGACCGCCCTTACAGAGGGACAGGAACTGCCAGTCGGGATAATCACGTCTACCATAGGTGGGGGGTTCTTTCTGTACCTTTTGATCAAGAGGAAGAAGGAGTTACACTACTTTGCTTAAACTCAGAAATATAATCGCAAAGCGTGAAGACTTCCGGATGGTTATAGAGGATCTTCATCTTGAGCAGGGTGAGATGGTGGCTGTTCTCGGTAACAACGGGAGCGGGAAATCCACCTTTCTCTCCATACTTTCAGGGCTGCTCCCATACAGGGGGAGCTACGCGATCAACGGGGAGGATTTTCAGGAGACCGACGAGAGGAAAAGGCATGTCCTCGTCAGCCTTCTCCCTCAGGATGGGGGCCTGAGTATGCCCTTTGATTGCTTTTATGTTGTGCTGACCGGCAGGTATCCACTCACAAACGGCAGTGGCTACAGCGAAGACGATATGGAGACAACGGAAAAGACCATGGTTTTGCTTGATATAGAACACCTGAAAGAGAGACAGTTCAACTCCCTCTCGGGTGGCGAAAAACAGAGGGTACTGCTTGCCCGTTCAATCAACCGTGACTCACCTCTGCTGCTTCTTGACGAGCCCCTGAGCGGGGTGGACCTGAGGCATCAGTATGAGACGATAGAGCTCCTTAAGGAACTCCGGAGTGAGAAGTTGATACTCGTGGTGATACATGACCTTTCACTTGCCGTCAGGGAGTTCCAGAGGTTCCTCTGTTTTCAGGAAGGAAGGCTCGTTTATGACGTGGACAACGAAGGGGTTCGTGAGGAGAGATTGTCGGATATCTTCGGCCTCGGTATCAAATTTTTGAGACATGAAAAAGGAATATTCATTTACAGGGAGGTATGAATGAAAGGATCGAGAAATCCAGAGGAAGAGGTACAGGGACGCACAAACACGGAGAAACACCGTTTTTCGTGGCAGATGAAACGTTGTTTATCCGTATGCTCCGTGATTCCGGTAGCCCTGTTGCTTTTTATTATGCTTTCAGGCGATGCGGTTGCATATGAACGCATTGTTGTCCTCTATGCATCCGCCAGTCCGATAATCAGAGAGTTAGGCGCCGGCGGCAGGGTTGTGGGCGTTACAAGGACCGACCATACATTTAAAGGGGCAAAGCCGGTGGGCTCTCATCTCAGGCCCAACATTGAACTCATCAAGTCACTTCAGCCGGATCTTATCGTGGCAGGTTCAAAAAGGGCCTTTCCCGACGAGCTGAAGAAGGCGATAGGTGTGGATGTCTTTCACTACGATCCCCGGACGCTTGATGAGATAATTACAAGGATTCTCCAGCTCGGTAAGACATTGGGGAAGGACAGGGAAGCAGAGGCGCTTGTCGGCAGGCTTAATGCCAAGCTGAAGAGAATCAAGCCCGTTAAGAAGAGACCGAGGGTTATCTATGAGGTTATGTACAGACCACTGAAGGTGGCAGGTGCGAAGAGCATCGTGGCATCCATAATAGAGAGGGCAGGGGGGATGAATATTGTCGGGACAGAGAAAAAGCATGTTACCATCTCGCCGGAGAGGATTCTCAAAGACCCGCCCGATATCTATATATACCAGGTCGGCCCGATGAATAAAAACCCGATTCCGCCACGGGAAAGGTCTTATTTTCATGGCCTGAAGAGCAGGTTTTTCAAGGTCGACGAGTATGAGTTTGCCCGGCCGGGGCTTAATGTCTTTGATGCCGTGATCGAGTTAAACGGTATCTTCCGGGAGGTGACGAGGTGATTGTCTATTCCATAGGGCTTGGCCCCGGAGATCCCGAGCTTTTAACAATAAAGGCACAAAGGGCCCTTACGCAGTCCGACGTAGTGGTTGTTCCCCAATCCGACGTTACCGGCAGAAGCGTGGCAAGGGATATAGTATTGAGATATATACCTGAAGAGAAGACCACGATGTTTTATTTCCCCATGAACAACGACAGGGCTGATCTGAGGAGAAGATACGGAGAACTTGCACAGAGAATTAAAGTAATGGCGGAACAGGGGAAGAGGGTATCCTATGTCACAATGGGCGACCCCAGCATTTTCAGTACCTCCAACTATCTGACGGAAAGGCTTATCGATGCCGGACTCGAGGTAAAACATATACCCGGGATAAGTTCGATTAATGCAGCTTCGACCCTTCTTTCCCTGCCTCTATGCACCAAGGGGGAGAGCTTTGGTGTTTATGAGATGCCCGGAGACCTGCAAAAGGTGGAGGAACTGATTAACAGACATCCGACAACGGTATTCATGAAGGTCAACAGGAGGCTGCCGGTTCTGATTCAGGCGGTTAGAAAGATAAAGCCCGAGCATGCATATTTAGCGAGACGTCTCGGGCTTGATGGAGAGTCTGTTCATAACATACTCAACGGTGAGCCCCCGCCGGATGCGGCTTATCTATCGGTTGCCATAATCAGGAGAGCGGCAGACCGGGGCACAGCGTAAAGCGGTACAATGGACTTTTTACGAGTCCATCAATTTTATTATTATGAAGAAAAAGAGCAGGCAGTTAAGACACGGCTACACAACGGGCGTCTGTGCTGCCGCCGCTGCAAAGGCAGGAGCAATTCTGTTAAGAGGCTTTCTTGCAGACGGCGGGGCCGGAACAGGGGTGAGTGACGTCCGTATATGCCTGCCCGGAGGTAAGTTGGTAATGATCGCAATATCCGAAACAAAGGTCCTGACGAAAGGACGGTCCCCGGAGACATATGCGGCAGTGATAAAGGATGCCGGTGATGACCCCGATGTAACCGACGGGCTGGAGATTGTTGCCAGGGTCAGGCTGATTGAGGGGGAGAAGGGTGTCGTGATCAAGGGCGGTACAGGTGTTGGAGTGGTAACCGGTCCGGGTCTGCAGGTAAAGGCCGGGGAACCCGCTATCAATCCCGTACCATGCAGAATGATCAGGGATGCCGTGAGAGGGGTAATTCCCGAAGGCGGTGTGTGTGTGGAGATATCCGTGCCCGGGGGTGAAGAGGTTGCCGAAAAGACGTTTAACCCCCGTCTCGGGATTGTTGGCGGCATTTCCATAATCGGGACTACCGGTATTGTGGTCCCGATGAGTGTTGATGCACTTAAGGCAACGATCCGGTGTGAGATCGATGTTGCTTACGAAGAGGTCAAGCCCCGCGATTCAAAACCCGTGTTTCTTGTTCCGGGCAAGATAGGAGAGGATGCAGTGAAGGCGTTTTTCGGTGATATCAGGATTGTTCAGATGAGCAATTTCGTCGGACATGCACTGTCTTATGCAAGTAAGAAGGGCTTCAGAAATATCGCTCTCGGCGGCCATCCCGGAAAACTTGCAAAGATTCTTATGGGACATTATGACACTCACTCGAAAAACTCACCGCAGGCAAAGAGGTTTGTAGCGGATTTCCTCGGGGTAAGGGGTGATTTCAACACGGTTGAGGAGATTGTCCGGAGTCTCGAAAACGCTGCAGGACCGGATTGCAATGAAAGAAAAAAAACACTCTCAGACCTTGCACGGGAGATTGCAAGCAAGATAAACGATGATTTCGGATTTAAAAGTACTATAGTCTGTCTCTTCGACATGAAAAAGAATCTGATAGGGGAAGGCATATGGATTGGATAGTTGTTATAAGTGGCGGACCCGGTGGTGAGGATTATATCACGGGAGCTGCACGGGCACGGGCACGGGAATGCGAGGTTCTTATAGGGAGTGAAGGACAGTTAAATGCAGTGGGGCCTTTGAAGAGCCAGGTAGTGTATAAGGAGACGGATATAGAGAGGATACTTCAGATTATTAAAGACAACAAGGGCAGGGAAGCAGGGGTGATCGTAACGGGTGATGCCGGTATTTACAGCCTTTCCAGGAGGATCATCGACCGGTTTGGAAAGGACGCAGTCAGGGAGATTGTACCCGGGGTTTCGAGTATCCAGGTCGCCTTTGCAAGGATCAGGGAACCGTGGTTGAACGTCAGGGTCTTTTCTTATCACGGAAGGCCCATGGAGGGGCTTGAAGAGGTCTTCGGGAATGACCGGGTTGCCATACTATGTGACAGGGAGCATAACTCAAAGGTGATACTCGGAGAACTTGCAGGGCTTGGTCTTTTTGAGAAGTTCAGCAGTGTCCATGTTTGTTGTAATCTGACGCTGAATGATGAAAGGGTGATCGAGGTCAAGGAGGCACGGGATATCGGCAGGCTTGTTTCCGCAAGGAGAGAGATTATCGTATTGATTAAATAAAGGAGGTTGTTTATGACACTGATTGAAATGGCAAGAAGAGGTGAGGTAACCGGGGACATCAGGAAGGTTGCCTCTGAAGAAGGTATCGACCCGGAAGTGCTGAGAGAACGTCTGTCAAAGGGGCAGGTCGTCATTCCATCGAACAGCTACAGGAAATCAAGGGCTGTAGGGATCGGCAAAGGGCTCAGGACAAAGATCAATGCATCTATCGGGACGTCCACGGATATAGTGGACCCTGCAATGGAGGTTGAGAAGGCAAGGGTAGCGGAATGCTACGGTGCAGACACCCTGATGGACCTGAGCGTCGGAGGTGATATTGCCGCCATCAGAGGGGCGGTGTTGGATGCCGTAAGCCTCCCGGTGGGCACTGTTCCTCTCTATGAGGCGTTTGCGCTTGCCATTGAAAAATACGGCGCTGCCGTGGATATGCCGGAAGAACTGCTCTGGGAGGTGCTGGAGAAACAGTGTGAAGAGGGTGTTTCTTTTATGGCCATCCACTGTGGAATAAACAAAATGACGGTTGAGATACTCAGAAAACAGCATTACCGCTATGGTGGGCTTGTCTCAAAGGGTGGCTCCTATATGGTTGCCTGGATGGAGCACAACAATAAAGAAAACCCCCTCTATGAGCACTATGACAGGGTGGTAGAGATACTGAAAAAGTATGATATGGTTTTAAGCCTCGGAAACGGCTTCAGGGCCGGTGCTATCCATGATGCCTCTGATCGTGTACAGATTCAGGAACTGATTATTAACTGTGAACTTGCCGAGATCGGAAGGGATATGGAGTGTCAGACAATGGTTGAGGGTCCGGGGCATATCCCGATAAACGAGATCGAGGCCAATATAATACTTGAAAAAAGTATGTCCGGGGGGTCTCCCTTCTATATGCTCGGTCCTATTACGACCGATGTGGCCCCGGGATATGACCATATTACGGCTGCAATAGGCGCTGCCCTCTCCTCATCTTACGGCGCAGACTTTATCTGTTATGTCACACCCTCCGAGCACCTGGGCCTGCCGTTTCCTGAAGATGTCAGGGAGGGCGTGATGGCTGCAAGAATAGCCGTACACATTGGAGATATGATCAAGTTTGGCCGGAAGGACAAGGACAAGGAGATGTCCAAGGCAAGAAGGAATATGGACTGGAAAAAACAGTTCTCCCTTGCTATCGATCCGGAAAGGGCCCTTGAGATTAAAGCCAAAAGGGGAAATGGCGATGAGAGCACCTGCACGATGTGTGGAAGCTTCTGTGCAAACCGTATATTAAGCGGTATGTTTGTAGGGGATATGGAGGGTTCGGATAAGGGATGAAACGGCAGGGGAGTTGTTGATATGCTGAAACAGAGGATCGCGGTCCTGGTGATTACAGAAGAGGGTTTGGGTATCGCTGCCGTTATAGCGGGGGCGCTGAGGGCGGAACTGCATGTCCGCAGAGGGATTAACATCCGGGAGTTAAGAGGGATCGAATCCATCGAGTATGATTCGCTTGGAAGGCATGTCGGGACGATTTTCAATTCCTGCAAGGGGCTTGTCTTTGTGATGTCCCTTGGGATAGTGAACAGGGTGATAGCGCCACTGGTTAAAAGCAAACATGAAGACCCTGCGGTTGTTACGGCAGACGAGGTCGGCCGTTATGTAATAAGCACCCTCTCGGGGCACGAGGGCGGTGCAAATGAGCTTGCCTACCTTGTCGGTTCCATTACAGGGGCAGAGCCGGTAGTGACAACCGCCACAGAGGCCGGCAGGGAGTATATCTGCGGTGTCGGCTGCCGCAGAGGTGAGGAAGGGGGGAGGATAATAAATGCCATAAGACGGGGCTGTGAGTTAGCCGGTATAAAAACCGGTGATCTCAGATGCCTTGCATCAGGATGGATAAAGCGGGACGAAGAGGGTCTGCATTATGCAGCGGGGCAGTTGGGCCTCTACCCCCGTTTTATACCCGCGTGGTTAATAGAGCATTACTATCAAATAAATCCACAGGCCATCAGGTCTGATTTTGTATATACAAAGACGGGTGTCTATGGAATATCGGAACCATCCTCATTGCTTGCAGGCAGGAATACGGAGCAGGTGCTGGGAAAGACCTGCTTTGACGGAGTGACCGTGGCCATATCGAGAGAGAGACTGTTTCGAAACAGAGACATCGGGCATATAAGCCCTGCGGTAATAGTGGACAATAAAGACCTTACATCCATTGCCCGGTCCGGATCTCCCGTCCTGATACTCGGGGGTACAACCGAGGCGATGAGGGTTGGGCAGGCGGTCAGGAGACTGACGGAGGACTTTTTCATAAGTACGGCAACGGAGTATGGCTATGAATTATTCATGGAGGAGTTTGGTGGCAGGGTGGTAAAGGGCCGTTTTAGTGAGGAGACACTTAAGGAGTTTATCAGCGGGAAGGGGATAACGACGATTGTGGATTGTACCCACCCATATGCAGAGGTTATTACTGAACTGGCCAGGAAGGTATCCGCAGCTTCAGGCATAGGGTATGTCTCCATGGTAAGGAATACAGGCCCGGGGGATATAGATTACGAAAGGGGCATCCGTGTCGGTTCGGTAAGGGAGGCCGCAGAAAAAATAAAGGAGACAGGTCTTGTCAGGCCGTTTTTTACGACAGGGAGCAAGGACCTTGGTTTCATCGAGACACTTGAAGGCATGGATGTCTCTGTGCGGGTACTGCCCTTTGAGGAATCAATAAAGCGATGCGTTGAGAAGGGGATAAACAGAAAGAACATTATCGCCATGCAGGGGCCGTTTTCCAGGGAGCTGGATATTGCGTTGATTAAACAGTATGGCTTCGATGTCATTGTTACAAAAAACACGGGAAGGGAAGGAGGTTTTTTTGAAAAGGTCAAGGCAGCGGAAATATGCGGAATATGGGTTATTATTGTGGGGTAATGCATGTCTAAAGTATATTTTATAGGCGCGGGACCGGGTGATCCGGAACTCCTTACCCTGAAAGGATTCAGGCTTCTTGATCAGGCCCATGTGGTGATTTATGCAGGAAGCCTTGTAAACCCTGCCCTGCTGGACGGTATACACGGGGAGACACATGATTCTTCAGCCATGAACCTCGACGAAATTGTCCGCTTAATGGAGGATTCCGTAAGGAAAGGCAGGATGGTTGTAAGGCTCCATACAGGTGATACCGCGTTCTATAGCGCCATATCCGAACAGATCGAGAGGCTGAGAGATGCGGGTATAGAGTATGAGGTGATACCGGGGGTCTCATCTGCTTCGGCCTCGGCTGCATCAATAGCACAGGAACTTACAATACCCGAGATAAGCCAGACCATCATTCTTACGCGCCTTGAGGGAAGGACGCCCGTGCCCGGACGTGAAAGACTCAGGGATCTTGCGAGACACGGGGCAACGATGGTGATATTTCTGAGTGTGGGCATGATCGAGAGGGTCAGGGAAGAGTTGTTAGGTGGTGGCTATCTTCCGGAGACGCCTGTAGTGGTCGTGGAGAAGGCGTCGTGGCCTCAGGAGAGGGTTTTGAGGGGCACACTCACCGATATAGTTGAGAAGGTGAAGGAGGCGGGTATTAAAAAGACCGCCCTTATCATGGTTGGTGATGCGCTCAGGGCTTCTCTTGAGGAGACCGGGAAGCAGTCCATGCTGTATAAAAAAGACTTCAGACATGGTTACAGGAGTTAATGATATGACAGGAAAACTCTACATCGTCGGTATAGGACCGGGTGGTTACGAACACATTACCCCGTGGGCTGTTAAGGCCATCGAGGCATCTGATACCGTAGTAGGATACACAACATATGTAAATCTCATCAGGGATTTGTTAACAGGAAAAGAGGTCTATTCAACCGGCATGACAAGGGAAATCGACCGTTGCACGAGGGCCTTAGGCCTGGCATCCGAAGGCCGAACGGTATCACTCGTATGCAGTGGAGACCCGGGAATATATGCAATGGCAGGGCTTCTGTTTGAACTTCTCAAGAACAGTTCCATGCCCGCTAAGGAAGATGGGGAAATCCTGTCCCCAATCCCTGATTCCCAACCCTCTTTCCCGGATATTGAGGTGGTTCCCGGGATTCCTGCCTTGAGTGCATGTGCATCGAGGCTGGGCGCTCCCATCATGCACGACTTTGCCTCGATAAGCCTTTCCGACAGGCTGACCCCCTGGGAGAAGATCGAGCAGAGGCTTCACGCCGCAGCTGGTGCGGATTTTGTGATAGTGCTTTATAATCCGAAAAGCAAGGGGAGAAAGGAACACCTCGCCAGGGCGGTAAAGATCATCTCCCTCTACAGGGACGCTGAGACGCCTGTCGGTATTGTAAAGGCAGCCATGAGGGCGGGGGAGGAGAGGATAACGACGGTTCTTGGCAGGATCCCCTATGAAAGGGTTGATATGCAGTCTACCGTGATTGTGGGTAATTCATCGACGTTTATCTGGAATGAGTATATGATTACTCCCAGGGGATATCATGAGAAATATTCCGTGGTGTGATTTTTATCCGTGTTTTTTCTTGTACCTGCTGAAAAGAAGACCCGGGTTATTCCCATTTCCTGGAGAGGGTTATCCAGATAACATGAGCAGTGCCATCTGAGACGTCGTCGTACGGATCTTCCACGACGTCATCGAGGTCGGTATATCTGTATTCCGCCCTGACCGTAAACCCATGAGACAACCGGTAACTTCCCTTTACCGAATAAGCGGTCTCTATGATGTCGAGCCTGGAAAATGAATCTATGGAATCGGGTGTAGTGAGATCGGCGGAGGTGACCTCGAAGCGTGCCTTGCTCCTTGTGCGGGTTATTCCGCCGTTGAGGTTCAACTTTTCATTTACTTTGTAGTTGATGTTGGCCGTATATGTATTGGCCGTTTGCCGGTAGGGCACCCCGGGATCGTATCGGCGGGCATCCGACCATGTTTCCCCTCCGTCGAAGTCCGGCACCTTGTCGAGGAAGGCCAGATCCTCGTCGATCTTGTTATGCATGTAGGAATATGCCGTTGACAGCGAGAGATCCTTAGAGATCAGGAATGTGACGGTACCGAAAAATCCATTTCTTGTTACCCTGCGGGGTCCGGGTGACTCGGAGGGGCCGTCAGGGCCTACAAAAACAGGATTGTCCCTCTTCTCTTGTGTAACGTTGTAGTTAAAGGTGGTGGAGACCCTTGTAAAAGGGAGCCAGGAGATGCTGACCTGTCCCTCGTCGGACCTATCAGGTTCAACGTTGTATGCAGGGTTGTCGATGGATTTGTGGGTGTATTTCACCTTGAGATTCAGGCTGCCGGTAATCCTGGAATCTCCCGACAGCGAGAAGATGTTTTTCCTGGTTGAATCCGGGAGGTACCAGTCATCGTTGTTCGACCGCCTCCGCTCCTCGAAGGTATACTTTGCCCTGAGGGTCAGTACGGATAAGGGCCTGTACCTGACGGTTAAGGAGCCCCTGTCTGTTTTGGAAGAGATCGGGGGTCTGACGGAGAGGTCGCTGTAGGTGTTGGCGGGGTTGTCCCTGTCAACTATGGTAACGCTGTCAGGATTATCCGCGTCCCTCTCTCTGTGTTTGTATTTAACGTAAAAAGTCAGTCTTGTTGTGGGCATCCAGGTTAAGCGAAAGGCCCCCGAGAAGTAGCTGGCCTTTGCATTGCTGTATTCGTTTTCCCTGTTTTTCCTGGTGAGGGTAACTGAAGCAACGATCTTACCGGTGTAGGAAGTGTGCAGCCTGAGGGTGTTTGTCGATCCCTTTAAATCAGGGACGAGGCTGAGGGGATATGTCCCTCCGGCTCTTACAGATCCCGGTTCGGGTGAGCCGGCAGGGAGATAGTGTTCATACAGAACGGTGTCTCCACCACTATTAAACCTCTTTTCTGTGTGGGAGAAGTCCGCCTCAATCCAACGCAGATGACTGTTTATCCCGATGGTATATTCGGTTGTCTCCCAGTCAATATCCCTGCTCCTGGATGTCCTGACCCTGCCGTTGGTAAAGGCTGAAGGCTCTGTGGTAAAAAAATATCCCGCTCCCCCGAGAGATCTCTGCTGTACAGTGCCGTATTTCTTTACAAATCTTTCGTTGGTATAGAGATGCAAGGGGAAATCCGGTGTCTTGAACCTTACCGATCCCTCACTTATGCCGGTGCCGATACCGTATTCATCAAGACGGTCTTTGACGGCAGTGCCGGATACCTGGGGAGCTTCCCCGAGATAGACGTTTTTCAGGTTGTGAAATAATGTCCGTGTAACGCCCCTTAGCAGGACAATGTCCTTGTATGCATAACTGATATCACCAAAGTAATCCTTCCTGTTTTTAATATCGAGGTCCAGATGTAATCTGTGCGGGAAATGGAAGACCCTCAACTCACCTCCTCCGGAGATGGAGTCATGGAGAAACTCATACTCCTGGGCACTCCCTGAGCCGTTATAATCAACTAACCTGTAACCCGAAAATATACTGACTGCAGGCCTTATTTCAGGAAAGGAGTATGTCTGCCCGGGTCCGATCTCATCACCCCGGGCATAGAGGGGGAGCATCATTATAAAAATCAGGGGGACCGTTATCAAGATAGATCTCTTCATCCTCGTCATCATCCTATTGAGTAAACCTGCCGGTGCCGGTAGCTCCCGGTATATCAGTGCCGTGGATCTGTGAATGACAGTCCGTGCACCGGGTGTAAGACTGTCTCTTTCCTGGATCGGTGGTGTTGGTGACGTGTCCTACATGGCACTGCAGGCAGAGAAACGGCAACTGGACCTTCAGGAGATTGTTGTTAACCGAACCATGAGGAGTGTGACATGTCCGGCAGTCTTCGGTGTCCTCGGCATGTTCGTATATAAATGGTCCCTCTTTTTCTGCATGACATCGTGTGCATGTGGCCTTTACGGTATCTTCCCTGAGCAGTTTCTCGTTAGTTGATCCATGCGGATCATGGCAGTCGGTACAGAATACACGTTCTTCCTGTATGGGGTGGTGGCTTGGGAGGTTGAAACGGGCCTCTATTTTCTTATGACATTTAAAACATATCCTGAACGTATCCCTTGGCCTGACTATGAGGTCAGGGCCGGCATGAATGTTATGACAGTCGATACAGGTTACATCGTTAATTGAATGTTCACTGCCATTCCAGTTGTGTAGGTTGAATGTTGCATTTGCCGTATGGCATTTCAGACAGATAAGGGATTTTGCCTGTGGGGGGAGGCTTTTAATATCGATAAGGGTTTTGTAATTACACGCAGTCTGTTTGCCCTCTGCAGCATCGGCCTTGACCTTTTCCGGTGTAATCCCTTCAATAGCGAGGCTGCCCGGCCCGTGGCATGATTCGCAATCCACTATCGGCATTCCTGATTTGCTTGAGAGTTGGGCACCCATGGTGCTTGCCTCGAAATCACGTCTTATCCTGTCATGGTAGTGACAGGCTGAGAGACAGTTGTTTGTCCCAACATAGTTGGCATCAAGCCTTCCCACGAGCATACGTTCGTATTCCTTTATCGGCAGGATAGGTTTTGAGGTCTTTAGAGTTTCACAACTTGAAACAATGATGGGTAGTAAGACTAAAAGCAAGACATATCTGAACCTCCTCATGCTATTCCTCCCGTGAGTCCTTTGTTGTAAACGGTTATGGAAAAGGGGTTGATTTCTTTTGGCTCTTCAGGTATTTCAGCGGGTCATATCTTTGTGCCCTTCTCTTGAAGAGAAGGGGGTAGGGGGACGTCTTCCATAGGGTTTTCAGAAGAGCCATTTTTGTTATCCTGAGTACAGCATATATGATATCACAAAATTAAATTTATTTCCCGTTATTGCTGTTAAATAGAGTCTGTGTATAAACTGCTGTTTTATGTTTTTGTCATACCCGAGGTCTGTAGTCGGATATCCAGAACTTATTGAGAAGACTGGATTCCCGCCCAATCCCGATTTGTCGGGACGGGAATGACGGCTCTATTGTTGACTTTATACACAGACTCTATTTAG
>VAPE01020695.1_pt1 | contig 18283 bp, 18 predicted proteins | sample 3393911 | NCBI WGS metagenome assembly VAPE01 (sample SAMN08290436, study PRJNA428436) | hydrothermal vent metagenome | isolation source: Deep-sea hydrothermal vent chimney | place: Atlantic Ocean: South-mid Altantic Ridge
AGTTTGAAACATCTTATTCACCTCAACGAAAAGAGATAGTTTATTGTAAGGATTGTTATCAAAAAGAAGTTTATTAGTCTTTACCGATTTTCTGCTATCGCGCATTTTCGGTAAAATAAAATCTAACTATTTCTACGCTATCGCGCAGTTTGAGTTAAAAATCTTTGTTTGATTATTGTAGTATTTCTGATTTGCAACTATGAAGATTTTCGTCTAATATAGGGTTATGACTATAATTATAAAGACCCCGGAAGAAATAGAAATTTTAAGAGAAGGTGGAAAACGATTAGCACAAGTTTTAATAGAAGTTGCTAAACAAGTTAAACCAGGAGTTTCAACTCAAGAACTAGATGATTATGCTTACAATCTTATTATAAAAGGTGGAGATAAACCAGCTTTCTTAAATTATAAAACGGAAGGAATAAAAGATAGATATCCAGCTTCACTTTGTACCTCAGTTAATAATGAAATAGTTCATTGTATTCCAAACAAAAATAAAATCCTCAAAGAAGGAGATATTATTTCTCTCGATTTAGGAATTAATCATAGAGGATTATTTACCGATCATGCTGTAACGGTACCTGTTGGTAAAATATCAAAAAAAGACCAAGAGTTATTAGATGATACTAAAAAAGCTCTTGGAATTGGCATTTGGGCTGCTCGAGGCGGAGCAACAGTTGGAGATATCGGTTATGCCATAGAATCTTTTGTCCATAATCGTTATGGTATTGTTCGTGAATTGGCTGGACATGGTGTTGGAAAAGAAGTTCACGAAGATCCTTATATTCCTAATTATGGAAAACCTAATAAAGGGCAGAAGCTTATTCCAGGGATGGTTATAGCTATTGAACCAATGCTTAATCTTGGTAAAGATGATATTGTAAGTTTAGGAGATTATACAATTAAAACAGCTGATGGTTCTCACTCTGCTCATTTTGAACACACTCTTCTTATTACAGAAGGAGATGCGGAAGTTTTAACGAAAATATAATTTAAAAATAAAATTCATTTATTATAAAGAATCCCTTTAAATTTCGGTTGTGTTATAATAGTGGTAATGAATAATCTCAATTTAGAAAATTCACCTAAGTTTGAATCTCCTCAAGAGGAGTTAGCGTTTTTGCGTAAACACTTAGCTGAAAGAGAACAAGCTCTAGTTGAAAAAGGAGAAATAGCTAATAAGGAAAAACTTTCACATGAAATAATAAAAGAATATAAACAGTATGAACCCAAAGAGGTTATGCACAAAAATGCAGTCCTCAAAGATGATGATATAGAGAAATTAGTTCTACGCTTGCACCCAGAACCACACGATAATAAAATGGAAGAATTATTAGGAGTCCTTCTGAATAAGGGGATTTCAAATGTATTATCGGTTGTTTCTAAAATGAAAAATCCTCATATTGATGACGACTTTCATCGTTTTCTCGTTCAGTATTTATATACTACTCACAAGATTCCAGGATTAAAAAGAGATACCCCTCTTTTTAAATCACTTGATATGGAACTTTTTGAAATAACTTTGCCCGATATTGCGAATGATGACAAAACTAAAAAAAGTTTAAAAGAATTATTGGGAGCTATGGAACAATTTTATGCAGGGATGCATTCTGTTGGAGAGGGGAGAGAAAATTTTGATCGTAGTCATTTTACTTTAGAGATTGCTCTCTCAGAAAAAAGCGACCATTTTATTTTTTATGCTGCTATTCCAACTCATAAAGCTGATTTATTTGAAAAACAACTAACAGGAATACATTTGGACGCCAAAATTATTGAAGTCCCAGATGACTATAATATCTTTTCTGAAGATAGTTTTGTCAAAGCTTCTTTTGCTGAATTATCTAATTATGATGTTTACCCAATTAAAACTTATGACTTATTTGATCATGATCCCATCAATATAATTTTAAATGTCTTTAGTAAATTGAAAAAAAGTGGAGAAGGTATAGCTATTCAATTTGTAATTTGTCCAGAAGATGATGAGATTATAAAGAAATTTCATCTGACTCTTTCAGACCTTAAAGAAGGAATGTCTATATCGACAGCCGGAAATATGACTAAACAATTTACAAAAGAACTTGGTTCAATTGCTAAAAGTTTTATTTTTGGTAATTCAGATACAAAAAAAGAGAAAGAAATAGACGACAATGCAGTTGAAAATATAACCGAAAAAATGAAAAGCACTATCATGGCTACAAATATTCGTATTGTCACTTCAGCTGAAACAGAAATAAGGGCTGATCAAATACTTTCCGAAGTTGAGTCATCTTTTAATCAATTTACAGAATCAAATCGTAATAGTTTTGATTTTAATCGCCCCAAAGGTACAGACTTATCCAATTTGATTCATGATTTTTCATATAGAACATTTTCAAATAAATATTCTATGCCACTTAATCTGAAAGAACTAGCTACGGTTTTTCATTTCCCTTATGGAATAGTTTCTTCTCAACTCAAACAAAGCAAAGCGGGAATTGCTCCAGCTCCAATGGAAATGGGAGACGAAGGAATTGTTTTAGGTATAAATAAATATCGTGGTAAAAAAACTTTAATAAAAATGGCTCGGGAAGATAGAGTTCGTCATATGTATGTTATTGGTCAGACAGGAACGGGTAAAACTAATATTTTGCTTAATATGGTAACCCAAGATATAGCTAATGGTGATGGAGTTTGTTACATTGATCCTCATGGGACAGACATTCAGACAATTTTAGCACGTATTCCTAAAGAAAGAATTGACGATGTAATTTATTTTGATCCTGCTTATACCGCTCGTCCAATGGGTCTTAATATGCTTGAATATGACCCCAGATATCCTGAACAAAAAACATTTGTTATTAATGAGTTAATGAATATTTTTAATAAATTATTTAGTAAAGAATCTATGGGTCCAATGTTTGAACAATATTTTAAGAATAGTGCATTTTTAGCTATGGACAACCCTAATTCAAAAGCTACTCTTTTAGAAATTACTAGAATTTTAAGTAATAAAGAGTTTAGAGATTCACTTTTGTTAAAATGTACAAATCCTATTGTCAAAGAATTTTGGATAAATGCCGAACAGACTACAGGAGATCAATCTATTGCCAACTTTGTTCCATATATTACCTCTAAGTTTGATAATTTTATTTCTAATGACATAATGCGCCCAGTTGTTCTCCAAGAAAAATCAGCTTTTAATTTCCGTGAAATAATGGATAATAAAAAAATTCTTTTAGTTAATCTTTCAAAAGGACGCCTAGGAGAAATCAATGCTAATTTAATTGGCTTATTGATTGTTGGGAAAATTCAAATGGCGGCACTTTCTCGTGTTGATATGTATGGACAAAAAATGAACGACTTCTACCTCTATATAGATGAATTTCAAAATATAACGACAGATTCTATTGCTTCAATCCTTTCTGAAGCTCGTAAATATAGGTTATCTCTAACTATTGCTCATCAATATATATCTCAACTAGAAGAAGGAATTAAAAATGCTGTTTTCGGAAATGTCGGATCCCTAGCTATTTTTAGAGTCAGTTCGGAAGATGCTCAATTTTTAGAGAATAAACTTAAACCAATTTTTACTGCTTCAGATATTATAAAATTAGATAATTTTAATGCTTATATGAGTCTTTTAATAAATGGTCAGCCAACTAAACCATTTAATATGGAAACCATTCCGCCAGTAGAAGTTGATCTTGAAGTAGTTGCAAAAATTAAAGAAATATCATATTTAAAATATGGTCGTCCTCGCGAAGAAGTAGAGAATGAAATAATGGCAAAATACAGAAATAAAAATGTTTAAAAATGCTTAAATATTTTGAATTTATCTCAAAATCTGGTAATGTAATACTATTATAATTTTATTTTTTATTTAAATATGAAACATCCAAAAGAAGAGAAAACTTATGTTATGATAAAACCTGACGGTATCAGGAAAGGACTTACTGGAGAAATTATTCGCCGTTTTGAACAACGAGATTTGAAAATAGTAGCATTAGAAATGTTTCAGCCATCTTATGACCTCATAGATAATCACTATCCTAAAAGTGAGGAATGGATTACTCGCCTTGGAGATAAAACATTAACTACTTATAAAAAATATGGGTATGATGCAATGGTTGATTTTAATACTACGGATCCAGCTAAGATTGGCCCAGAAATTAGAAAATGGCTTATTAACTATATGATTAGTGCTCCGCTTGTGAAAATGGTTATTCAAGGAGTTCATGCTATTGATGTAGTTCGTAAGATAGCTGGAGATACGATGCCATACAAAGCAGATATGGGAACAATTCGTGGAGATTTTTCCATTGATAGTCCTGCTCTTGCTAACAAAGAAAGGCGAGCAGTTATGAATATTGTACATTGTTCAGAAACTCCAGAAGAAGCAGAACACGAAATAAATTATTGGTTTGGGACATCTACGATCTATAACTATAAAAGGTTTGGAGTTGATGAATAAATAATGATCAATTAAGGTTTAAATTTGAAATAATGTCAAAAATGTGCTTAATTAAAGAAATACTTGCATCCTCTTTTTAGTAGGGTATACTAAAGATAGGGTTATTGGAATTTATTACCTAGAACATTTTTTTAAGGGAAAATAAGTTTTAGTACAGTAATGTATACAATTAAAGTTAACAGATCTGTATTATCCTTTTATCCCACCTAGCGTTATGCTACGGTAATACCTCTCCGATAGTCCTAATAAAAAATTCTTCTATTTAGTAGAAGGATTTTTTATTTTTAAGTTTATATTTTTCGCATTATTTAATATATAGGGTATAATAAAGCTCATATGATAAGTAATAAAAATTTAAAGATTACATTCTGTTCTGGAGCAGGAACGGTGACAGGGGCTAATTTTCTATTAGAAGGAGAAAATAAAAAATTCTTAATTGATTGTGGCCTAATTCAAGGTGAAAAGTTTGTTGATGATATGAACTGGGAAAAATTTTCATATGATGCGTCTGAAATAGATATACTTTTTATCACCCATGGGCACATTGATCATATTGGACGAATTCCAAAACTAATAAGCGAAGGATTCAAAGGAAGAATAATTTCAACCTTTCCAACTAAAGAAATTACAGAAGTAATGTTAGCTGATACAGCTCATATATTATCTCGGGATAAAGAACACAATCTTGATAAAATCTATACATCTAAAAACATTGAAACAATTATGAGCTCGTGGGAAACTTTAGAATATGGACAGCAAATTACAGTTGACGATGTATTCCAATTTTCATTTAAAGATGCAGGTCATGTTTTAGGATCAGGTATGTTGGAAATATCTTATCATGGTAAAAAAATTGTTTTTACAGGTGATTTAGGCAATTCTCCTTCTCCTCTCTTGCCCGATACAGCAAAAATTACTGATGCAGATTATTTAATTATGGAGTCAGTTTATGGAGATAGAAATCATGAAAATAGAGATGAAAGAAAAAAGAAATTAGAAAAAGTTATAGAGAATAATTATAAAAGAAATGGAACTTTAATGATTCCCACCTTTTCTCTAGAAAGGACACAGGAATTACTTTATGAAATTGATTCATTGGTTGAGAATAAGAAACTTCCACGAATGCCAATTTTTCTTGACTCACCCTTAGCAATTAGATTAACTGAAGTCTATTTAAGATATGGTAAATATTTTAATAAAAAAGCTAGAGATATTATAGCTACTGGTGATAATTTATTTGATTTTCCAGGTCTTAAAAAAACCTTAGAAACAGAAGAGTCAAAAGCAATATTGAGAGTACCAAACCCAAAAATTATTATCGCTGGAAGTGGAATGTCTAATGGAGGAAGAATTATTCATCACGAAAAAAATTATTTACCCTATAAAAATAATACAATTTTGCTTACTGGTTATCAATCTTTTGGAACTATGGGCCGGTCTATTCTTAATGGAATTAAGAAAATAACAATTCTTGGTGAAAAAATAACGATTAAAGCGAAAGTAGCAATAATTTACGGATATTCTGGACATAAAGATTCTGATCATCTTGTTGAATTTGTTGAAGATACAGCTGCTAAATTGAAAAAAGTTTATGTTGTTATGGGTGAGCCTAAATCTTCAATGCATTTAGCTCAAAGGTTACAAGATGATTTAGGTGTTAATGCTTATACTCCAGAAGCTGGAGAAGAAGTGATCTTGAAATGTTAAATAAATGTTTTTATGTTTCCTAATGATAAAAAAACAGAATATTCTAATTATAGTAAATTAACTGAAAATAAAAATAAACACAATTTTTTAAAGTTAAAAGTTGGTATTTGTGGTGCCACTGAAACAGAAATATGTGGAGTTCAAGCCTATGATATAGCTAAAGAATTAGGTCATGAAATTATTCAGCAAGGTGGAATCGTTGTAACTGGAGCGACAACAGGATTTCCTATGTGGAGTGCTATTGGAGCAAAAGAAGAGAGAGGAGTTAGTATTGGAATTTCTCCAGCGGCTAACGAAAAAGAGCATACTGAAGTGTACAGATTACCTCTTAGTTATATGGATTTTATAATTTATACCGGGTTTGGTTTTTCGGGGGCCAATTTATTATTTGCTCGCAGTTGTGATGCTATTATAGTTGGTTGTGGAAGAGTTGGAACTATTAGTGAATTCACGATTGCTTTTGAAGCTGGTAAACCTGTGGGAGTTCTTGAAGGAGAATGGTCTACTTCTGATACTATTAGAAAAATAGTTGAGCGTAGTAATAAATCTAATAATCAAATAATTTTTGGGAGAGATATAAAAATATTAGTTAAAAAAGTTATTGAATTAGCAGAACAAAATAGAAATGAATGAAAAAGCCCGTAGATAAAATCTACGGGCTTTTTCATTAGAGATTAGAGACTCTTGATGATACGTTCAAAAGTTTCAGAATTGTTTTGAGCTAAATCAGATAAGATTTTACGATCAATCGCAATATTTTTCTTTTTTAAAGCATTAATAAATGTGCTATAAGATAATTCATATGGTCTAACTGCTGCGTTCAATCTTGTTGTCCAGAGTCTACGAGCTACACCTTTTTTATCTTTTCGGTGTGCAAAAGAATAATTTCCAGCATGAGCGAGGGCTTCTTTGGCTTGAGCTACTTTTGTACTTCGTCCAAAACGAAAACCCTTCACCTGAGAGAGAATATTTCTTTTACGCTTATGTTTTATAACACCTCTTTTCACTCTTGTCATAGATAATTCACAAATTCTAGTAATTGTAAAAATAATAACTAGAAAATATTATTAATTTATAAAATATTACATATTTGCCAAATAAGTCCTTTTTATCTTATTTGTTAAGTTTTGGTTTTTCATTTTCTTACCATTTAATTGTTTTGATCGTGACTGCTTAGCATTAAAATGATTAAAACCTGGCACTCGTGATAAGATTTTGCCATTCTTAGTTATTTTTAAACGCTTGGTTAATGATTTATTAGTTTTAATGCTCATATTTATTTTACTTTTTCTATTGTAATAATTGGACCTTTAGGACCTCTCCTATAATCTTCTGAAATTTTAAAGTCCTCAGAGATAAGACGTAGAACTCTTTCAAGTCTTTCCCTTAGGAATGGTTCTGGCATATACTTTGATCGTCCTATTAAAAATAGTTCAACTTTAATTCTATGGCCTTGGCTAAGCCATTTTGAGGCTTTTCTTGCTTTTAAAGCTAAATCATTAGCTCCAGTCCCAATTTTTATTTGAATAGATTTTGTTTCTGTTGCCTTTGATCCTGCTTTTGCTTTTTTTAACTTTTTCTTTTGTTCGTACTGGTATTTGCCATAATCTGTTATTTTTACTATCGGAGGTTTTGCATTAGGAGAAATTTCAATCAAATCAAGACCTTGTTCGTGAGCCATTGTAATAGCCTCTTTAAAACTCAAAACACCAAGGTTTTCACCAGTGTTTGAAATTACACGAATTTCAAGTGCTCTTATTTGGTTGTTTATTCGTTCTCTCAATGTATAAATATCCTATAGAAAATAAATAGATTATACCTACCAGAGGCAGGTCTACCTAAAAGGAATATTAGCATATTCGCGTTAGTATGGCAATACTTTACAGACATAATAATTTTATATAGAAATTCTATTAAATAATCAAATTCTCTGCTTCTTTGAACAGTTCGTTTATTCTATCTTGAGTTTTAGCTTCTCCAAAGAAACGGATAATAGGTTCAGTGTTTGATGGTCGTAAATGAAGCCATGAACCATCAATTAGATCGAGACGAAGACCATCTTGTTCATCTAATTTAGCTTCTGTAAAATGATTTTTCAGTTTAGAATATATTTCAGTTAAATTCTTACCAGCAATTGGCCACTTATCTTTTTTCATAAAATATTTAGGAAAAGTTTTTACGCATTGGCTTACTGTTTGATTCCTTTCAGCTAAAAGTTCTAATACAAGAGAAAGCCCAGTAAAACTATCTCTAACCGTATTGATAGTAGGGTAAATAATTCCACCATTTCCTTCTCCACCTGCAATAGCATTATGAGCAATCATTCCATCAACTACATTCCCTTCTCCGATTTTTGTTCGGAAACATTCACTTCCATGTTTTTTAGCAACGTCTGCTCCCATTTGAGAAGTTGATAAATTAAGAACAATAGCTCGGCCAGGATTTTTAGATAAGATATTTTCAATAGCTATAACAATAGAATATTCTTCAGAAATAAACTCTCCATTCTCATCAATGATCACTAGCCTATCGGCATCGGGATCATGGGCAAACCCAAGATTTGCTTTTGATTTTTTAACTAATTCTCCAATAGCTGTTAGGTTTTCTTTAACGGGTTCTGGTCTATGAGCAAATTCTCCATTAGGAACATCATTCAATGGAACTAATTCTACTCCCAGCTCTTTGAATAAATATGGATCTAAAACACAAGCTGAAGCATTAATCATATCAACAGCAACTTTAAATTTTTTTGAACGAATTACCTCAATATTAACATTTGAAACAATATGGTCGGCATGTTCTTTAAGAAAATTAGGAGTTTGTAAATTATTATCTTTCTTGCTATCTCTAGTATCTTCTTTCTCTAGATCTTTTTCATCTTGCTCTTTAGATTCCTCACTATTTTTTGAAATAGCATCTTCTTTCCTATATTTCTCATAGTATTCTATTATTTTGTCAACCTCATTCCCGACTGTGAAAAGAGCTTCCTTATTTATGAATTTTAAGCCATTATATTCAATTGGATCATGACTTGCTGTAACAATAATTCCACCATCGTATTGATGTTTTCGAACTGAAAATAAAACTGTTGGAGTTGGTAAAATATCACCATCAACTACATTCACATTAAGTTTTTGTAACTCTCTGATAACTATATCTCTAATATGTCCACCATTTTTGCGACCATCGCGACCTACTAGTATTGAAGGATTTTCTTTATTAACATCCTCTTTTGTAAATTTAATAAAAGCTTTAGTATATGCAATTACTATTTCATCTGTTAATGTATCTCCCCAAACACCCCTATATCCTGAAACATTTAATTTTCTTTTTTCCATACTATTTATGATAACAAAGTTCTAAAAATTGTGTTAGTTAATATCTTTTGTGGTATAATTTATTGTATATGGAGCAAAAAAATAATATAAGTACAAGTGCAAAGAAGTGGCTTATCGCTGTCGCTTTTATTTTATTTTCTATTATGGTAATTGGAGCATTCTATTTATTTAACACTCCAGGGCAAACAGCAAACTTAGCATTTGCATATGTAGTAGGACTTTCAATGATAGTACTTCCGTGTACATTACCTCTTGCTTTTGTAATAGTTCCACTCGCAATGGGTAAATCTCCGAAGAAGGGATTTTTAATGTCTTTATTCTTTGGACTTGGATTAGCTTTTACTTTGTCTATTTATGGATTATTCATTGCAATAATAGGAAAATCAATCGGGCTAAATCAAGCTATTGGAGGTGCTGGTGCCGTGAGTCGTATATTATTTATGGTAGGAGGTTTAGCAGCATTTATTTTTGGTCTTTCTGAATTAGATTTGATTAAATTCAAAATTCCGACTTTTGGTGGTTCTTATCCTAAATTTATAACAAAACAAGGAGATTATTTAAAAGCATTCTTCTTAGGGTTATTTTTGGGCAATGCTGGTGTTGGATGCCCTAACCCACTTTTTTATGTGCTTTTAGGTGATATTGCTGTAATAGGAAATATTGGTACTGGCTGGTTACTTGGATTCGTACATGGATTAGGACGGGCAACACCACTTATCTTTCTCACGATACTTGGTATATTGGGGGTAAACGCTGTGGGAAGTATGGCTAAAAAAACTGCTGTGGTAAAAAAATGGACAGGGATTACACTCATATTGCTTGGAGCCTTTATATTTATTATGGGAACATCACATCAGTGGTATGAAAATTCGTATGTACATAAAGAATGGAATAATGCTGTAAGTGTAGTTATGGGAAAAAAAGTTGTTGAAAGAGGATATCATAAAGAATTACCTAAAACCTCAGGAACACCAATAAACCAACCTCCTATAAAAAGTATGCCAGTGGAAACTTCTGATTATATACCATCTCCATGGTCATGGATAACGCTTCTTTCTCTTATAATAATTCCACTTGGTTGGTATTGGCGTAAAAAGAAAAAATCAAAATTAAAATTGGAAGAAAAAGATAACATTAATAATTAATAATTAAAAAAATATTATGAAACATACAATACAATTTTTAACAATGGTTGGTTGCCATAATTGTGCGGCAGCAAAAAAAATATTTGATGAAGTAATGCCCAACTATCCTAACGTAGAAGTTACGGAAATTGATATAACTTCAGAGGAAGGACAAGGGCTTGTTTCAAAGTACGCTGTTTTGGCATCACCTGGGATTATCATAGATGGTGAGCTTTTCTCTACTGGTGGTGTTAGTCATGACAAACTAGTAGAAAAACTCAAATCTTTAGAGTAGAGATTGATTTAAAATGGTATAATACAATAAGTATTAACTTAAACACGTCGAATTTTATTAGTTAAATTTAATTCAAAAAAAATGAAAAAGTTAAATTCTACTGCATATTGGATTTTAATAATTGGAGGTATTAATTGGCTTCTGATTGGTTTATTTGGTTGGGGAATAGGTATGATTTTTGGTGGACAAAGTGCTATTATTTCAAGAGTTATTTATATTATTATAGGTCTTTCTGCTATTTATTTAATTTCTGAACATGAAGATTGTTGCAAGGCTATAAAATCTATAGTTTCTAAACCAGAGATGTCTAAATCTGAAGAATCAAAATCAGAACCAGAAATACAAAAAGCTGTTCCTGCTTCTAATTCTGAAAATACCTCAGAAGTGCAATAATTACAAACTTAAAGTTTGATATAAAAAAAGAACTCCTTGTGAGATTATTTTCACAAGGAGTTTTCTTATTTTTTTAGCCAAGGAGGTGGAGCATTCCACCACCATGTTGGACTCTTTCGAGTCCACTCAGGCGCCCAATTGGCTGTTGGGCTCTGAGTCAGCCACCTCGGTGGCTGAAATACATTTTGCTGGGAGTCACCGATGACTCCACGCGGGGGCAGGTCTACCCCCATATTCGTCGTGACTTCAACAAGCCATGACAAAACAAAAAAAACAATATATATGAGCACCGCCCATAATATTATTTTTTTTACTATTTTTTTAGATTGTGGAGATGGCGGGAAACGCGAGTACGCTTTCGGTCACAAGTATTTTTCTGTTGAAAAATCTCGCGACCCCGACTCGGCTCGCCAGCCTCCGTCTTTCGATCCCCGCAAATAGCTCCAGCAAATACTACAAAACCCACCATAAAGGTGGGTAATAGTATTTGTGGAGATGGCGGGAATCGAACCCGCGTGCAAAAGAAGATCACATAAGAATCTACATACATAGGATGTTTATTTGTTTTAAATATTTATCCTTATGAACAAACAAAACAGATAAATATCGAGCTTTAAATTGTCGAATTTTACTTCAAGCGGTTGTAAAATCTTAACCCGATAAATGATGCCCACACTTTATATCGGATGTCTAAAGATAGGACATTCACTCGGCTGTTTAAGCGAGAGCGAAAGCAAAATTACCGAATGCCGAAGCATATGGTGATTTTACTGAAGCGACTTTGTTTGCACTTAGTCTTTTCCAAGAAGTTTAACAAGATTCCTGAGTACTTGGCATGCACTTATATGATTGACTTCTCTTGTCGAAGCCGATCATCCCCATAAAACATATTTTTTCAATGAACGTTATTTATAATCTCTTCTTATTTCTCTATCAATATCTCGTTTTTTAATTAGCTCGCGTTTATCAAAAGACCTTTTACCTCTTGCAATCGCGACAGCAACTTTTATGTAATGGTTTTTATTATACAACGACATAGCTACTAAAGTCAAACCTTTCGTTCCTTCGGCAGTAGATAATTCTTTAATTTCCTTTTTAGAAAGCAGGAGTCGGCGATTTCTATTTGGGTCATAATTTTTCGGAGTATTTTCTTGTTGATAAGGAGAAATATGAGATCCTATTAAAAAGACTTCCTCTCCTCGAACTATACAAAAAGAACCAGCCAAACTACCGCCTCCCTTTTTTATAGATTTAACTTCAAAACCAAGTAATTCTATTCCTGCTTCATAAGTTTTCTTTATTTCATAGTTAAACCGAGCTTTTCTATTAGTTATATATGTTGTCATACGATTATATCGTACCAAGAATAAAGGATAATATCAAAATGTTTCAGACTTTTATTTTTAGCTCTAAGTGTGTATACTATATGATACTATGAAACCGAAGATGAAACCTAGAAAGCCAAAATCGAAACCTCAGACTCCTAATATTATTAATCAAATAATAATAGCCCTTTTTATTTTTATTAGTTTTACTTTAGTTTATTCTTTAGTGGCTAAAACTCCTCCAAAAATCACACATCTAGATATCTCCGAAGTTGCTCAGGGTATTGATGCTGGGACAATTAAAAAAATTAATGTATCGGGAGAAACTGTTAATGTTTTATTTAAAGATGGGTCAAAAGGTGAAGCTAGGAAAGAAACAGAAAGTTCTCTTTCCTCCACCCTTTCTAATTATGGAGTTACTCCAGCTAAATTAATACTCACTCCAATTGAGATAAAAAGTAAATCAGGTCTTATGTATTGGCTTTTGAATATTTTACCATTCCTTCTTCCTATTATGATTATAATATTTTTCATTTGGATGTTGACACGACAAGTTAAGGGTACTGGTATGCAAGCTTTCACTTTTGGTCAATCAAAAGCTCGTCTTACTGATCCGAGTGACAAAAATAATAGAGTTACATTTGATGATGTTGCTGGATCTAAGGAAGCTAAAGAAGAACTAAAAGAGATTGTAGATTTTCTCAAAAATCCTAAAAAATTCTTAGATATTGGAGCTAGAATTCCTAAGGGAGTTATTTTGACTGGAGCTCCTGGAACAGGTAAAACTTTACTTGCTAGAGCTGTAGCAGGAGAAGCAGTAGTTCCGTTTTTCCATCTATCTGGTTCTGAATTTGTTGAAATGTTTGTTGGAGTTGGAGCCTCAAGAGTAAGGGATTTATTTAAGATGGCTAAAAAAGCAGCTCCATCTATAGTTTTTATTGATGAGATTGATGCTGTTGGAAGGGTTCGTGGAACTGGTGTTGGTGGCGGAAATGATGAACGAGAACAAACTCTAAATCAAATTTTAGTTGAAATGGATGGTTTTGAGCCTAATGAAAAAGTTATTGTTATGGCTGCTACTAATAGAGCTGATGTTTTAGATCCAGCCTTACTTCGACCAGGACGTTTTGATCGCCGAGTAGTTCTTGATTTGCCAGATAGAAGTGATCGTGAAGAGATACTTTTGATTCATTCTAAAAAGAAGCCTTTTGCTGAGGATGTTGATTTGAAGATTATAGCTGAAAGAACCCCAGGATTCTCTGGAGCTGATCTTTACTCACTGATGAATGAGGGAGCTATTCTAGCGGCTAGAGAAAATCGTAAAAAAGTTGCACAATATGACTTTATTCGTTCAATTGAAAAAGTTATGATGGGTCCTGAGCGTAAAAGTTATTTACTTTCAAAAAAAGAAAAAGAGATTACAGCCTATCATGAATCTGGGCATGCTTTAGTCGCTTCAGTCTTACCGAATACTGATCCTGTTCATAAAGTTTCAATTGTCTCTCGTGGAAAAGCAGCTGGTTATACTATTAAACTTCCACTTGAAGAGAAGAGAATGAAAAGCAAAAAAGAATTTCTTGATGATATTGCTATGTCTTTAGGTGGATATGTAGCCGAGCAATTAGTCTTCGGAGATATTACTACTGGACCATCAAACGATTTACAAGTATCAACAAGTTTAGCTCGGGCGATGGTTACTAGATGGGGAATGAGTGATAAAATCGGTCCGATGGCTCTTGAAAGTGATAGTGGTCAAACTCTTTATGGGAGAGGAGTCAACGATAGAGAATATTCTGAAAAGGTTGGGGGTGAAATAGATCAAGAAGTTTCTAGAATTATGAATGAAGGACTAGCTGTTGCTAAAAAAATTCTAACTGAAAAAAGGAACATCCTTGATGTTATTGCCAAGAGATTAATTGAAGTTGAGACACTTGAGCACAAAGAATATAATGAGCTCCTAATAGCAAATGGTATTACACCTAAAACGAAAGGAAAAATAGTATAACAAATATCAATTTGCAAATAGAATTTATTTTTTGTAGTATATGGATATTGTTGATATTATATTTTCATCAAATTTCCGCCCTTAGCTCAGCTGGTTAGAGCACAGAGCTTATATCTCTGCGGTCCTAGGTTCGAATCCTAGAGGGCGGACAAAAAGTATTTCAAAACATTTATAATTAAAGATCATTCTAAATATAAATTAGTATTTTTTGAAGCTACGACTTCAGCTAATAATGGTTGTGAATCTAGATTTCTGTCCTTTTTTACTATTTTTACAGCTTCAATCCGAGCGGCCTCCACCATTTTGATATTTTTAATCGCTTCCATTCCCAAGTCTGTTATTCCCCATTGTTTATTTCCAGATAAGAGGCCTGCACCTCTAAGTGATAAATCAAGTTCAGCTAGCTCAAAACCATTTGAAGTTTTTGATAAAGCTTTCAACCTGTTTAAGGTTTTATCTGTTTTAGCATTGGCGAATAAATAACAATAAGACTGAAAAGTAGAACGAATAACTCTTCCTCGGAGTTGATGAAGTTGAGCTAATCCAAATCTTTCAGCACCTTCTATTATAATGATCGTAGCATTCGGAATATTTACCCCGACTTCTATAATGGATGTTGAAACTAATATATCAATTTTATGTAAAGAGAAATCTAGCATAATTTTTGCCTTCTTTTCTTTCTTTATTTTACTATGCATTATTTCAATATTATATTCACCAAAAACTTCTTTTTTCAATCTTTTAGCCTCACTAGTCACAGATTTTATATCTAATTTTGTTGAGTCTTCTTCATCAGGAGATTCTATTTTTTGACAAATAACATATAGTTGTCTACCTTTTTCTAATTCTTTCTTAACTTTTTTATAGACATTATTTCTTTTATTTTCACTGACAATTTCAGTAATAACTTTTTTCCTCCCTGGTGGCATTTGATCTAAAATAGAAAGATCAAGATCTCCATATATAGTTAAGGCCAAAGTTCTTGGAATCGGTGTAGCTGTCATAGAAAGATAGTGTGGAACTTTTTGAGATTTTCCAGATCTCTTTTTAATTAATTGCATTCGTTGTTTTATACCAAACCTATGTTGCTCATCAATAATTACTAATCCTAAGTTTTCAAAATCTACAGATTTTGAAATTAAAGCATGAGTACCTATTACAATTGGAATTTCTCCATTTTTGATCCATTTGAGAAGTTGATTCTTAGCAATTGGAGTCCAAGTTTGAATTTGTTTTCCTTTATTCCAGCTAGCACTTTTGCTTGGGAATTTTCGGCAACCATTTCCAGTTACTAAAGCAATAGATATTGGTAATTTATTTTCATTTTGGCGAGGTGAGAAATATTCAATAAAACTTTCATATAATTGTATTGCTAAAACTTCTGTTGGGGCCATATAAGCTACTTGTAAATTTCCAAAATTTTGTTGTCTTCCTTTAGCTTGGTCAAATGGTCTATTTTTAATAATAGAATAAGCAATGGTTGCGGCAATGAAAGTTTTACCACTTCCTACATCTCCTTCAAGTAAACGGGACATTGGTTTATCTAATTTAAGATCAGCTAAAATAGTTTTAATTATATTATTTTGTGCTTTCGTTGGTTTAAAAGGAAAACGTGAAATAAAATCGTTAATATCCTTCTGAAAGATTTTTAATTTATATGAAGGTAGTTCTTGATAAATTTGCCGCTCTTTTTGTCTTGTTAGTTGAATAAAAAATATCTCTTCAAAAGCAAAACGTTTGCGAGCAATATCGGCATGTTCTTTTTTTTGAGGCATATGTATCCAAACTAGGGAAGTATGTAAACTAGGTAATTTATAACGGTCTATTATTTCTTGTGGTAAATAGTCAATGATATTATTCACACAATCAGATTTTAATATTTTATTAATTGTATGATATATCCATTTTGAAGTGATACCTCTTGACTCGCTATAAACAGGATATCCAAATTGAGTAGCTTGGTTAGATTTATTTTCTTTTGAGAAGAGAGAATCACTTGAATCAATTGGTAACACATCGCTTTTATTTACTATAGGATTGGTTAGAGTTAGTCCATAGTTTTTAGTTTCAGAAACTTTGCCAGTTACACGGACTATTGATCCTTCCTTAAATATCTTCACTAGATATGGTTGGTGAAACCAAACTATATGAGCAGAGCCAGTTAAGTCGGTTAAGGTTGCTTGTCCCATTGGTATTTTACTTCTAAAACTCTTACTTATTTTAGGTTTAGAAATAGTTCCAAGGATTGTTATTGTTTCACCCGATATGATAGTATTTATTTTCTGAATTTTACTCATTTCAGTATATCGAGAGGGGAAATAATATAACAAATCACGCACTGTCTCTAGTCCTAATCTTTTCAATGCCTTCTTTTGTATTATGTTAATACGAAACTGTGACTCAATTTTATCAGTAAGTTTCATATTTTTATTTTTGATTAATTAAATTATTTAAAAATTTCTCACAAGAACGAAAATTATGATAATATTTTATTTATATGTTCTGAAAGTTCAGCCAAAGAAAAGTTAGATTTAACCATAAATTCTATTGCTCCCATTTCTTTAGCCTTTTTAAGATCTTTTTCTTCTGATAAATTTGAAAATACAATTACTGGAATTTTTTTCAATTTTTCAGTCTCTTTTATCTTTTTTAAAACATCAAAGCCATCAACTCCTGGAAGAATTAAGTCTAAAAGAATAAGATCAATATTTTCTTCATTGATTTTTTCCATAGCTTGGTCTCCTGTTGAAGCTGTGATTATTTCGTAATTGTCTTTTTTAAGTCTATTAACCTCAAGATCTTGCAAGAAAACGTCATCTTCTATTATCAGTATTTTTCTCATATTTTTATTATACCATAATATTATCTTCTTAATTTAAGATAAGGGTAATTTAATAAAGAATGTTGATCCAGATTCAGGTGTACTTTTAAACCAAATTTTACCCTTATGGTGCTCTACAATATTCTTTGCAGCGAATAATCCCAATCCAGATCCATCCATGTCTTTATCCATAGCATTTTTCCCTCGGAAAAATTTAGTAAAAATTTTATCTTGATCTTCCTTATTTATCCCTATACCTGTATCACGAATTGATATTTCAATGTCATTATTTTTTGGACCATATTTTAGTGATATAAAAATTTTACCATCTTTAGCTCCATATTTAATAGCATTTTCAATTAAATTTTGAAAAACAACACGAAGCATTTCTTCATCGCCATTTATCTTAATAGACTCATTTTCTGGTTTGAGAAATATCAGCTTCATTTCTTTTTTATGAGCTTCACTAGAAAATTCAAAAATTGTTTGTTCTATTAAATTTATAATATCTACTTCTTTAAAATCAAAAGGAATATCTAACTCCTCAGAATGATTAAAAATTAATAACTTATTGATTAGATTAATCATTCTATTGTCACTAGTTAAAGCCCTTTCTATAAAAGCTTCCTGTTCAAGAGTAATTTCACCGAGATCTTTGTCTATAAACATTTTAAGAATCCACTTAAGAGCTGAGAGGGAGGTGCGCAATTCGTGAGCTGATATTGAAATTAAATCAGATTTAACAGAAATAAGTTTCTTTAGTTTCTTGTTTTCCTTTTCTAATTTTTTTATCTCGTTTAACATAATAGTATTATAACAGATTTA